>JGI12048J13642_10720587_pt1 | contig 30088 bp, 28 predicted proteins | sample ElkSlonscriptome_16_FD_13642 | JGI IMG/M metagenome (IMG submission 13642)
TTAGCATGAACCATTAGACCCCCGACTGGTGTTGTCAGCACTCGCAGATGGTGTCAAGTTCTTAAGTTCTGAGCTAAAACGATGTTCGCTCGCGCGCGACTGGACTAATGCTCACTTTTGTATGACGTTAGACATAGAGAATTTTCCATGTCTGCCTAAAAGTTAGGTGCTCGTGCTCGATATTTTCCACCACGGGTCTTCGATGATCATTGCTGCAGTAGAGCGATCGCGTCTCTTCTGACAATCACTTTCTGTTCCCAGAGTTCAAAGCGCCTCAATCTTCAGCGAATCTGGCACTACGGATGGCGATCGCCCCATCAACACACTGCAACTTTGAGAAGGGCGATCGCCCTATCATTCAAGGGTTGTATGACCCCATGCTCTTCTATCGCTGTCGATGCGCAAGCCCTAGAGATGAGAATCATGTCGTGGATCAAGTGTGGTGATGAGTGACGGAATCAAGATCGTAATGCTGTGGGGATTGCCTCTAGCCATTCTGATCGTTTTTTTGTTTGAATTTGGCCTACGATGGCGCTTCGGATTTGGCAACCCACTTGTCTATATCGCAAACCCGAATATTGGCTATTGCCTAGCTCCAAATCAGGACGTATGGCGCTTTGGCAACCGCATCGTGATCAATCAATACTCGATGCGAAGTGAGGCGATCGCCCCTCAACCTGATGAGAAAACCCTACGTCTGCTTCTCTTGGGTGATTCCATTGCAAACGGGGGCTGGTGGACGGCACAAGACGAAACACTATCGGCTCTTCTTCGAGGCAGTATCACAAACGCTGTTGTATCCAAGTCCCTTACTCCCTATAGCCAAGTAGAGGTTTTGAACGCATCTGCCAACTCTTGGGGGCCTCGCAATGAGCTGGCCTATGTCCAGCACTATGGAATGTTTGGGGCATCAGTGCTGATCTTGCTAATCAATACCGACGATCTTTTTGCAACTGCTCCAACGTCCGTACAGGTCGGTCGCGATCGCAACTATCCTGATCGCAAACCCCCTTTAGCCATCACCGAAGTCATTGGGCGCTACCTCATTGCCCAAGACCCAATTCCCGAGCTACAGCAGGTACAGGCAGAAAGGGGCGATCGCGTCGGCAAAAACCTGGAAGCGATTCGCCAGATTCAGACTCAAACGATGGAGACTCATAGCCAGTTTCTACTCGCCCTAACGCCATTACTGCGGGAGATCGACGAACCGGGGCCAAGAGACTACGAACTCGAAGCGCGCGATCGCCTCTTTGTACTTACTCAAAAGCATCAGATAGCGTATCTCGATTTCTTGCCTGTGTTCCGTGCACTAGAGTCACCCGATGCTCTCTATCGCGACCACATTCACCTGAATGGCGACGGCAATGCTGTGGTGATTGAGCATCTCAACTGTGGAGTGCTAGACCTATTACCCAATCAGAAATCGTTCTAACAATGCGATTGGGATAAAATACGTGGGTCTTTGGTTGGCGCGAATGCCACCAGACAAGACTGTCCATCTATGATGAGCGCAACATGGTAAGTGCGATCGCCATTGGTCTTTCTGTCCTATCTTTCCTGATCTGGGTCTATTTGTTGACCTTTCGAGGACAATTTTGGCGCACGGATCAGCATCTTGAGGCGATCATGGAGCATTCGGATCTGCAATCGGATTCAACGCTCGACTGTCCTCCCGTTTCTGTTGTGATCCCTGCGCGGAATGAGGCAGAGTCCATTGCGATCACCGTGCGATCGCTACTTCAGCAAGACTATCCTGGTGCGGTCTCAGTTTTGCTGGTAGACGACCACAGTTCGGACGGGACGAGTCACGTGGCGAATGAAGCGGCACAAGACCTGATGAGTTCTGATGTCGATAATCGCTCTTTTGAGAGTCTCCAAGCTTTGCCTCTGCCGGCGGGCTGGACGGGAAAACTCTGGGCACTTGAACAGGGAACCCGTGCGGTGCTGGAGCGATCGCCTCAACCCGAGTTCGTCTTGCTGTCAGATGCGGATATCATCCACGATCCTCAAAATCTCAGTCGATTGGTGTCCAAATCTCGGCAAGACCAACTCGATCTCGCCTCTGTGATGGTGCGGCTTCGCTGCGAGAGCGTTTGGGAACAAATGCTGATCCCCGCCTTCATTTTCTTCTTCGAAAAGCTCTATCCCTTTCGCTGGGTGAATGATCCCCATCGTCCAACAGCGGCAGCGGCAGGAGGCTGTATTCTCATTCGCAGCACTGCTCTCCAGAGAATTGGTGGCTTCTCTCCCCTGCGAGATGCTCTGATTGACGACTGCACCTTAGCTCACAAGGTGAAACATTCAGGTACGGAAGAAACAGGGTTTCGATCCATTTGGCTGGGTCTCAGCTCTCGCACCTCTAGTCTACGGCCTTACCCCGACCTCAAAACTGTGTGGGATATGGTCGCTCGCACCGCCTATACACAGCTCAACTATTCGCTCCTGCTCCTAATGGGCACTCTATTGAGCATGGCACTGGTCTATCTAGTGGCTCCCGTCGGGCTATTGGGCGGCTTGATTGCAGGACAACTCGCGATCGCCATCCCCTGCTTTGCCACTTGGCTAATGATGGCGATCGCATATTTGCCTATTCTGCGGTTTTACAGCTGTTCTCCTTTATGGGCAGTCGCATTACCGGCGATCGCCAGCCTCTATACCCTCATGACTCTCGATTCGGCTCTGCGCCACTGGCAAGGTCGAGGAGGAGCGTGGAAAGGGCGTACGTATGCCACTTCACAGCGTTCTTGATAGCGTTCTTGATACTGCGATCGCCCCCCTAATAAAAATCAATCCTTGTTTTTGGAGTGCTTATTTTGCCAAGCCAGCAGTTCGTCAATGTCAATGAACTGGCTACAAATTTTAGATGTCTCTGCTCGTTGGGCAACGCTGGGATCGGTAGTGAAAACAGCGCACTCAATCTGAGATGGGTCGAACCTCCAGTACTCACAAAACGTCTCTTTAAGCTTTGACACCTGGTCAATCACTTTGTTGCGGTGTTTATTACGACGCTTTCGCTCGGTGTCGCCAGTGGCTCGAGTGTCGATATACTTAGTCTCGACTAGGATGATTTCCTGAGTTTGGGTGAGATATACGAAATCGCATTTGCCAACATTGGTGAAGTCTCCATAAGGAGGCTTTTCGAACAACAACAGGTCATAGCAGTTCGGAAAAATTGCCTGAATGTTGAGAAACAAATATGACTGTAGCAAGAGTTCATTGTCGTAGGGGAAACCAACAACACCTTCAAAAAAGTGTTGAATTGCCTCGATGGACTGGGGTTGTACTGTTCGACAATAGGCAATGAATTTACCTAGGTTATGTTCTGATTCAGCCACGATATGTTTTTGATCCTTGTGGGGGCAACAAGCAATCTCAAACTACACTACCATCAAGAAAAATTACTGAAATCGTCATAAAAGATTGTGCCCTCTTTGGAATAAAAAGAGGGGACTTAGAAGAGATTTTCCAAACTGAAATGTAGTTGAAGGTCTTGCTGTCGCTGGTTACAAGCTCTCACCGAAGCGGCTAACATTGGCGAGAGATTCTTCTGATAATGAGGATAGATCGGCAATCGAGGAGTGAGCCTCCACTCAGCGGGTTTGAGAATTTCTTTAAGTTGCGCGTTGCGGGGATGAGGATAGTCCGGGTTGACTTCATCTTTGGGGCCGATGCCCCCCAAATCGCGGGCTCCTGCATCCAGGCAACGGAGTAAAAGCTTTGGATGGTGGACTAGGTTAGGGGGTATCTGAATGCGAATATCACTAGGTAGTAAGCGACGAGCGATCGCCACGACTTCAGCCATGCGCTCTAGGTCAAAAGCCGTGCCCAAATCTGCCTGTTGCGAGCCGGGACTGTGGGGCTGCAAGATGACTTCTTGAATGTGTCCCCAGGTTTTGTGGACTTGGGCGATCGCCTCAAGAGTCTCACACCAGTCTTGCTCTGTTTCCCCAATGCCTAGCAGCATTCCCGTGGTAAACGGAATGTTTAATTCCCCTGCCCATCGGAGCTGCTGAAGTCGAGTTTCTGGAACCTTGCTCGGAGCATGACGATGCACTGTTTCCAAAAGCTTAGGCGTGAGCTGTTCTAGCATCAGCCCCATCGAAACATTGACTTGCTTGAGACGAGTCATTTCATCGAAGCTCAGAGGGCCGGCATTGGTGTGGGGCAGAAACCCTAAATTGAGTGCTAGCTGTGCCAAGTTGTAAAGATGCTGTAGCCAGTCAGCTCGACGCGGGCTACGAGGATGCACCTCCCCACTCAGAATCAGAATTTCAATTGTGTCAGTCGTCTGGAGCGATCGCAAAATCTTTTCTGCTTCCGCCAAAGACATCCAGGTATCGGTTTGAGGATCGACCCGAAAATTGCAGTAGTCGCAGCGATTAAAGCACTCATACGTTGGAACTAGAGTGAATGCGGGACTATAGGTCACGGTGCGATCGGAAACCAATGAAGAAGCACTCATAAACGAAACGACTATCACACGATCTGCGAGCTACGCTAGACTGATGCCCTTTGGCATTATGGGATCTTCGCGTTGTTCTGCACGAAAATGATGTACCTTCACTCGACGGATCATCAAGGCTGCCGGAGGTAAGGTATAGACATGATGTGATCTTTCCAACACCATGCTTTGCAAGCGTTCTGAATCCGCAACTTCGAATGTGTCACTTAGCTTTTGGCCTGAGATGGGTCGATACCGAGCACCTGCGGCCCCCGCTTCTCCAGTTCTTCCATAATCTGGATGAGCTGACGCCACACCAAAACACCGCTCAGAATCGTAAGAGGAAGGGCGATCGCATAAGCAAGCCTGGGTGAAAACGCAAAGAGCTGCACTGAAGAAGCGAGAAAAACACAGACGCCAATACAGATTCCCCAATAGGGAACGAGCAACGCAGCACCTCGCATTGTCATCAATACTTCGGGCGTGCGATCGCGTATGTAGAGTTCAACGCCTCCCTTGAGAACTGTTCCAAAGGCAACCCCAGAGGCGAGGCTAGCAAGTAACCCCGCAACCAGCAAAAAGTAAGGAGCTTGAGGAAAGGAATACGTTATCACAGCTTGTTTAGCGCCTTATCTAGGAGAACGAACATTAATGTAGCCGCACATTAGAAGCTAAGCAAAGACAACGATTGCTTGTCCTGCTCAAACCGTCTTACTCGTTGAAAGAACATCTTCCATCAAAAAGCAAACTCTTTAAATTCTATCGGAACAATTCACCAAGACAACAAAAAAACTCAGCTTTGGGCGATCGCCTCAAACGAGAGTCGCGCTATTTCGTTTCGGAAGGAGCTGATGAAGGAGATACAATACTCGTCACCGCTGGAATCAAAGACGCCGCTCGCTCGGCTGAGAACTCGGTCAACGCTCCCCAAGCCGCATTAAACACATGCTCAGGCTGAATGTCATCTTTAACCAGCATCCAGATTCTTTGAACCTCTTCGGTATGAAGGCGATCGTCTTCTGTCAAAGCATGAATCAGCTGATATCGGAGAAATTGTCCCTCTGGCGAGAGCAGATACTGCAAGCCTAATTGAGCGGCAGGCAGTAAATCTAGGCTATCGCGGGTGCGAGCCATAGAAATAAGGCTTTCGAGCCGCTGCCATTGGAATTTGCCGTCTTTGAACAGAATTTCCAAAAGCCGTCGTCGAAACGCTGGGGATTCTTCTGTCAGCAATCGACGCGCTACGAAAGGATAGGCAACTTCCACAATCTTGAAATTGGGATTGAGGCTGAGAGCTAAACCTTCCTGCGTTACCAAGGAGCGAATGATTAAAGCAAACTTGGCAGGAACCCGAAACGGATACTCGTACACCAATTCCGAAAACTGATCGGTAATCGACTTGAAGTTAAAGTCTCCCACACTTTCGCCAACGGCTTTATCAAACACAGTTTCCAATGCTGGAATAATAGGTTCGATGTCAGTGTCAGGAGTTAGAAAGCCGAGCTTGACGAAGTCCTGTGCCAACGCACCATATTCTTTGTTGATGAGATGAACGACTGAATCGACAAGGGTTTCCTTCGTATGTTGCTCTAGCTGATCCATCATGCCGAAGTCGATGTAGGCCATTCGACCATCAGCCATCGCAAACAGATTGCCAGGGTGCGGATCTGCATGGAAAAAGCCATGTTCTAGAAGCTGCTGCAGCCCAGAAGTGACACCCACTTCAATCAAATCGTTTTCATCCAAGTTAGCCTGCCTAACCCGTTCCAGATCCGTCAGTTTACACCCATCAATCCATTCCAGGGTAAGCACACAACGATTGCTGTAGCGCCAATAGATAGAGGGAACTTTGACTTGAGGCTCACCCTGAAAGTTGGCGGCAAACGTTTCAGCATTTCGCCCTTCGTGGAGGTAATCAACTTCCTCAAACAGCTTTGTTCCGAACTCATCTACGATGAGAGACAAATCATGCCCTAAATTCAGCGGTAGGATAGGTGCAATCCAGCCCGCAGCCCACCGCATCAAGAACAAGTCAAGAGTCAGAGTTGGTAGTAGGTTGGGCCGCTGCACCTTGACGGCAACTGGTTCTCCCGTATGCAGTCGAGCTTTGTAAACCTGCCCTAAGCTGGCGGCGGCAATAGGAAGGGGTGAAATTTCGCTATAGGCTTCTTCAACAGTTCGATCCAGCTCTGTTTCAATGATGCGAAACGCGGTTGGGGTTGGGAACGGGGGAAGCTGATCTTGTAGCTTGATCAGTTCCTCAAGAAAATCTTTGCGAATCAGGTCAGGACGGGTTGATAGAGCTTGGCCTACCTTAATGAATGTGGGGCCGAGTCGAGTCAGAATTTCTCGGAGCTGGGTTGCTCGCTTGTAAATCTCGATTTCAGATGCGTTGCGCCATTGATCCCACTGGAAACCCACGATTAGCCCGAGGAATGACCAGACAATTGTGAAGGCTCGCCCAATCACTTGAAAAGGTCTTTGTCGATAGTGGCGAGCGATCGCCCTTGCATCGTATTCACGCATCTGAAAAAGGTGCTGTGCAGTCACGTGTCTAAATTGCCTCATAGCGCACTGGTTTCAACCGATGGGATGAATGAGCCAGAGGTCTAGAGAGCCACCTGTGACTTTTGCGAGTAAAGTTAGTGAGCGAAGCAATCGACATCGTCAAATCCAATCAAGGCGTTCCGCACACGTAGGGGAATACATCACTCGACAACACCCCATATTTGTAGAATTTCTTCATTCTTGCCTCCTTGCGCCCTAGGACATGAGTCTTGCGAAACTCTCTCCAGTCAAGGGATCTAAGCGAAAGAGAAATCTACATATTTCATAATTTTAACATATGTAAAGGTTCTCCCCATGCTCGTAATCTTTCTTCAGGCTTTGGTGAGATCAACCTGGTACGTTCTGTTGCGGGCGAGACCTCTTATCTTTCAGCACTTTCAGCACCCAAATTCTTATCCTGATTTTTCGGGTCAGATCCGCTGTTTTTTGATTTGCCTTAACTTTATTTGGCTTAACAAAGCATCATCCCAGACGGCCTCCACAAAACGAACAAAGTGGTGTCCCCCCCTTCAGCACAACTGTCAATCCTGATGAGTCCAGCAAAAAAAGGCGGTAACGTGTTAATTCTTGCAACAAGCTTATCGTCAGGATTCGACTCCTGAGGAAAGATTAGACCTTAGAAGGAATGTGCTGTGGATGCGTCGAGGACAGCTTGCAACGAAAAAAACGAGCGGAAACCCGTAACCGGAGACCCGTGAGTACCATTATTTCGTCGAGCGATCGCCTCTAAGCCTCCTCAGCAGGTTACTTGTGAGCCTTGTCTACAAGCGCCCGTCATAGGTGAATCTGTCATAAATTTAATTTGCAAATTAGAATGTGTGGCAGCGGATTCATCGGGGCAGACAGGGCACTTCAAATACACGCATGAAACAGGGTTATAGGAGAACGAACATTGACTCATTTAATGCTTCTTGCTGCAACGGTTCCAAACACTCCCACATGGAGTCCCAAAATCGCAATTGTGATGGTGCTCTGCAACGTTTTGGCGATCGCCATCGGCAAAGCCACCATGCAGATGCCGAGCGAAGGCCCACAACTTCCCTCGCCAGCACTGTTTGGTGGGATGGGCTTACCTGCGCTACTAGCAACCACTAGTTTCGGACACCTGATCGGAACAGGAGTGATTCTAGGTCTGGCTAACCTAGGAGCTCTCTAAGCCAACAAAACAGCGGCACATTTCTCAGAAATGCGCCGCTGACAAGGTCTCTTTTTAGACACCGACTAAAGGAGCCAACTGTCTAAAAGTGTCTAGATTCAGTGATTGAGATAGCTAGTTGGATTGAATCTTTTCGGACACTCGATTCAATCGTTTCATCGCTCGATTCACTTCTTGGCGTGATTCACGCCATGGCATGCTACCAGACTCTAGGTCAGCCACAGCAGCCTGAGCCGCTTCGTAACGCTTCATCAAGCGGCGCAGTCTATCTGGCTGGGGATCTTTTGCCTCCAGATCGGAGATAACTTGCTCAAACGATTCGAGTTCAGCTTTTACCTCATCTACATAGGCTTGCTGCTGTTCGTTAAGTGAGACGCTCTCATCGGAAGCATCTTCCTCTGAGTCAATCGAATCAGTCGATTCGGAAACCGCTGCACTGTCAGAGCTGTTGCTAGGGTCGCTACAGGCAGACAGAATGCCTGCGCCTCCGACAGAGAAAAGAATTAACAGAAGAGATAGAGAACGTTTCATAGTTGAGCGCTGGATGTCTCCTGAAAAAGAGGGCATTAACTATAACCACAGTCAAGCTGCGAAAAACAGAATCAAATTGCGAAAATTGCCAACGTGATGCTGGGACTCACGCTAGTTAGATTGAGCATTGTAACAATGCAAAAATAACAGGCGAATGACTTGTGTCTTGTTCATTCAATGCGTAAGTCCCAACGCTGAATCCGGTAAATCCAAGAAATGCATTAAAGAGCGCATTCGTAGAAGTTTGGACGAAGATAAGAACTGTAGAAGTTCCGAAAAACTGGATAAAGTTTATTCGGGTTCTTCAATCTCTTCCTCAACTCCTTCCTCGACTTCTTCTTCGGCAGCATCGATTTCTTCTTCGGTTTCCATCACTTCTTCTTCGGTTTCAGTTTCGATTTCCTCTCCGGTGCCTCCACAAGCAGCCATTCCGACAGATAGAACGAGAGCGAAGGCTGCAATAACGAGAGAAACAGGGCGCTTCATTGAAAATTTCATAGATTGTGTACCTTTTGCCGTGTAATACAATGAAGCAACGTATCATATTCTTCGATAGAGACGCAAGCTCTCTTCGATAGAGACGCAAGCTCTCGATGAAAGTTCCCTGAAGGTTCCCTACCATAGACAATATTGAACCCTAGTCTTCTCATCCCGATTCGTGTGATTGGGCTTGCAGGTTTCATTTTGTCAACATGAGCATTGCCAATGCTTTCAAAATCATCATCAGCATCAATATGCTGTTAGGTTGTAGGTGAAGTGTGATTGGGAAGAGAGTAAACTTTCTCGTTCGAATCGTGTGAATTGAAAATTTAGGATGCCTGCGCAACTCTCGCAATCCTCAGCGCTGTTCATCCAAATTGGTCGCGTTAGTATTACATGGTGGCTTGGGGCGATTGTGGGCTTCGCTATGCTGTTCGCTGTGTTTTCAGACACACGCCTGAAAGATCTGGCTTTGAATGTCTAGCGATCCCATTCCTAGCGATCGCAGTCTATGTAGAACCAGAGATCTAGAATCTTTGCATCGATCACTAGCCTCAGCCTCAATATCAGTAGTTTTAACAAGATTTTAAAGCGGTAGAATGAAGCGGGTTCAGCGCAGAAAAGACGGTCGATTCAAGGCAAAGTCTGCTGAAGACCGCAAGGTTAGAAGCATTCGAGCCACAGACTCAGCTTGGGAATCGTTGGGTGATTTGGCCGAAGCCCAAAACATGTCGCGAGCCGATCTTGTAGAACAGCTCATTGAGGAAGGCCAGCTCGATTTTATCCAAGGTCTGGAGATTGTTCAGGCGATCGCCAGCACTCTCAACACCCGCTCTGAGTCCATTCCGCCCCAGGCTCTAGCCGATGCGCTCAGTCCAGACCAAGAGCTTCAGCCTCTTCAGGAATTGGCAGTTCGGCTCAGACCCATCAAAGATTTGGTTGCCTATCTCAACAATGTTCAGACGTTGACGGAGAAGCTGGAACCGATTCAACAGCTTGCGCAGCACATTGAATCAGTGAAGAATCTAGCTGAAAAGCTAGAGCCAATTCAATCGCTCGCTCATCAACTCGCACCCTTGTCTCATCTCGAATCGATTCAGGAACTAGGCGATCACGTTGACATTATTCAAACTGCAGCCAGACAACTCGAGGGCGCTCGTCATGAGCCGGATGCTGAGGAGATGAATTCTCTAGTCAGTTCTGAAGCAGATTCTACCGTGAGTTTTCAGGATTCGAATAGCGAAGATGAGGAGACATTGGCGATCGCTCTCCATGTCGTTGATCGATTCCTCGAAGTGAGGGCGAATAGGACCTCTCCATCCGGGGCTCAAGCGTTCAATGTCAAGGACAAAAAAAACAAAAAAACGGATCAAAAACCCAGCTCTGAGCGATTGCAAGAAATCAAGCTGAGCGAGTTTCGTAAATGGCTCGTGCGCAAGCTCTAGTCTCTGTGAACACAAGCAAGATTCATTTTAGGATTGCTATAGGATGACAGAAGATTTGATGAGTCGATCCGATTAACGAAACAATCAGCCATTTCACTCTGACTCGGCTTGGTTTTCTCAAAAAAATCTGGGCGATCGCATTCCTTCCCTCGACTCAGCAAATCTCTATTCATTCAATAGCAACGGAACCGATGGACGATCCTCTCAGTCGCGAGCCTCTATCTATTTCATCTGGGTTTGAATCAGCGGTGTGCCGAATCTTGGATGCAAACCTCGACCGTGCCCGCGAAGGGTTACGCATCGTCGAGGATTGGTGTCGCTTTGGGCTCAATCGGGGAGACCTGACCGAGCAGTGCAAAAACATGCGTCAAGAACTAGCCGCGTGGCACACTCCAGAGCTGCGTGCGGCGCGCGACACCCCTGGAGACTTGGGAACGCAGCTCTCCCATCCCAATGAAGAAAATCGTAGAGACGTTACCCACGTTCTGCAAGCAAACCTGTGCCGAATTGAAGAAGCTTTGAGGGTGCTCGAAGAATATGGCAAACTCTACCGAGCGGGCATGGGTGAGTCCTTCAAGCAAATGCGCTACCAGGTCTATGCTCTTGATAGCACCCTCATGGGACAGCAACGCAAACAGCTATTAGAGCGATCGCTCCTTTATCTCGTGACCTCCTCTGGCGAGCAATTGTTTAGCGCTGTCGAGGCAGCTCTACAAGGAGGCTTGACTCTAGTGCAATATCGCGACAAGGAAGCGGACGATGTCACTCGCATCGAAAACGGTACACGCCTACGTGAACTCTGCCATCGCTACGGAGCCTTGTTTATCATGAACGACCGGGCTGATCTTGCTCGGGCAGTTGATGCAGATGGTGTTCATCTAGGGCAACAAGACATTCCCATTGCTCTCGCGCGACAAATTTTGGGTAGCAATCGCATCGTGGGTCGATCGACCACCAATCCCGAGGAGATGTCTCGGGCGCTCAGTGAAGGAGCCGACTACATTGGGGTTGGCCCCATTCATGCCACTCCCACCAAAGAGGGCAAAGCCGCTGTGGGATACGACTACGTTCGTCATGCGGTGGCTCATTCCTCCGTGCCGTGGTTTGCTATTGGCGGCATTGACACCGAGAATTTAGATGATCTGCTGTCGGCAGGAGCCTCACGAGTGGCGGTCGTACGAGCCATCATGCAGGCTGAGCATCCGACCCTCATTACTCAATATTTGCTAGCGCAGCTTAGGCAAGCCCAGATGATGCGATCGCCGCAATCTTCCCACTAATCTCGGTCAAGACAGATTTTAGAATCCACGTTCAAAATTTATGAGTGAAATTACGCTACACGTCAACGGCGAAGGCCATCAGTGCCCACCCCAAACCTCATTGCCCGAGCTGCTCAGTCAGTTGGGCCTGAATCCGCGCTTAGTCGCAGTCGAATACAACGGCGAGATTATCCATCGTCAGTTTTGGGAAGAGACCCAAATACAGGAGGGCGATCGCCTCGAAATTGTCACTATCGTTGGTGGCGGATAGGTCAAGCCTTTCCGAAGCCATCAAAGAACTTACTGAAACATAAATCCCATAATCAGCAGCGAAATCAGCAATGCTGCGGAAAGAACGGCAACCAGCGTCACCGGATCAACGTTGACCTCGTTGTGTTGACGCTTATTTTTGTTGGGAGAATCCATTATGACCCCATTAGAGTGTAAACTTTTGTTGCAAGCACTCAGAAAACTAACGATTCGCTCGATTCCTGAACTGGATTGATGATGCGATCGAGTGCTTTGAGTACGCATTTCTAGTTTTGTCCAACTGTTCATTTCAACATTGATTGATTATGGCTTCTAATCTTGGATTTGGTAAAACTCAGTCTGCACCTAAAGTCTCGCCGCAAGCCGCAAAGCGGAAGCAGGCCGCAAAAGAATATGAAGCCTTACAGTCGAAAGGAACCCCGGACTATGAGGTTTATATTCGCATCATCGGCAAAAAGCAATGGTATCCCGTAGGGGCGATCGCCGTTAAGCGCTCAAATCAGATTGATCGCGCTATTTTTGGCAGTCAGGATGATCTCTTGCAGGGAGCCTTTCGTCTTTATCCGGTGCTCCGCAAGAATCAGCAACGGTTGGAATATGGATACCGACTCAAAGAATTCAAAGATGATCCCATTCAGCTTGCAGTGCCTCCTAAGGGTGGCTTAGATGGAAACCTGTTTAGTCGAGTGAAAAGCGGACTTCTAGCACTCGTTCCTGGGTCTTAGTCCCAATCTGAGCGGTGTATTCTAGATATCTATAGCGATATCCGTAATATTCGACTGCGACTCCTGCATCGTTGCCGTTGAACTCTAACCACCTTGGGACAAGCACAATGGGACAAAAAGAGCGACTGCTGTTGATGGCAGAAGATGAGCTGACCCAGTACAGCACCGATGCTCGGAAGATTGAGAAGTTGCGCCAAAAAATTGGCATTTCGGTCTCTCGCATGGAGCAACAGCAGATCAAAGATGAGCTAATCGCCGAAATGCCGGATGATTTGTGGAGTCGGCTTATCGAAAATCAGCGTCAAACGGTCGCTCTTCCCTTCTGGGGAATTGCAGGATTAGGGCTGCTGTTTGGAATTTCGATGATGCAGCCTCTAGATTTTGGTGCGACGATCCTGGCAGGGTTTGCCGCTATCAAAATTCAGCAGCGAGGCTGGAAGCTCCAAGCTCGACGTCTCGTGATTAAAACGCTGGAAGATATTGAAGCTAGGATACAAGCTCTATAACTCGCCAAAACAAGCGGGACACGTTCTGGAAACAGTTCAGCTAAGTTTCGTTGTAGACAACTTGCCCCAACCCAAAATAGAAAAGTGGAAGAACCAGACCGAAATCCTCAAGTCTGACTCTTCCACGCGAGCCTCCTCCAGCTCATCAATATTGGGGGTGTCGTTGGCGATCGCTGACTAATGATGGAGCCTCCGATGTGATAGAGCATCACCACCGCAACTTTACTTGGATTGAGTATTCCAAACCCATGCCCGTCGAAGTTCTGCAGATGGTTTAACGAAGAGTGATGCGAAGTTTCTATTGACTCAATAAGTCTCTACCGACCCAAGTTGTTGTCTTCGATCCACTTCACAACTTCGCTTTGGGTATCAGACCATAGGGTCTTATCAGTCCGAGGATCGTGAGCGTACCACCATGTTTCCCCTGACTCGTTAACAATTTTTTCGACATGCAACTTGTCGGCATTCTGCATTGCTGTGACAACTTGACGGAAAAACTGTTGCAGTCCGCCCAGTTTTGAGCGAGAACCTGTGGCATAGCCAGCTTCTTCAAGTATCTGCCGCTCTTTCTGGAGTTGCGACAAGAGAGCATGATTATTATTTGTCCGAGCAACTTCAATGCGACGAGCGAGAGAAGCAGACATGTTGTTGAGGTGCTGCTGCGCCGTTGCCGGAGTAGAGGAGTGGGAGTGTAGAATTGAGTTCATTTCTGTGGCTAAATCCTTGGGTGAGAATTCTCTGTCTAATTAAAATCTAATATATTTCTGTATCAATCGTTACCTCTAAGCGGGTGATTTCTGGAAAATTTTTGTAACGTGGTTCTTTCCAAGTCTTATTGCTGAGTGACCGCTGCGAGGTTGGGTATGCCTAACGTTTAGGGCGGCTATCTCGTCTGACCTGAAGCGAAAATTTATTCTAAAGTTTTATAAGAAGCAGTATTTAGCGTTGTCCAAATCTGAAGCATTTCTTTTGTTGTGCTGAGGCTCGGGCAACGTCCAGCAGAGTTTTTAGACAGTCTTTAAGAAGGAGGGCTAGATGCAGCCGATTCAAACTTACGACCCAGACAAGCGGAAGCTTTTATCGGCTCTGTGTCACGGGTCTATTTTCCTTAGCACGCTCATTTTCGCGATTGGAGTGCCCATCGGCATTTTCTTCATCTCCGATGACCCAATCGTCAAAGAGAATGCTAAAGAAGCCATCAACTTCCATTTCAACGTCTGGTTTTGGGGCACAATTGTTGTTGTCTTATCGTTCCTCACTCTGGGATTGGTAGGATTTATTCTTGGCCCGATCGGTTACGTACTCCATTGGGGACTGACCATTTGGGCGGTCTATCACACCCTGATAACACCTGAAACGCCATTCCAATATCCGTTCATCGCGCGGGTGTTTTAGGTTAGAGGCTAGGGTGTAGAGCCGCTAGCGTTGATTGAGTTTACAGAACGAAGTCTTGGAACTGAGTCTTGATGCATTCGACCCAAGCAGCCCTGGCAAACGGACACTACATCCAGATTGAGAATTTAGGGCTTCATCTGCTGCCTGAAAAAGCGGTATATATAGAAGCCCTTGGATGTTTGTTGGTGTCAGATATTCACCTGGGGAAATCCGAGACGTTTCAAGCTTTTGGCATTCCCATTCCCAGCGCGACTAATCAAGATAGTCTTTCGCGGTTGCAATTGTTGTGCGATCGCCTCAATCCCGAAAAATTAGTGATCTTGGGTGATTTGTTTCATTCAAAGCAGGCCATGACGGTCAACGTGGTTGATGAATGGGTCACCTTTGTCAACTCGGTCAACACCGACATTCACCTTATTGTTGGAAACCACGATCGCTCACTGAAAGATGATCTCGATCAGCTTCTGATGACGTGTCACTGGGAAGGGGTATTGATGGAAACACTTTGGCTTACCCACGACCCGTTACCTTACCTGATTGAAGGCGCTCAGGTCTTCAATATTTGTGGACACATTCACCCTTGCTTGCGATTGAAAACCAAGCTAGACGATATTAGGCTACCGTGTTTCTATTTAGATGAATCTCAATGCCAGCTTACGTTACCCTCGTTTGGAGCTTTTACTGGAGGCTATGAAATCAGTCTGCACCAGAACACCACCGCCTATGGCATTGTGGAAAGCAGTATTGTCCCTTTTGAAGGGAAAGCCAGACGGTAAGAGATGCGAACGGCAAGAGATGCGAAATGATCTGTAGATAGAACTGCGTCCGACGAACTGACCTTTGCAACTGAACGATGACCCATTCCCCCCATTCAACAGAGAAGCATTCCTCAGAGGTGTCTTCTTCGAAATCTAGTGTGGCTGATTTGCGGAAAGACTATCGTGCCGCCACCCTTGAAGAATCTGAGGCTAGTTCTGACCCCTTCGAGCAATTTGAGCGGTGGTGGCAAGATACCCTAAACGCCGAAATTTCAGAACCCAATGGCATGACCTTGGCTACGGTTGGAGTAGATGGTCGCCCCTCTGCACGAATTGTGCTGCTGAAAGGATTCGATCGCTCAGGGTTCAACTTCTTCACCAATTACGACAGCCGCAAGGGGCAAGAACTTGAACATCGTCCCTATGGGGCGATCGTCTTTTGGTGGGAGCCTTTAGAACGGCAAGTCCGAATTGAGGGGCGAGTCGAACGGTTGTCTGCCGAAGAATCAGATGTCTACTATAGCCGTCGTCCTAAGGGCAGTCGTTTGGGCGCGTGGGCTTCACCTCAAAGCCAGGTGATCGAAGGTCGCCGAATCTTAGAAGAGAACCAGGCCAAATTTGAATCGCAATATCGTCACACTGATGAGGTTCAACGTCCTTCTTGTTGGGGCGGGTTTCGGCTCATTCCTGATCGGATGGAATTTTGGCAAGGGCGATCGAGCCGTCTACATGATCGCCTGTGCTACACCAGAGTCGCAGAAGCCAGTCCAACTTGGTCACGCGTCAGACTGGCACCATAGCTGTTGAACGTCTAAAAAAATCGAATGTTCTGCTTTAGACAGGTGACATTGCTAGCAGGTAAAGTTGAACAATGATTCACCTTATAGAAAGTTCTGAAAATGAGCGCAGAGCGATATAGTGTTCTCGATGTAGAGTGTTTTTCGTTCTGCCCACCTTTTGAATGGAGCACTTATCGAGTCAAAATTTTGTCAGGACTTTAGAGTTTCCTCACAGGATATGACCTTAGGGGCAGCTACAGATTAGAAGCATTGATGAAACAAGCATATGTGGTTGGGTTAGGAAAGTCGGGAATTGCTGCAGCACGGTTGCTCAAACGACAGGACTGGGACGTGACTGTGAGCGATCGCAACACATCAGACGCTTTAAGCCCACTGAAAACTCAGCTCGAAGAAGAAGGGATTACGGTGCTGCTGGGACATTCCATCACTCCCGATCCTGAACAGATGCAGCGGATTGTTGTGAGCCCCGGAGTTGCGTGGGATTTGCCTGTGTTGGTTCAATCCAGAGCGATGGGTATTGAAACCCTAGGCGAAATGGAACTGGCATGGCGATCGCTCTCCGACTACCCTTGGGTAGCGGTTACAGGAACCAACGGCAAAACGACTGTCACATCTCTAGTTGCAGCGATTTTCCAAGCTGCCGGATTAAATGCTCCTGCCTGCGGCAATATAGGCAATGCAGCCTGTGATCTGGCTCGCGAGACTTGTTTTACTAGTGACCAAGACATTCGTTTGCTTGATTGGGTCATCGCAGAGGTCAGCAGCTATCAAAGCGAATCAGCCTTTACCCTCGCTCCCCAAATTGCGATCTGGACAACGTTTACTCCGGATCATCTTAGTCGTCACAAGACGCTAGAAAATTACTACGCCATCAAGGCCAAGCTGCTTAGTCAGGCTAAGATTCAGATTCTCAATGGGGATGACCCTCACCTAAGGAAAACTGGGGGCGATCGCTGGCCTGAGGCTTTCTGGACAAGCACACAAGGAAAAGCCAATCTTCCAAACCCGTCTGGCTCCGGGGCTTACATCGAAGATGGTTGGGTCTATTTCACTTCAGGAGAAAACCAGCCCGCCGAACGAATAGTTGCTGTGAACGACTTACGCATGGTTGGGGATCACAATCAGCAAAATCTGCTGATGGCTGTCGCTGCGGCACGGCTGGCAGGGATTGAGCCAGGGGCGATCGCCCAAGCCGTTCAAGCCTTTCTAGGAGTACCCCATCGCTTAGAACATATCTGTACCTGGCGCGGCATCGATTTCATCAATGACAGCAAAGCAACAAATTACGACGCGGCAGAAGTAGGGCTCAGAGCGGTGCAGGTTCCCACCATTTTAATTGCCGGAGGAGAAGCAAAAGAAGGAGATGACACTGCCTGGATTGAACGCATTCGACAGCAGGCTATGGCGGTTGTGCTCATGGGTGAGGCGGCAGACGTATTTGCAGCGCGACTCACAGAGGCGGGTTATGAAGAGTGGACGAAAGTCAAAACGATGGATGAGGCCATTGCCAAAGCGGCTGAACTGGCTCAGCAAGTGGACAGCAGGGTTGTGCTGCTATCCCCAGCTTGCGCTAGTTTCGACCAGTATCCTAACTTTGAAGCGCGAGGTGATCATTTTCGACAGTTGTGTCAAGCTATGAACCAGCTTTAGCTGTTCCTTTGACGGGTAGCTCAATACAGAATTCAACACCTCTGCCTGGAGATGATAGGCAAGACAAATAACCTCCATGCCTTTTCACTACAATTTGATGGCTAATGGAGAGTCCTAACCCTGTGCCCTGTCCGATAGGTTTTGTCGTGAAGAAGGGATCAAACAACTGATGTAAACGTTCAGGAGAAATGGCTGGCCCGTTGTTGTGGATGCGAATACAAACCCAAGAATCAGAGGGGTTTGGATTAGGAGTAGGGTAATCGGGAACCAGTTCTGTCGTGATGGTAATCGTTGTGGATGGATAGGCAGAGGGATCGGAATCACTAGCCTCACCAGAGGATATTGGGGAACTGCTGGGGGCGATCGCCGCTTCCGTCTCTAGTTCCGGTTCTGTCCCTAACTTCTCTAAGGCATCAACAGCATTGCCCAAAATATTCATAAACACTTGGTTGAGCTGGCTGGGATAGCACTCGATCAACGGTAAATCTGAATACTGCTTCACTACACGGATTTCACTTCGAGTGGGTGATGCCTTGAGCCGATGCTGCAAGATGAGTAGCGTGCTGTCTAGGCCCTCATGCAGATCGATCCTTTTCGTGGCTGACTCGTCAATTCGCGAAAAGTTGCGAAGCGACAGCACGATTTGACGAATGCGTTTTGAACCCACTCGTAATGAATGAAGTATTTTCAAACTATCTGCAACTAAGAAATCCAAATCCAGGCGCTCAATCAGCGATTGTATTTTGGCGTTGGGGTTTGGATATGCGACTTGGTATTCGCGAACCAACTCGACTAATCCCTTGGTATAGTCCTCAATGTGAGTAATATTGCCATGAATGAAGTTCATGGGATTGTTGATCTCATGGGCGACTCCAGCAACAAGCTGCCCTAAGCTCGACATCTTTTCTGTTTGAATCAATTGAGCTTGGGCTTGCTTCAACTCTTCCAAAGCTTGCTCTAGCTGGAGCGCTTGGATTCTAGATTCTTCAGCACTGGTGGTGGCTTGTGCGTAGAGTCGTGCCTGACGAATCGCAATTCCAATCTGACCTGCCAGATAAACCAACAGTTCAGTTTCTGGATCTTTCCATGGACGAGGTGCCTGACAAACGTGGGCGATCAACAGTCCCCAGAGAGACTGGTCAATCATGATTGGCACAACAAGATTGGCGCGTACTTGCAATCGCTGGAGAAATCTGACGTGGCACGGATCAAGTCCTGAATCCAGCACATCGTCAATCGCTCGCACCCGTCCCTGCTCATACAAGGCTGCCATTTTTTCGGAAAAGCAATTATCTGCTCCCATGTCACCTAAGATCGACTGCCAGGGTGGCATGACGTTTTCGATAATGACTTTTCCTCGCCAATCCGCATCAAATTCGTAGATAACAACTCGATCAGCATCGAGCAACCGTCGCACCTCTAGCACGACTGTTTGCAAAATTTGCTCTAGGTCAAGAGAGTCACGAATTTGGGTAGAAAGACGATTCAGCAGTTCTTCTCGCTGAGCTAACTTTTTGTATTTGTTTTTTGACTGCTTGAGCAAGTCATCGGCTTGCTTGCGCTCGGTCACATCTTCAATCATCCCAAGTAGCCCAATGATCCTTCCTTGGGTGTCTCGAACTGGAATTTTGCTGGTCTCACGCCAAGTGGTGCGGCCATCAGCTTGCCGTTGAGACTGTTTGATGCCCAGCATGGGCACCCCCGTTTCAAGAACTTGGCGATCGCACGTCAAATACCAGTGACATTGTTCTTTTGTCCAAGGGAAGTCAGCATCCGTTAGCCCAACCACCTCTGAGGGATCTTGAAGTCCGGCCATTTCAGCCCATCGGCGATTGCATCCCAGATAACGAGAATTGCAATCTTTCCAAAAAATATATTGAGGAATGCTGTCTAAGACTAACTGTAAAAAACCAGGGTCTTGCAAAATATGAGCAGCTTGCTGTTGCTCTTGGTCAGAAGGCACATGCATTTGCTTCATCGTTAGCATTCGTATTGCTTCCGCAAGATATGTGCTGTCGGACGAGTCATTAGCGTTATCTACCTCTGGCATCTCAGCCCCAACGATGGCCTCCGAAAGTATTGGATTCGCAATACCGACGTTGGACAACGTTGGACAACCTAAATGCTCTCTGTTGCCAGCCGCATCCTCTGTGGTACACCTGTCTGTATCATCCGCAATAATTTTAGGACGAGCGGTTGGCTCACCCTGCGTATTTAGCGGATCTGTCGATAGCGGCGGTTCCAAACGACCAGGGTGCGGCGACGCCTGCACAAAGTGCCCAATAGCAAAGATTTGGGCAGTCGCTCCTTCGTCGTTGGCGATCGCTGTGTAGGCAAGCTCAATTAGAGTGCTAGAAAGCTGATGGGGCGTTCGAAATGTTCCCCCCGTAAAAGCCACGTGCTGAATAGCCTGTTGTAGACTCCAGCACAACTGATGTTTTACAGACGAGGGAGTCCAGCGCGTAGAAAGTTCTGCGTTGGTTAAGCCTAATAGAGCATCTGGTTGCAGCGTAAACCAGCTTGCCCAGACTGCATTGACGGATACATAGCGAAATTCTGCGTCAAACTCGGCGATCGCGTCTGACGAATGATCGAGCAGTAGCTGAAATCGATCAGCCTGGAGGGAATTAAAAAACGGTGCTGAGCCAGACACAATTAACACTTACAGGTAAGCGACAAAAACGAAGGCTACGCTTCGCTCAAACTGAAATACAGACAATGGCAGAACAACCAGCACGATGACGTAGTATCTGAGAGGTCTCCCTGATGAAACTGATCGATTACCTCTACGGGTTGAATTTATTGTTCCCAATAGTTATTTTTTTCAACTAAAAAAACTGCGGTGTTGGAAAATCTGGGCGATCGCAAACAAGTATTCGCTGTCCTCCTCTGCGAATTGCTGTATCTTGTCTAACACAGATGAGGTAACACGATCATTCCTGCAATTGTGACGGTTGTCACACTATGACTGTCAGTTCTGACTGACGATAATTGAGACTCACTGGAGAACAATTCAGTTCGTGATTGTGTTTGGGATCACGGGTGAGAGATCTTGCCCTGTTTTTTGTTTTGAGGCTTACGATAAACGCTCACTTACATTCACGGATCAAAAGCGTTGAGGATAGGAATTAACATCATGTCAGGTTGGCAAAACTCTACACGACTCAAGCGCCGAGATATTTTGAGAGGAACCGCAGGATTTGGAGCGGCGCTTCTCGTAACTAAGCTGACGGGATGCACGCAGACTTCAGAGCCCACAGAGACATCTGAATCTTCAGCAGAAGAGGGTTCCACTGGAGAAGCCGCAGGTGAACCCGTCAAAGTTGGTCTAGTCGCTGCGATTACCGGGCCTTCGGCGCTGTCGGGAGAAGCCATTACCCGAGGGCTGACTGTTGCTATTGAGGAGATCAACGCCAATGGCGGTGTGATGGGCGATCGCCCCATAGAGCTGGTGATTCGAGACGATGAATCGACACCCGCAAAGGGAGTTGCCGCTGCCCGAGAACTGATTGAGCAAGAAAATGTGGCGGTTATTTTCGGAGGACTCGATTCTCCCGTCTCTCTGGCGATGCTGTCTGTCATTCATGAACTCGAAGTTCCCTATATGGGAGTCTGGGCGGCAGCCACGGGCATTACCCGTAACGATTTTGAGCCCAATTACGCGTTTCGAGTCTCGGCTAACGACAATATTGTGGACAGCTTTCTCACTCGCTATGCCCAAGAAACCTACGACGTCTCCAAAGTTGGCTTGCTGCTGATCAACAATCCCTGGGGTGAGTCTAATGAAGCTGGATTCAAAGAATGGGCTCCAGAATATGGGCTGGAAATTGTCGGAGTCGAGAAATTCAACGACGCCGATACTGATATCACTCCCCAACTGACGCGACTCAAAGATGGAGGCGCTGAAGCGTTGCTGCTTGTGGCCAATGCAGCTCCCGGTGCTCAAGCCATGAAGTCCTTGGTGAGGATTGGCTGGGATGTGCCTGTGATTTCTCACTGGGGCATTTCTGGAGGACGCTTTCCTGAGCTAGCAGGGCAAGATGCAGCAGACAAGGTTGTGTTTGTCCAAACTTACAGCTTTTACGGCGATCAGAGTGAAACGGGTCAGAAGGTGCTCGACGCTCTTCAGGAAGAGTATGATTTGGCTGGCCCCTCGGATATTTTGGCTCCGGTAGGGACAGCCAACGCTTACGATGCCATGCACCTCACAGCTCTAGCTCTCGACACAGCGGAAAGCACGGAAGGCCCAGAGTTACGGGAAGCTTTCTACGATTTGCCCACCTACGAAGGGTTAATCAAAACTTACGATAAGCCCTTCAGCCCCGACAACCATGATGCGCTGAGCGAAGACGATTACATCTTGGTGCAATGGGATGGGTCGGAGATTGTGCCTGTCGAGTCAGCCGCTGAGTAATATTCGGACAACGTGAAATGCAGACAACATGTGGGAACAACTGATTCTTTCGGGGATTGCCATTGGTAGCGTATATGGGCTGGTGGCGCTGGGATTTCAAATTACCTTCGCGGTCTCCAACACCATGAACTTTTCCCAGGGGGCTTCGGTGATGGTGGGGGCTGTGCTGTGCTACACCCTCAATATCACCTGGGGCTGGTGGGGGGCGATCGCCGTTCCTGTGACCCTGGTTGCCTGTGCTGGACTTGGACTGCTGGTGGAGCGATTCATCGTTCGTCCTTTTGCCAAAAATGGCTCTAATTCCTGGCTACTGACTACGATCGCCATTGGTATTGTGATTGAGAATGTGGCGATGCTGACCTTTGGGAAGGAGGTGCGGGGCTATCCGTCACCACTGGCTGAGGCTCCTGTGAATGTGTTGGGATTTGGAGTTTTTCCCATCGAATTTGTGATTCCAGTGGCGGGGATGGCGATCGCCCTTGCTCTCCGACTTCTCTTCACTCAAACGCTCTTTGGAAAGGCGCTTCAGGCCGTCAGCGATAGTCATAGCACGGCTCAGCTCATGGGAATTCCAGTAGAGCGCATGGTAGCGCTTTCCTTTGCCATCTCTACAGTTCTCGCGGGTATTGCAGGCATGTTGATTGCCCCCGTTGCCAATGTGTCAGCCACGATGGGCACGCTGTTGGGTCTGAAAGCTTTTGCGACTGCAATCATCGGCGGATTGAGTAGTCCGTGGGGCGTGATGGTGGCAGGCATTCTCTACGGAGTAGTAGAATCCATTGCGGCAGGAACCCTGGGCGGTAGCTACCGGGAAATTATTGGGTTTGCCGTGGTGATTTTGGTGTTGGCAATTCGACCCAGCGGCTTGTTTGGGCGGATGTCAGTGAAGAAGGTATAGGCATGGCAGTCGATTCAGCATCACCCTCTCGAACCCGAAAGTTTCCGATTCAGCCTCGACTCATCGTTGGACTGGTGCTTTTTGGAGTGGCGATCGCCGCAACGCTGCTCGCTCCGAACACCTACTACCTATTTATGTTAGGCATGGTCGCCATCACAACCCTCGTGGGGGTGGGGCTAAATATTCTGGTGGGGCTATCAGGACAGGTCTCCATCGGTCATGCCGGATTTTTCGCCATCGGAGCCTATGTCGGCAGTCTACTCATGACTCGTGCAGGCTGGAATGTTTGGTTTGCGCTGATTGCCGCGATTATTGCAACGGCAGGCACGGGTGCAGCCCTTGCCGCTCCCGCCCTGCGAGTCACAGGGCCTTATCTCGCAATGGTGACGATCGCCTTTGGCGTCATTGTTGAGCGGGTGCTGATTGAGTGGGTGTCGCTGACGGGAGGGTTTGGCGGCATCATGAATATTCCCAAACCGCAGCTTTTTGGCCTAGAACCTGCTCTGCGAGATGTGGTGCTGATTGCCATGGGATTGGCGTTTCTGGCAATGCTCAGCTTCGCGTTTCTGAAGCAGCATCCGTGGGGACGCGCCTTCGAAGCGGTGCGAGATGACGAAGTGGCGGCGATGGCTTTGGGGCTCAATACTCTAACCATTCGAGTCATGGCCTTTGCGCTATCGGCTGGGTTTACGGGATTAGCCGGGGTCTTTTTTGCTTCCACTATCGGATTTGTCAGTCCCGACAGCTTCACCTTCCATCGCTCGATTCTCTTTCTCCTCGTAGTTATCCTTGGTGGACTCGGAACCCCAGAAGGGGCACTGATTGGTGCGATCGCCCTTGTCATATTGCCAGAATTCTTTCAAGACTTTGCCGATTACCAACTACTGTTTTTCGGACTGCTGCTGTTGGCTGTGCTGTGGCTAGCGCCCAACGGCGTGATGAGCCTGTTTCGTCGCTGGAGCGATCGCCAATCTCCTGTGTTTCCGCTAGACGCTCCTCCTGAACACCTTGCCCTGATGCCGTCTGAACCTGCCCTCGATCCCTTATCGGTGAAGCAGGTGGGCATTACCTTTGGCGGCATTCGAGCCGTTGAAGATGTGGACTTGCTAGCGAAGCCGGGAACTGTGACGGCGGTCATCGGCCCCAACGGTGCAGGCAAAACGACTCTATTGAACCTGATTGGGGGCTTCTACAAAACTCAAACGGGCAGCATTCATCTGGGTGAAACCAACCTGACTCGTCAATCTAGCGTGGCGATCGCCGCTGCGGGAGTCAGCCGCACCTTTCAGGCAACCCGATTGTTCAGCGCTCTCTCCGTCATTGATAACCTGCGAGTGGCGCGATCAAGCAATCGACTTGGAAACGTAGTCGCTGCACTGGTTGGCAAAGGGCGATCGCGCGCTCCCGAAAAGCCTTTGCTAGAGCTGCTTTCGTTTGTGGGTTACCACGGCGATGTTCACCAAACAGCCAAAAATCTTCCCTTCGTGGATCGACGGCTGGTCGAAATTGCCCGTGCCTTGGCGACTCAGCCTCAGGTGATGTTGCTGGATGAACCCGCTGCCGGACTCAGCAAAACTGACAAAGCCACGCTCGCTCAGCTCATTCGCCGCATTGCCAGCAGCGGCATCAAAGTGATTCTGATTGAGCACGATATGGATCTGGTCATGGATATTTCCGATTCTGTCGTGGTGCTCGACAGTGGCAAGGTCATTAGCGAGGGCAATCCCGCTACAGTACAGGCCGATCCCCAGGTGCTCGAAGCCTACTTGGGAGCTGAAAGCCCAGAATTAGGGCGATCGCCCACCTCCCAGTCCGATTCTCCTCTACTTGATATTCAAAATCTCTATGCGGGCTACGGTTCCCTACCAGTACTCCATGACCTCTCCCTCACGGTTTATCCAGGCGAATTGGTGTCCGTGGTCGGAGCCAACGGTGCAGGCAAAAGCACCCTGCTCAAAACAATCGTTTCTAGCCTGCCGATTCAGTCGGGGCAGATTCAGTTTCAGGACAAATCTATTACGCGCAGCACCATTCATCAGCTTGTCAATGCAGGCATGTCTTTAGTTCCTGAAGGTCGTCAGGTATTCGCCAAGCTCTCCGTCATTGACAACATTCGTCTAGGCGCATTTTCTCGAAGTGATGCAGAAATCGAGTCTGACATCAACGCCATGTTGGAGCGATTTCCACGATTGGCCGAACGTCGTCACCAACCTGCCGGACTGCTCTCCGGCGGAGAACAGCAAATGTTGGCGATCGCCCGAGGACTGATGGCACGTCCGACTTTGCTGCTACTGGACGAACCTTCTCTGGGACTGGCTCCTAAGCTCGTGGTAGACCTCTACGAAACCTTGGCGGCTCTACGAGACGAAGGCATCACGATCTTGCTGGTGGATCAGATGGCAACCCTAGCGCTGTCAGTGAGCGATCGCGCCTACCTACTCGAAACTGGGCGTATTGTGCAATCTGGCCTGTCTCAGGACATGCAAAACAATCCAGCGATTCTGCAAGCCTATCTGGGAGTCTCCCAACAGGCTGGTTAGTCTTCCATTACTTCAGCTTCAAACTCTTCCGTCAAACGATAAGAAAACTGTCCGTCTGCTGCGATTCGTCGTTTTGCTAAAAACCCTTGAGAAATCAATAATTCAAGGCGATAAAAAAGCTCACCTGATTTGTGAGAGTGACCCATTTTAGACTCGATTGCACGTTGTTTGATCTCGCCTGAATCACTACGTTTTTGGACAACACATCCCAGCCGAGTAGGTGAGCTGTTCCAAGACTTCGACCGGATACTCCCGCCGTTCCAGCATGGCCTGTGCTTTCTCCGACTCTCCCCCTTGTACCGCGAACTCTAGAAAGAGAATGGGCAGAAATCGCTGTAGGCTAATTGCGGCGATCGCCACAGCTACGCCCAGTAGTGCTAATGCCCAACGCCGATGACGCTTGAGCAGTTGGAGAACCCGCTTCATGTCAGCCAGCAGAAAAAACAGACCGCCAAACAGCAACATCGCAATCGTGCTGGACATCGTATCCGCCCAGTTCTCTGGCAAGGGCGATCGCGAACCGAAGGTTCTGAACTCCAAGCTCCAATCAAATAGCGTATTCAGTGTCCCTGCAACTAGAAATAAAACTGCAAAAATTAGAAAGATCTGACCAATAAGCTTAAAAATATCTCTCATTAATTGCAATACATATGACTTTGTCTTCTATACCTACAGACAGGAGAAGAACGTTCCCGAACAAGTCATCGCCATCGCTTTAGCGCACTTCGACACGACAGCCAAACGGAGTGGCTGTCATCGTTGTGATAGCCCACTCCGTCCGAATAAACAAATCGTCAGGGGACGAAATTCACTCTTTCATGTCCGTCAAGTCAACCATTAAGTGGTCGTTGTTGTTAATCCCAGTGCAACTTCGACTTGCTCAACAGTGACATTTGTGAGAATGGCGATTGTGGTTCCTGTTACAACCAACTCCACCCCGCTGCCGACACCCACGGCCATGATTTCCGCGATATCGAATCCATCGAATCGAATGGAGTCATCCCCGGCCAGATTAAAGCCCTGAATGGTATCGACGCTACCGTTGTCGGCAATCACAAAAACATCATCGTCTCTGCCACCGAGGAGGAGGTCATTACCCAGCCCACCAACAAGTAGGTCATTACCATCCTGTGCCCACAGGAAGTCGTCGCCATCCCCACCAAAGAGCAGATCATCGCCGCGACCGCCCAAAAGCTCGTCGTCCCCGTCACCACCCCGTAGGAGGTCATCACCGACTCCGCCGTGCATGAAGTCGTCTCCGGCACCACCAGCCAAAACATCGTCGCCCAGGCCACCCCGCATGAAGTCGTCTCCAGCACCACCGCGAAGAATGTCGTCGTCGCGAAAGCCGAATAGCTCGTCATCGCCTGCACCGCCAAGGAGAATGTCGTTTCCTCGGTTGCCCCGGAGGTCATCATTGCCTGCGCGACCAATACAGCGATCGTCGCCTGAACGGCCAAAGCAATGGTCATCGCCCGCACCACCGTCCATGCGATCATTACCTCGTTGACCGAAAATCAGGTCATCACCATCTAACCCGTGAATATCGTCGTCTCCCCCGCGACCTTTGAGGCGATCGCCCAAGTTACCGCCAATCAGCATATCCGCTTCGATGGTTCCGGTCAGGAAGAAGACATTGACATCGATATCTACGACTACATCGTTACGAAGGCTGAGATTCTGAATGACAATATCGTTCTCAGCAGACGTTTCTTCCTCGTCGAACGGCTCATCGCTAAAGAATTCAGCCAGATACTCAGCTAACGCATCTTGCTCCGTTCCATCGAGGGCAAATGTGGCTTCCCCTGTGCTGGTGCTTCCAAACGCATCGACTAAATCAACTCGATTGGTTCCTTCGAATTCGGAAAAGGGATACCCATCGCCGCCATTGGCTAAAAAGTTGAGCGTTACGATTTTGAACGACTTGTTGCTTCGAGTAACGATTTCACTATCACGCACCAGAATTTCAACGATACGGTCTTGGTCATCAACGATCGCCAATGTCTCGACACGTTCTCCAGCAGGTTGAGTTGGGTCAAAACTAAACTTCAGCCCCGCAATCTGGGGAAACTGACCCGGAGTGGCTCCCTCTTCTGTTGCGGATACCGCGTGCTCTACTACCTCAATAATTTGTTCGACTGTGAGAGTGAGAACCGTCAGCTCGTTGTTGAATCGCAGCGTATTAGTAATGTCAAGCTGGGAAATTTCCCCCTCCTCCTTGCCCGACAAAGGATTCTCCTGAGGGGGGAGAAGATTGCCTTCGCCATCAACCTCACCAATTGGATTTCGGATACCACCGCCATTCTTAAAAGAGATCACCACATCGCTGTCAAACTGTTGTGCGACAAACAAATTGGCTTCTGCGGTGATCACACCCATGTTGGTGGATTCGGTGCGCACAAATTCGCGACGACCTTCAAGATAGACACTCGTACTGCCAAAAACATTGGAATCTTGAGCAATAACGACATCTTGAACCGCGTCGGTGAGCTTAGCGACTTCAGACCCTTTTGTGCCATCTGCGAAGGGGTCTCCAAGCCCATCCCACAGGTCATTAACAACGTCATCTGTACTTGCAAAAACACCGCTTTCATCGGCATCAATGGAGTTGAGAATAATGTTGCCATTAGCGTCAAAGTCAACGACGAGACGACCTAAGTAGGAATACTCTCCGGGGGTTCCAACGATAACCGCAGGATTACCATCCGCGTCTTCAGTCACGAACGGATAAGGCTGTATTACGGCATCTCCGGGACGAATAACATCGGTTCCATCGGCTTGCAGAGTATCGGAACCGCCCGCAATGACAATGTCTACGCCACTGACTAGACCAATCAGCTCTTGTTCCAAGGCAAATTGCTGAAGGTGGGTAGACAAAATAATCTTGTCAATTCCAGCAGCAGTCAGAACGTCAATTGAAGGCTGCAAAATCTGTGCAAGGGCAGCCATGTTGCTCGTTCCAGCCCCCGGATTCAAAACCTCTACGTCTCCAGTCGAGGTGATGCTCTCTAGCAGAGGGGTTGTTGCGCCAACCACTCCGATTCGATCATCTGTAGTCGTTGGATCCTGATCTTGATCGATGATTGTGAACGGTGCGATCTTGGGAGCATTGGCCGCTGCCTCAAGCTCTGCCGGACTCAGATCGGCTGGAACAGACTGAAATTCAGTGCTGTCAAGAAGCTGAGTAGTAAACAGATCGGCCAAATTTCCATCGCCTGTGAAATCAAGGTTCGCACTCAAGTAGGGAAATTGAGCCCCTAACCCATTCACCGTGTCGAGCACGCCATCGTCGTCATCGTCGTTGATGTCCGTTGCAATGATGTCAGGAATGATGTCTGTTCCAAGGTCAAACTCGTGATTTCCAAAGGTCGCAGCATCAACACCCAGAATGTTCTTGATCTGAATGTCAACCCGACCGCTGCCTTCCTCAAGATCGAGACCGTTGAGTCCCAGCAGAGTTTCGTAAGACTCATTCAAGACTTCGGCAAGAGACTCGTCAGCGGCCGCCGCAAAGAAAGGGCCTGGTATATAGCTATCTCCAGAAGTAATGAAGAAGGAGAAATCGCCGTTAGAATCGGCCTCTAGCTCTAAGCCCTCTGTGATGGCTGCAAAATTTGGAGCACGATCTAGAGCCTCAACACCACCTTCTAGGTCTGAAGCATGAAGAATTTGAATTGTCATAGCGCTACCTCAGTGCCACTGGAAAAACTGGAAAAAGTCGTCTCAATTTCTCAAATCACAGAGACGATCGAGTTATTAAACAAATATTCAACTAACGGAAACAGGTCGGACAGAAGTGGCTCAAAGCTCACTTCAATTAATTGAGAAGCCAAGCCGAACAGTAGAGCACTGAACAATCGAAATGCCGGAAGAACAGAGTTTGAAAGAATAATTCAGCTTTCTCAACTTTAGAGATCCAGGGATTTTCAGGGCTTATAGAGCAAAAGCTCAATCCCTTCTAGAGTTAATCAACAATTGGAATCCAATCGGTTAAGTCTCGATTAAACTTCGGTGGGCAAGGGTTTAAACTTTGATTAAACTTCAGATGGCTTGTGTTGTGATGAGCCTCAATCCATAGAACGAAAAACTAAAGAAAGGTGCCCGCTTCAAATCTTGGTACAGAAAGCCTGAAGCGTTTAGTTTTCAGCAGTTTAGTTTTCAGTAACTACAGACAATTATCACTACAACTTCGTGGGTCTGTTGTTTGAGGGGCTCAACAATACCAAGCGTATTGTCTGCAACATGCGCTGCG
>JGI12048J13642_10873657_pt1 | contig 30028 bp, 28 predicted proteins | sample ElkSlonscriptome_16_FD_13642 | JGI IMG/M metagenome (IMG submission 13642)
GTTGCCGCTTGGGAGGGCTTCTCTAACGCTCCGGACAGGCGCACGCGGTTGGTGAGCCGCTTCAGCTTCGAGCACCTGTTTCTGTTCTCAACAACCAATCTGTTCTCAACAACCAATCTGTTCTCAACAACCAATCTGTTCTCAACAACCAAGTGGTGTCTCCGATGCGCGATAACCCCATTGCCTTGATCGAATTCGTCGCCTTTATCGGCTTGGTGGTCTGGCTGTTGGTCTGGCAGCGCAAACCGACCAAACCGGGCATGACCCAAGGCGCAGACAGGCCGCCCGCTGCCGAGCTGAAGGCTGACGGGAACGAGCGCTCGAGCGCTGAGTGAGATTGGCGGGCGGCCCGTCCAACCAGCGTTACTCGCGGGTTCGATCATCCGCCGCCGCGGCTGCATGACGCAGCCCGCGCTCAACCCCGAGCATGCCTGCGGCGGTGAGGTTGGCCTCAATGACGCTGCATGAGCGATCCAGCGTGCAATAGCCCTCCGGTGCCCAGTCGTAGAGCTCCGCATGGCGCGCCGGGAGTTGGCCGTGGATCTGCGCACGACCGTGCATCGGTCCATCCACCGCAACGCAGCGGTCTGCGAGCGGGGCCTGCGCTATGCTAGCGAAGGCGGCGAAGGGCGGGTCAATATCAATGTTCGCGGATGCGCTACCAGAAAAACAATAAGGTATCGCCACGCGCGGTGTTGTAGTAGAGCCGAATCCGAAGTACATAGCGCCGCCCCTTGAGCAAACGTACCTCAAAGCTCGCATTGCGGTCGGTGCCGCTGTCGTCATCGCCGGTTAGGTAGCGCAGTTGGCCGCCATCGTCCTCAAACAACACCATCACGGTGTCTGAGTCGCCGAAGGTGCGAAACCGATATTTGCCGGATGCCTCCGGAATTACGGCGAAGTTGGCCTGATCTGCCGGTTCAAGCGCTAGTCGTTGCGGCTCCAGTCGGCGTAACTGAGGCATCGCCGCCTGCAATGGGGGGTAGAAGATGCGCACTTGAGCGATGTCCTTTTCCGATAGGCTCGGCGTGGGACTTAACCCATTGCGATACTCCGCCGGCTGATCGATCAAGCCGGCTTCGAACGGGTAATGCATGATGGAGTTCGGGTCCCACCGACTGCCCTCGACGCTGTCTTGCGGAATCTTGCGCAGGATGTTCCAGCGGGTCTGTTCTTCGGACCAAAAATTGGGAGCACCGCCGAGCGATTGGATCACGGCGTCTTCATTCCAAACGATGCCGGCATTCGGATTCTGGTGCTCATGCGGAAAGCCCAGGGTATGGCCGATCTCATGCACGGCGGTATCCACCTCACCCGATCGGGTCAGGTCCCAGCCGAAGTTCATGGTCCGTTCGCCCTGTCCCTGGTTGAGCACGTCGCGTCCGACATAAGACCAGGCGCCATCCCCCTGAAGAAAGCCGATGCGTATCTCGGCGTCTTCGGCGGATGCTACCTCCTCAAAACTAAGGCCAATACCCGCATCCCGCCAAACCTGGAAGCCCTGGCGAACCACCTGCTTTTGGGCCTCTTCGCCAGCGAACCGACCATCGGTAAAGAAATAGAAGTGCAAAATGGTGCCGTTGACCCATTTTTTGGAAATGGTGCGGATCAGCGCCGCCCGTTCGTTGGAGACGCTTGCTGAAAACTCCCGGTCGGGCGTCTCCGGGACGGCGCAGTATCGCGCGGGAGCACCGGCTTCGCCCTCGGCCTCGTCAGGATGGGCGCTGCCCGATAACCGCGCCTCAATCTCCTCAAGCCGATCGGCGATCTCGTCGATGCGGCCACTCAGTGTCTTGCTTTGAGCCATCTCTATTTTCCTCTGATCTGACGAAGATTCACCTCTGCCGTCATGAAGCGACCGCGATCCCAAGCATCGAAAGGCCGTCATGCGCTTAGCCTAGACGCCAAACATGAAGCCGACAAGGCAGCTAAGGCCAAATAGGAGGCGTGGCTATTGCTCGCGCAAGACAGTGCGCTGCTCGATTGCTATCCTGTCCGCTGCAATGTCCCAGCCCGGCAGAGCCTGAATCCTAGGCGTTGTCGTAATTCAAACATTTGTATCTGAGGCTAAGCGGTCAACTGCTTTCTCTAGGATGGGTTGTCTCCGTATGGAAAGGTTGTAATGAATTGCCCGGGGTTGACTGGCCGAACCGACCGAAACCAACGGACCAGTGTTGGTATCTGTCGGCTATTGCCGCGGATGATGGTTGAATCAAGCCGGTGCGCCCGCGGGCAGGTCGCGGCGAGGCGCCGCTCCTACGGGGAGGTGATGTGTGGATGTCGGGATGCAGCGGAGGCGTCACTGGTGCACAATCCCGGCATCGACTCCTATGTCCTTAATTTGTGATTCATCGACAGCCCATGCAATTTCCGACCATTGAGCAATTTGTCGGCAACACGCCGCTGGTGCGTTTGCAACGCCTGCCCGGCAAGACCGATAACATGATCCTGGCGAAGCTGGAGGGTAACAATCCCGCGGGTTCGGTCAAGGACCGTGCTGCGCTGAGCATGATCCAGCACGCCGAAGAGCGGGGCGCGATTAAGCCCGGCGATACCCTGATTGAGGCCACCAGCGGCAACACCGGTATCGCGCTGGCCATGGCCGCCGCGATCAAGGGCTACCGCATGTTGCTGATCATGCCTGAGAACATGAGCATGGAGCGTCGCCAGGCCATGGCCGCCTACGGCGCCGAGATCCGACTAACCCCGCGCAACGGAAGCATGGAGGCGGCCATCGACCTTGCCGGTGAGTTGGAGGCCGATGGTGTCGGCATTCGTCTGGACCAGTTCTCGAATCAAGACAACCCATTGGCCCATTTCGAGAGCACCGGTCCGGAGATCTGGCGTGATACGCAGGGCAGGGTCACGCACTTTGTCAGCGCCATGGGGACCACCGGCACAATTATGGGCACCAGCCGCTATTTGAAGGCGCAAGACCCTCGGGTGCAGATCGTCGGCGTGCAGCCGGCAGAGGGCGCCAGCATCCCGGGCATCCGACGCTGGCCGGAAGCCTATCTGCCGAAGATCTACGACGCATCGCGGGTCGATCGCATCATCGACGTTTCTCAGGCTGAAGCCGAAGAGACCATGCGTGCGCTGGCGGTGCGAGAAGGCATCTTCGCTGGCGTCTCGTCGGGTGGGTCCGTGGCCGCCGCGCTTAGGCTCAGCGCTGAGGTCTCAAACGCCGTCATTGCTGCGATCATCTGCGATCGCGGCGACCGTTATCTGTCCACCGGCCTGTATCCCGGCTGATCGGCATGGGTAAGAAACGCAGGCAACTGCCGCAAGAACCGATCGAGGCCCAGGTTGAATCCTTGACCCACGACGGTCGCGGCCTGACGCACATCGATGGCAAGGCGGTTTTTCTCAGCGGGGCGCTGGCCGGCGAGCGCGTGCTGTTTCGCTATACCCGCATACAACGGCGCTATGACGAGGGTTTGGTGACCCAGGTGCTGGAACCAGCGGCGGAGCGCGTGGTGCCGCGCTGCGCGAGCTTCGGCATCTGCGGCGGTTGCTCATTGCAACACATGGACCCGGCCGCGCAGATCGCGGCCAAGCAGGACATCCTGGCGGACCTGTTGCGGCGCATCGGCAAGGTGCAGCCGGAACGCTGGTTGGAACCGCTGACCGCGGGACATTGGGGCTACCGCCGCAAGGCGCGGCTTGGCGTGCGCTGGGTGGCCAAGAAAGGACGGGTGCTGGTGGGCTTTCGCGAGCGCGGCTCGGCCTTCATCACCGACATCGAGCGCTGCGACGTGCTGCACCCCAGCGTCGGCGAGCGGCTGCCAGCGCTGGGCCGGCTGATAGCAGGTCTGAGCATCCGCGAGCGCCTGCCGCAGATCGAGGTCGCCATGGGTGACGGGCCGGTGGTGCTGGTATTCCGGGTGCTCGATCCGCCGTCGGATGCCGATTTGGTGCTGCTGCGGGCCTTCGCCGCCGACACCGGCCTGCATGTCTATTTGCAAGAGGGGGGAGTCGAGACGGTGCGGCCCCTTCCAGGTCTATACCCGCGATCAGCACCCGGTTCAGCGCTGGCTTCTGAGCCAGCGCTAAAACCGGAGCCAAAACCGCGGCCAGATCGGGCGCCCGATCCGGTTCACAAACAGGCCCACGAACAGGCCCCCGAGCAGGCCCCGGAGCAGGCCCAGCCGGTCGACCTGCACTTCAGTCTGCCGGATCATCAGACCCGTATTCACTTTGAGCCCCTGGACTTCACGCAGGTGAACCTGGAACTGAATCGCCTGATGGTGGACCGCGCGCTGGACCTGTTGGACCCGCGGCCGGATGAACGGGTGCTGGACCTGTTTTGCGGCCTCGGCAACTTCACACTGCCCATCGCCCGCCGCGCGCGCGCGGCGGTCGGCATTGAGGCTGACCAAGGTTTGGTGCGGCGCGCGCGCCACAATGCCGAGCGCAACGCCATCGGCAACGCCAGCTTCTACAGCGCCGACCTCTACGGCGATCTCGAACTGGCACCCTGGCGGCGGGAGCGCTTCGACAAGGCCCTGATCGATCCGCCGCGCGGCGGCGCGCTGGAGGTGTTGGACCTGCTTGCGCAAAGCGGTGCAAAGCGGCTGGTTTATGTCTCCTGCTATCCGTCGACGCTGGCACGTGACGCCGATCGGTTGGTCAATGGCCTGGGCTATCGACTGGCGGCGGCGGGTGCCATGGATATGTTCCCGCATACCGCGCATCTGGAATCCATGGCGCTGTTTGAGCGCTGAGGTCTTAGTTTCGTTTCACTTGATTCTTGCATGCAACAAAGCCCCCGCGGGATGCGCGGCCAGGCCCGGAGAAGACAGTTATGACAACAGAGATCGAACGCAAATTCCTCGTCGTTAATGAAAGCTGGCGTGATGCGGTGGAGTCCGAGGCGCATCTGATGCAGGGCTATCTGTCGGAAGGCGGCGGTGCGACGGTCAGGGTGCGTGTCAAGGGCGATGCGGGCTTTCTAACCATCAAGGGCCGGATGCAGGGGATCAGCCGCTCTGAGTATGAGTACGAGATTCCGGTGGCGGACGCCAAGGCAATGTTGGACGAGCTCTCGACCTCGCCGCCCATCGATAAGACCCGCTACCTGGTGCGCTGCGGCGCGCATGTCTGGGAACTGGACCTCTTCCACGGCGCCAACGCCGGGCTGGTGATGGCGGAGGTGGAACTGGCTAGCGAAGATGAGCCGTTTCAGATGCCGGACTGGGCCGGGCTGGAGGTCTCCGATGACCTGCGCTACTACAACTCGAACCTGGCCCGACGTCCCTTCACGCTTTGGTAGCCGGCGGTGGACCGGCGTCAGTTCACGGTCGCGCTGCTGGCGGCTCCCTGGTTGTCGGGCTGCGGGCGCGATGCCGCGGACGCGAACGCCACGGTGTTGCGCTTCGGGGTTGCCAATGCGCCGCGGAATCTCGACCCCAGGCTCGCCACCGATGCCACCTCCGAGCGCTTGAATCGCCTGTTGTATGCGGCGTTGGTCGACTTCGATGCCGCAAGTCGGCCGGCGCCGGGGATTGCAACCTGGGAGCAGACCGGTCCGACTGAGTATCGCTTTCTACTTGATGCCGAGCGCCGACGGTTCAGCGATGGCACGGCACTGACCAGCGCTGATGTCGCGGCCACCTATGGTTCCATCCTTGATCCTGACACCGCCTCTCCGCATCAGGCGTTGCTGTCTATCCTCGAGCACATCGAACCGCTCGATGACGACCGGCTGGCCTTTCATCTGCGCGAGCCGGACCCGCTGTTTCCGAGCTATCTCGGCATCGGCATCTTGCCGGCACGGCTGATTCTGGCCGGACATGGCTTTCAGCGCGAGCCGGTGGGCAGCGGGCCCTTCGGCTTCGAACGCTGGCCGGAGCCGGGTAAGGTAGGGCTGGTGCGGCGTCGGGACGGGCAGCGCTTCGAGTTCGTCACCGTCAAGGACCCGAACGTGCGTGTGATGAAACTGCTGCGCGGCGAGATCGATCTGCTGCAAAACGATCTGCCGCCGGAGCTGGTCGGGTTCTTGAGCAGGCAAGCCGGTATTCAGGTCGAGCGTGCCGACGGCAGCAATTTCTCGTATCTCGGCTTCAATCTTGAGGATGCCGCCACCGGCGACCTGCGTGTGCGCCAGGCCGTGGCGCAGGGTATCGATCGGGGCGCGATACTGCACTATCTGTTTCGCGGCGCTGGCCGTGCCGCCGAGGCGATGTTTCCGCCGGAGCATTGGGCGGGGGCGCCGATGCTGCCGACGCACAGCTATGATCCGGCGCGGGCGCGGGCCTTGCTCGCCGCCGCCGGTTACCACGGTGCCAATCCGTTGCGGCTCAGTTATAAGACCTCCAGCGATCCGTTTCGGCTACGTCTGGCCACCGTCATACAGGCCCAGCTTGCCGACATCGGCATTGACCTGGCCATCCAGAGCTATGATTGGGGCACTTTCTTTGGCGACATTAAAGCTGGCCGCTTCCAGCTTTACGGCCTGACCTGGGTTGGCATCCGCACGCCGGATATCTTTCGCTATGTGTTCCACAGCGCGTCCATGCCGCCGGACGGCGCCAACCGCGGTCGCTACCGCAACGCTGCCGCCGACAGCCTGATTGAGCAAGCCCGCGGCGAGGGCAATCCGCGGCGTCAGGCCGCGCTATATCGCGCCTTGCAGCAGCTACTGCATGCCGAACTACCCTATGTGCCGCTCTGGTACGAGGACCAGATCTTCGCCGCTCGCGACGACATCGACGGTTACCGTCTGGCCGCGGATGGCAACTACGATGCTCTCTCAGGGGTGACCCGACCTGCGTAAGGCACTTAGGTCAGGGTTAGTTCACCGCGTTTTTCAAGCTGTCGATCAGAGAGCGGCCCTGTTTGAGCATGGCCTGCTTGATGGTCTCGGCCAGCGCGGCTTTCGATAGAGTCTTACCGTTCAGCAGCATCTTTGAAGGGGAGGCCGAGTAAGAGGACAGCGGGTCGCTGAGCGCCATCGCGTTGTGCTCGACGGCGTTGTAGCTGTAGGTGCAGACCGCGGTGCCGTCGCCGCCTGAACCGGAACCAGACCAGCGTAGTGTGATGGCGGCGCCGTCATAGCCGCGGGTTTCGGTTGCGGCCTCGGTCCAATTCAAGCCGCCGGAACCGCCGGTTTGCACCCTGACCATGTCTTTGCACAGGGTCACGCGGACGTCTTCGCCAGCGCCGGAGCAGGCGCTCAGGATCAGGGCCGTGGCGGTCGCGGCCAGCAGGCTCGGGGTCGGTCTCGGTCGGTCTGGGTGCGTCAAGTCGGCGGTCTCCTGGTCGATGAAATGGCGCGATGCGGCGGTCGAGTCTGGATCAAGATCTGGGTCGCTGGCCGCCGTCGAGCGGCACGATACCACGGACCGCTAAGGGTCACTATTGTGGATTTTGCTTTGACTTGGGGGGTGGTTTTTGGTTCTTATACGGGCCAGGCAGCATGAGCCAGCAGTTCTGCCTCCCGCATTTGGGTATGGTCTGATGCAACCAAGCCGATAATCGGCGCTGGTCGCTGAACTCGCCTGGCCTGACTACGAGATGTACCCGAAACAAGGCCCGATACAAGGGTGGGACTTATGACCGAGACCGCAACAATCCCCCGCGCAGTGAGCGGCGTTAGGCCCACTGATCCAGCGTCCGCCGTGCCAATACAAGGGCCAGTACAGGTACAGGTACCAGAACACATCGTCGAGATCGTCAGCGACTCCGGCGAGGGGGCGCAAAAGGCTGGCCAAACCTTTGGCGCCATCAGCGCCAAGATGGGCAACGGCGTTTGGACCGTCGAGATCATCCCGGCGGAGATCCAGCCGCCGGCGCGCTCGCCGGCTGGCGCCAGCGGCATCCGTATCCGGCTCTCCAGCAGCACCGTGACCAACATGGGTGATGAGGCCGATGTCGTGGTGGCCTTCAACGAACAGGTCCTGTACTCGCGCATCGCCAACGGCGCCTACAAGCGCGGCACCCTGGTGTTGCTGGAAGACAAATGGCGCGATGATCCCCAGCCCGAGGTTCGCGAGCAGTATGCCAAGGCAGTGGCCGAGTATCGCGAAAACGGCCTGGCCATCCGCGAGCTACCGATCGAGCAGGCCTGTTTGGAGGTCACGCCGACGCCGCGCCGGGGCAAGAACATGTTCGTACTCGGCATGCTCTGCTGGCTGTATTCACGCGACATAGACAAGGCCAAGGAGGAGATCGCGATTACCTTCAAGCGCAAGGACGACGAGGTCGTTGATCTAAACTACCGGCTCTTCGATGCCGGCGTCGCCTTTGCCAGCGAGCACCTGGAGCGGCACTGGGAGGTCCCGCCGCGACCGCAGGAAGAGACCGCCGGCAAGCGCTTCATCGTCACCAACGGCAACACCGCGCTCGGCCTGGGCGTGATGGCCTCCGGCATGGAGCTGGTCTCGATGTACCCGATCACGCCGGCCACCTCGGCGTCCCACTATCTGGCCGATGTCTATCACGAGGTCGGTGGTTTTATCCATCAGGCCGAGGATGAGATCGCGGCCATCGGTTTCGCGATCGGCGCCTCCTATGCCGGCAAGACCGCTTGCACCATCACCTCCGGTCCGGGCCTAGCGCTCAAGACCGAGATGCTGGCGCTGGCGGTGATGGCCGAGGTGCCGCTGGTGCTGGCGCTGGTGCAGCGCGGCGGTCCGTCCACCGGGCTGCCCACCAAGGTCGAGCAGGGTGACCTGCTGGCGGCGCTATTCGGCGAGCCCGGCGACGCACCGAAGATCATCATCGCCGCGGCCACCATCGCCGAATGTCTGCACTTCATGATCATGGCGCGACGTCTGGCGGAGACCTTTCGCACCCCGGTGCTGCTGCTCACCGACGCCAATCTGGCCACCGGCGTGCAGCCCTACGAGCGCCCGGAACCGACCCCGGACTGGCTCGCCCCGGCGGTGGACCAATCCGAGTGGGACGAGAACATCCCACCTTTCAACTGGGACCCGGAGACGGGTCTGTCGCCGCGCCCGATTCCCGGCATGCCCGGCGGCCAGTACATCCTCACCGGCCTGGCCCATACCACGCAGAGCAAGGTCGCCTACGACTCCGACTCCAACCAGTACAGCAGTCAGATGCGCAGCCGCAAGCTCGCGACCCTGGCGAGCACATTGAAACCGCCGCTGGTGCATGGCAGCGAGGACGGCGATCTGCTCGTGGTCGGCTGGGGTTCGACCCTGGGCGCCATCGAAGAGGCCGTGGATAGGGCGCGCGCGGACGGTCACCAGGTGTCGTCGCTGCACTTGCGCTTCCTGTCGCCGTTGGAGCCCGGTCTGAAGCCCATCTTCGCGCGCTTTCGCAAGGTCATGACCATCGAAATCAACTACAGCGACGACCCCAACGCGCCGTTGATTACCGATGACAACCGCCGCCGCGCCCAGCTCGCGCTGCTGCTGCGTGCGCAGACCCTGGTGGACGTCGACTGCTGGTCCGTCGTCTACGGGCATCCGCTGCAGCCGGGCATGATCCATCAGGTGCTGTTGCAACGTCTCAGTGGTCTGAAAGCCGCACACAACGAAGGGGCCGGATTTAACCAAGGGGAAAACACCGATGTTCGGACTTAAGGCCGATTGGTCGCTTGAGGTCTTCGAGCGTTATTTCACCATGGGGGATTACGCTGGCGGCGAGGCCCGCTGGTGTCCGGGCTGTGGCGATCACGCCGTATTGAGCGCCGCCCAGCGCGTGCTGCGCGACGAACAGCAGCGCCCGGAGAAGTCCGTCTGCGTATCCGGCATCGGCTGTTCCAGCCGTATGCCGCACTATCTCGGTACCTACGGCTTCCACGGCCTGCATGGTCGCGCGCTGCCGATCGCCTGCGGCGTCAAATCCCGCCGCCCGGACCTTGACGTCTGGGTGGCCACCGGCGACGGCGACTGCTTCTCGATCGGCACCGCGCACTGGATTCATGCCCTACGCTATAACATGGACATGACCCTGATGGTTTTCGACAACGCCGTCTACGGCCTGACCAAGGCGCAGACCTCGCCCACCAGCCCCGCGGGCTTCAAGACCAACACGCATCCCTTTGGCGCCATCCTTGAGCCCGTCAATCCGCTCACCGTTACCCTCGGCATCACTAACGTGTCGTTCGTGGCGCAGGTGGTGGACTGGAACCCGCCGCTGCTGTACCAGACGCTGAAGGCCGCCTATCGGCATCACGGCACCGGCTTTGTGCGCATCATCCAGCGTTGCCCGGTCTACTCGGACAGCTACTCCAAGGCGCTGCAAAGTGATCCTTCACGCTTCCTGTTGCTGGAGCATCCCGACGGCATTGCGCTGGACCCGCCGGTATTGCGCCAGTTTCCGGAGCGGCTGGCGCACGACCCATCCGACCTCGTCGGCGCCTTCCAGTTGGCCCTGGACGACGCGCGCATTCCGCTCGGGCTGCTCTATCACAACCCGGCGGCGCCCTGCTATGAGGACCTCTCCAGCCAGGGCATGAACATGACGCCGGAGCAAAAGCTCTCGCGTCTCAGCGCTGTACTGGATCGGATGACGATCTGACGCGGAAAATGATGCCTCCGATGCCTACTGAACCGACCATGCCAGCAGCCGCGCCCGCCGTCGAAGGCCGTCGCGCCAGTCAGATCCCGAGCCCCGGCCCCGAGCGCCCGCCAGCGCTGCCGACAGCTGTCAAGGACGCCAAGGCGACCCGAGAGCAGCTCTTCACGCTGCGTCATTTCCATCTCGGTGATCCCAGCGCGCGCGACCAACTGGAGCGGCTGAGCGACGATTGCCTGCCGGCGCTGCTCGACCCCTTGCGCGATACCTCTCGGCTGCGCTACGACTATCCGCTGTTTTTATTCCCGCCCGCCGCTGGCGATGGCGACCAGCAGGCCTCGGCCCTGGTGCAGCGCGCGACCGACTGGATGGATCAGGCGGTGCAGTCTTTTGCGCCCACAGCCGATGCCGCGCGTATCCTGAAGGACCATCTTCCCTGGATCGAGTACCGCTTGCGTCAGGACCTCCACGACATCGAAGGCCCGGTACTCGCGGCGACCATGCTCAGTGCCGCCGGATCGGCCTTGCAGCAGCATCTGAAGCTCGGCGAGGCCGAGCAGGCACGCCTGGCCGTGGACCTGGAACAACTCCAAGAGCGCGCGGGGCAGGGCGAGCTCATGGGTTTCGGCCGCTTTGCGGCGCTGCACCTGCTGCTGCACGCGATACGCAGCCGTGTGATACCGCGCCGGCAGCGGCTGAAGGCGCGCATCGACGCAAGCATTGAGGGTCTGGAGTCCCTGCTCAGCGTCGAATGGCGCAAGTCCGACGAGTCCATCGAGCCGCGGCGGGCGCGCGACAGCGTCGGCCCAGGTGGCGACCTGTTCGATCCGATGGCCCTGTCCGCCGTGATGGATCATTCCCGCGGCACCCGTGCCATGGGCCCGCAGCGCCGTGAGCGCATTGAGCGGGTGCTGGCCGTGCTGCGCGCCTGGAGCCCGGACCCGGTGCTGGCGCGCTTCGTCCGCCAGGGTTCGGTGGCTAGCGACTGGCTGGCGCAGAGGGACGACCTGCTCGACATCGCCGACCCCGACCCCTGCGCCCGCGCAACCGCGTTGTTCGACGAACAGGCCGACCAGCTAGCCGAGATCTTTGGAGCGGTGCGCATCGCACGCCTGGAAATCGACGGCATCTACGACGCGGCGCTGCACGACCCCTGGTTTAGTAACTTCCACTGGCGGGGCTTTTCCAGCGAAGAACTGCTGATGGTCCCGGCGGTGATCGCGCTGGAGAATGCCGACCGCGTCGCCGGCCGGGACCTGCGTTCGTTCTCGCTACTGCTGAGCTCCGGTCGGCCCGTGCAGGTACTGGTGCGCGTGATGCCGTCCTCGGACCCCGGCGTCGGCTTTGGGCACGGCGCCGCCTCCGATCCCGGCTCGTTTGATCCCGTCGAAAACTACGCCGGTGGCTCGAGTTCGGACCCGTTCCAGGCCTATCGCACCGAGCTGGGTTATCTTGGCCTGAGTCATCGCCAGGCGGCGGTCTCACAGACCTCCGCCGCCCGCCATGAACACCTGATGCAGAGCTATTTGGCGGCCTTGGATGCCACCTGCACCAGCCTGCATCTCATCAACACCGGGCTGCGGCCGGTGCACAATCTGGTGTCGCTAAACGCCTGGCTGGTGGCCGGCGCCGCGATTGAAGGCCGTGCCCACCCCTTCTTTCGCGTCGACCCAATCCCGCACGATTGTGAACCGGCGATGATGGACTTTAGCGGCAATCCGCAGCCGGAGGCCGATTGGCCGGTACATCCCTTTACCTATCTCGACGACAACGGCAACCGGGTCACCGAGGCCTTGGCCTTCACCTTTGCCGACTATTGTCTGTTGGTGCAGGGTATGCGCGAGCACTTCCGAGTGATTCCGCCCGGCTGCGATGCCGAAGCGCTGATCCCGATGCAGGCCTATCTGGCCATGCCCCTCGACGAAGCCTACCAAAAGGTGCCGTTCGTGTGGGTGGTCGACGGCAACGGCGTGCTGCAACGGGCCGTAGTGTCGCGGCGTATGGCGGTCGGCTGCCTGGACCGGCTCAACTTTTGGCGCACCTTGCAGGCCAAGGCCGGCGTGCGCAACCGTTACGTGGACCTGGCCGTGCAGTGCACCCGCGACGAGGAACGCCAGCGCGCGGCCGATGAGCGCGCGCGGCTGGAGGCCGCACATGCGGCCGAGCTGGAACAGGTCCGCAACCAGGCCGCCAGCGAGGCGATGCAGCGGCTCACCGATCGGTTGCTGGGGATGGATCTGGCGAGCTGCGGGAGCGCTGCAGCTTGGCCCCGCGCGGCCAGCACGGCGGCGGCCAGCACTGCCCCGGTTGAAGCCCTTGAACAGGCCGACGACCCGGACGAGCCCGACCGATCGCCCGCCGCCGACGCGGCGGAGCCGGCTGCTGATGACCTCCTCGCCTTCGACGACCCCTGGATCGACACGCCGCTCTGCACCAGTTGCAATGATTGCCTCAAGGTCAATCCAAAGCTGTTTCTCTACAACGAAGAAAAGCAGGCCCTGCTCGGCGATCTAGCCACCGCCACCTTCGCCCAACTGGTCGAAGCCGCCGAACTCTGCCCAGCCAAATGCATCCACCCCGGCCGCCCCTGGAACCCCGACGAACCAGACCTGGACGCCCTCATTGAACGCGCCGCCCCGTTCAATGGGTGAGTCTAGAGCGATGAGGCAGTGCGATAACGCTGAGTGCAGGGCATGAACAGTTTTCTCATCGCCCCGGCCATCATGACTGGCCTTGGGCTATTCTTTGCGGTGATCCTGGCCGTGGCCTATCGGTATTTGCGCGTGCCGGAAGACCCGCGCATTGAGGCCGCCGAGGACCTGCTGCCCGGCTCCAACTGCGGCGCCTGCGGCGAACCCGGCTGCCATGCCTTCGCTGAACGACTGGTCCAGGGCGAGTTGGTGCCGAGTCGCTGCACGGTGGCGAGCGCGGACGACATCGACGCGATTGCCGAATTGCTTGACGTCGATGCCGGGGAACAGGAAAGGCGCATCGCCCGGCTGCACTGCGCCGGTGGTAAGGGCCAGGCGTATCAGATCGCCGAGTATCGGGGCTTTGAGAGCTGCCGCGCCGCATCGGTGGTCTCCGAGGGCGGCAAGGGTTGCCCTTGGGGCTGTCTCGGGCTTGCGGACTGCCGCCGTGCCTGCGGCTTTGATGCCATCGACATGAACGCCAACGGCCTACCCCTGGTCTCCGTGGACCGGTGCACCGCCTGCGGTGACTGCGTCCTGGCCTGCCCGCGCGACCTGTTTGAGCTGGTGCCGCTGAGTCAGCACCTGTTCGTCCAGTGCCAAGCGCCGCTTGCGGGCGACATGGTCACGGCGCTCTGTAGCTCCGCCTGCGATGCCTGCGGGCGTTGCGTCGCCGATGCCGCGCCGGGGCTGATCCGCATGGAAGACAACCTGCCGGTGGTCGACTACGGCGGCGGCGGGCCGGCGCGGCCCGAGGCGACCTTTCGCTGTCCGACCAACGCCATTGTCTGGCTCGATGGTGGCCAGTTCACCGAGGGACGCGGGGATGCCTAGCGCAGGGCCGCCGGTCTTTCGCTACCACCCGTGCCCGTTGTCGTTGCCGTTCTCGTTGTCTTTGTCGTTACCGTTATCGCTGTCGGTGTCGTTATCGCGTCCAGACTCGATCAGGAAATCGACAGCGAAGGTGCTTAAGCGATTCGCGGCACCGCACTCTTTTCCCGACGGGAGTATCGCAAGTCATGCAATCCGCTGACGCAGTTCGCGCCGAGGGCCGCTATGCCTAGCCTTTCCAACTCCGCGCTGCGGCTGCTGCGGCGCCTGCTCGGGACGCCGCAACGCGGACCCGGACCCGAGTCCGGCAGCCCGACCGTGCTCGACGGCAATACCGCGATCGCGCACACCGAGGCCGGCATCTGCGACATCGCCGGCATCGGCGGGTCCTTTCCGGCCGATGCCGCGGGCCTTGCCTGGCGCCTTGAGCAGCGCCGGCTACGGGTCAATGCCTTTGGCGCGCCGCTTGGCAGCCGCGGCGCCGAGGGGCCGCGCGGGGCGCTCGCCGCCGCCATCGGCCTCGCGCTGACCGGCGCCCGAGCCACCTGCTTTTTGTCCGCGCCGGACCTCAGCGGCTGCCGCGACCTGCTGGCATCGGCCAGCGCCCGCCGGTTGCCGCTGGTGCTGCACCTGGCCGGGCGCGGCGTCGGCGGTACCGGCGCCGTGCTCGGCAACGGCCACGACGCCTTTCATATCGGCGCCGATGTCGGCGGACTGGTGCTGGTCGCCGCCAATGTGCAGGAGGCGATCGACTTCACACTGATTGCGCGGCGCGTCTGCGAACAGGCCTTGTTACCCGGCCTGGTCGCAATGGACGGCCCGCGGACCGCGCTGGCCTTGCAGGACGCGCGACCGGCGTCAAGGCGGCTGATCCGAGATCTGCTCGGTGATCCGAACGATCGCGTGCCCTGTTTTGACTCCAATTCAGATGGCGCTTCGGATGCCGCTGCGCATCCTGGCGAGGTCGCGGGCGCGCATCCGGCCCAGCAACTGCTGTTCGGCGACCAACGCCGCCGCCTGCCGCGCTGGCACGACGTAGATCATCCGCTCATGCTTGGCGCCTTGCAGCCGGCCTCGGCCGCCGCGCCGGGGCGGGCCGCGGCGCACGCCTATCTCGATGCGCCGCTGGACGGCATCGTCGATCAGGCGTTGCAACGCTTCGCTGAACTCACCGGCCGCGAGCACCGCGGCGTCTCGACGCACCGCATCGACGACGCCAAGCTCATCCTGCTGGCCATGGGTTCCGCCATCGAGACCGCCGAGGCCGCGGCGGACCGGCTGCGCGAAACCGATCGGCTCAAGGTTGGCGTCGTCGGTCTGCGCCGATTGCATCCCTTCCCGGGTGCCGAGTTGGCGCGGCTGTTGGGCCGAGGCATTTGCGTCTGCGTGCTGGACTGCGCCGATGTGCCGCTGACTGATGATGCGCCGCTGCTGCGGCAACTGCGATCGGCGCTGGACCGCGCCACCGACAAACAAGCGCAGGGCGCCGCGATGCATCCGGGCTATCCGGCGCTGGCGACCAAGGATCGACCGCGGTTGCTGTCGGTGATCTATGGCCTTGGCGGGCTCGCGTTGCGCGCGGGCGATCTGCTGCACCTGTGCCGCGTTGCCCGCAAGCTAAGACGCTCGCGGGTCTATCTCGGCGTCGACTTTGCACCCGTGGCGAGCGCTTATCCAAAGCGCCAGGTGCTGTTGGATCAGCTCCGCCGGGCCTATCCGCATGCCGCGGACCTGGGCCTGGCGGGCAGCGACGCTGATGCTCCGGCAGATGCAGGCCGGGGCAAGACCGCCGCTGGCGATCTGCGGCCCGGCGGCGCCGTCACGGTCGCGATTCAGCGCGTCACGGGGGTCGACAACGGCCTGACCCTGGAGGCCGCCGCGCTGCTGCACCGCATTGATGATGGCGGCCTGCGTGCTTTGTCGGAGCCCTTCGTTGAGCCATGGGGCGAGACCTGCATTGAGCGCATCACCAGCTCCGCTCAGCCGCTGCGGGCGCCAGGCGATGACGGCCCGGTCGACCTGTTGCTGTCGCTCACCGATCGTGAGCTATCGGCCGTTGCGCCTATCGAGATCAGCGCCAACGGCCTGCTGCTGGTGCAGACCAGGTTGCCGGACGAGCGCCTCTGGCCAAGGCTGCCCGAGGCCCTGCGCAGGCGCCTAAAGGACAAGGCGTTGCGCCTTTTCTTGCTGCCGCCAGCGGTTGATGCCTCGCCAGCGTCCGTCAATCAAGACACCCCGTGCGGTGAGGGCCGCGCCATCGACTATCTGCTCGGCGCCCTTTGTGGGCTGCTGCAGCAACGCGGGCTGTTAGACCTGAGCCGCCGGCGGCTGCTCGGCCTGCGCGCGGAAATGCTGCGTCACGCCGTGGCCGATGTCGATGCCCGACTCGCCGCGTTCGAGGCCGGTCTCGATGCCCCGCGACAGGTCGATGCGACGCGCTTACCGCTCGTCAGTGCGCAAGCCCATGCCGGAACAAGTCCGGGAGAGGATGCGCGCGCACTCGAACAGACACCAGCGCTGGTGCGCCGCATCGGCGGCAGCAGCAGCGGCCTCCACAGCCTGCCGCGCTTCTGGGGCCGCATCGGCGTGCTCTACCACAATAGCGACACCGCCGAGCTGAGCCCGGACCCGCTGCTGGCGATCGGTGCCGTGCCGGCGCTGTCGTCCGGATTCCGTGACCTGAGTGCGTCGCGCGAGCGCCTGCCGCTGTTCGATCCGGACCTTTGCACCAGTTGCGGCGCCTGCTGGAGCGCCTGTCCGGAGTCCGCCATCGCCGCGGTCGCCATCACGCCGACGCAGTTGATCGACAGCGCATTCTCGGCCAAGCTGGGTACAGGCAACCTGGACGCGCTGCGCCCACTGGCATCGAAGTTGGCGGCCGGTATTGTTGCCTTGTGTCAGCGCCCAGAATACGCCCCGAGCACCGCGGCCGAACTGCTCGATTCCGCCTACGCGCAGATGGAGGCCCGGCTACCCTTTCCGGCGGAGCGCAAGCAGGCCATCGCCGAGGCGCTCGGCCAACTCATCGCCGCCATTGGGCCGGCGCCGCTGGTGGCCACCGAGGCGCTCTTCCACGCCCCCGAGTCCGAGCAGCCCGGGCGCGGTGTCTTGCTGGCGCTGAGCCTGAACCCGAACAGCTGCAAGGCCTGCGGACTCTGCGTCGCGGTCTGCGCCCCAGGCGCCTTACGCAATGAGCGCCAGAGCGCTCGCGTGCTCGCCGAGGCACGGCAGGCGCGCCTGGCCTGGGAGCGGCTGCCCGACACCGCGCCCGATGTGATCCAGCGCTTGGCGGCGTTGCCGGAGCCGGGCGCGTTGGCATCGCTGCTGCTCGGGCAGCATGCGGCCGGCGCCATGATTGGCGGCGACGGCAACGAGCCCGGCTCTGGAGCCAGATTGGCGCTGCGTTTGGCGCTGTCAGCCCTCTCGGCTCGGCAGGCGTCGGCCTTCTCCGATCTCGCCGACGAGATCGACGACACCCGCGCGCGCATCGCGGCGCTGGTGCGCGAGACGCTGGCTGACGCCTTACCGGCAGATGATCTGGATGCCCTAGCCGAGCGTCTGCGCGGCGTTGCCGCCCGGCAGGCCGACCTCGGCGAGTTGCTAGGTGGGGCCGGCCCCGTGATCAACGGCAGCATCGATAGCGCCGTCGACGCCACTCGGCTGCGCCGCTTGGTGGACCTGGCGCGTGATCTCAGCGATTGGGCCTGGCGCCTGCGCCAGGGTGATCATGGGCTCGGCCGGGCCGGCTTCGGCATCGTGCTGTCCCCCGGCGCCGCGGTCGGCTGGGCCGGTGCCTTTCCTGACAATCCCTACGCCGAGCCGGTGGTGCTGGATTGGAGCGGCGATGGCGCCCAGCTGGCCGCGGGCTTGCTGGAGGGTCAATTGCGCCAGGCAACCCGCGATCTGATCCTGCTGCGCAAGGCGCGTTTGGAACTGGATCGTCCCGCCGATGCCAGCCGCCTCTGGGCCGACTTGGAAGGGCTGTCCTGGCGCGATCTCGACGACCGTGAGCTGGCGTGCTGCCCGTCACTGCTGCTGGTTGGCGATAGCGCCAGCGGCGGCAGGCTGGCCGGCAGTGCCGGGGCGAGCCTCGGCGGCGTTGGGCTGGCGGAGCTGCACCGACTGCTCGGCGCGGACCTGCCGCTGCGTGTCCTGCTGCTGGCCGATCTGGACCTGGGACTCGATATGGGCCTGGGCATGGACATGGGGCCGGGCAGTGTTGTCGACCTGCCGCTCGCCGGGCTCGACGACGGCAGCATCGACTTGGGGCTGCTCGCGGTCTCGCGCCGCGACGCCTACATTGCCCAGTGCAGCATCGCCGCGCCTGGGCATCTGGCGGCGTCGATGGCCAGCGCCTTCCGGCATCGCGGCCCGTCGCTGCTGCATCTGTACGCCCCGAGTCCGCGCCGTCATGGCTTTGCCACAGATCAGACCCTGGATCGCGCCCGCGCCGCCTTCGAGGCGCGGATGCTGCCGCTGTTCCGCTATGATCCCGCCGCGGAAGGCCTGTTCGGCTCGCGCATCGATCTTGCTGGCAATCCCGATGCCGACACAGCCTGGGCGACCGCCGCGGACGGCAGCGCGATCACCCCCGCGCACTGGGCGCTCGGCGATGCGCGCTTTGCCGGGCTATTGCGACCCTTGCCCGATGATGCGCCGGAGCCGACTCCGTTGATTGACTATCTGGCTATGGATGACGGGACGCTGATGGCGCGCGAAGGCGCCAAGCGAACGCCTTACATTGAGCCGCTCGGAGACCTGACCGCGAACGGCGCCGATTGGCGGCGACTTGAGGTGGACCCCGCGCTGGTCGCGCTCTGCAGCGAACGCCAGCACGCCTGGCAGGTGCTACAAGAATTGGCCGGAGTGGTGACGCCTTTCACCGCGCGCGTCCAGCAACAAGCCGAGGCACGCGTCGCGACCGAGCACCAGGCCGAGATCGCCGCGCTCACCGCCGAACACGAACGCCGCATCCAGGCGCTGCGCGCCGACTACGACCAAGAACTGCGCCGCGACATCAAAGACCGCCTGATGTCCCTAGCAGGTTACAGCCAAGCACCCCCTACTCCGGCCACCCAAGCCCGCCCCGATGCCTAGCCCCCGTAGGAGCGGCGCCCCCGCCGCGACCGCCGCCGCCGCGACCGCCGCAACCACCCGACCACCGAAGGCCAGCCCATGAACGCCCTATCGACCCTGTTCCAGGGCAGCTTCTCCCACGGCATCCATCCGCAGGCGTTTAAAGAGCGCACCGAGGCGCTGCCGACCCAGCGCATGCCCTTTGTCCATCGCTACGTGTTGCCGCTGCGCCAGAACCTGGGCGCGCCACCGAGCCCCGTGGTCGAGGTCGGCCAGCGGGTCGGTCGCGGCCAGATCATCGCCGAGCCCCAGACCTTCGTCTCCAGCGCCCTGCACGCCCCGGTCACCGGCTGGGTGCGGGCGCAGGGGCGACACCGCTTCCCCGATGGCCGGTATGACCAGGCGATCGAGATCGAGGCCGACCCCTATGCGACGCAGCGCCTCAGCGTTGAGCCGCCGCCAGATTGGCACAGTCTGTCGCTGGAGGACTTCGTGGCGGTCGTGCAGCGCTCCGGCATCGTCGGCCTGGGCGGCGCCGTGCTGCCCGCGCACGTCAAGTATTCGTTGCGCGAAGGGCTCAAAATCAAGTACCTGATCGCCAACGGCGCCGAGTGCGAGCCCTTCCTCACCAATGACCATCGGGTGATGGTGGAGCGGCCCGAGTTGCTGCTGCGCGGGCTTGAAATCCTGCATACGCAACTCGGCGCCGAGCAGACCATCATCGGCATCGAGCTGAACAAGCCCGCCGCCATCAACGCGCTGCGCAAGCAGATCGGCGGCGACGCCCGGTTTCGTGTGGTGCCGCTGCGGGTCAAGTATCCGCAGGGCGACTCGAAGATGATGATCCGCTCCATCCTTGGGCTGGAGGTGCCGGCAGGTCTGCATGCGGCGGATCTCGGCATCATCATGAACAACGTCAGCACCATCGCCGCCATCGCCCAGTACTTCGACACCGGCATGCCCTATATAGACCGTATGGTCACGGTATCGGGTCCAGGCATCGCGCATCCGGCCAACCTGATCGTGCCCATTGGCACCTCGGTGCGTGAGGTGTTGCGCGCTTGTGGCGGGCTCGGCGACGATGCCCGTGGGGTCATCATGGGCGGGCCGATGATGGGCACGCCGCTGGCCAGTCTGGACGTGCCCGTCCTCAAGTCCAGCTCCGGCCTGCTGGCCTTCACCGAGGCGGAGACTACGCGACCCAAGGAATATGCATGTATCCGCTGCGGTCGCTGCGTCGAGGCCTGTCCCTATTTCCTCAACCCGTCGCGGCTGGCACGGCTCGCCAAGGCCCGCCTCTATGACGAGATGAAGCGATCTCAGGTGATGGAATGCGTCGAGTGCGGCTCCTGTACCTATTCCTGCCCGTCGGGGATACCCATCGTGCAACTGATCCGCAGCGCTAAGCATGACCTTTGGGCTAAGAAAGCGACGGCCAGGGGCAAAACCCAATGAAGCCGCCAAACAAGACGAACCAGCCGAGGTTGCTGGTCCAGCCGTCGCCCCTGCTGAAGCAGCCGATGACCACCGCCCAGGCCATGCGCGACGTGCTGCTGGCGCTGCTACCGGCGACCCTGGCCGGGGTCTGGTACTTCGGTCTCGGCGCGCTGCTGGTGCTGCTCGCGAGCATCGCCGGCGCGGTGCTGACGGAATGGGTCTTCACGCCGCCCCATCAGCGCCGCGAGCAACTGGGCAACTACAGCGGCCTGGTCACCGGTCTGCTGCTGGGGCTCTGTCTGGCACCGGGTTTCCCGCTGTGGATGGCCTTTCTCGGCGGCGTCGTCGCCATCGGGCTGGGTAAGGTTATTTGGGGCGGCCTTGGATACAACCTGTTCAACCCGTCTCTGGTCGGGCGGGTGTTCCTGGTCGCGGCCTTTCCGGTGGCCATGACCACCTGGAGCCCAGCGACCGGTCCGGCAGGCTTTTTCGAGCTGCCTGACTCGCTCTGGGCTGCACCTTTCATGCAAGCCAGCTACGATGCCATCAGCTCGGCAACACCGCTAGGGCTGATGAAGTTTCAATCCGAGACGACGCCACTGTGGGACCTGATGATCGGCAAGACCACCGGTTGTATCGGCGAAACCAGCGGCTTGCTGTTGATCCTAGGCGGCGTCTATCTGCTGCTGCGCCGCGATCTGGACTGGCGCATCCCGACTGCGATCCTGGCCTCTGTGGCGGCCTTCTCCTCGTTGCTGTACGTGATCGACCCGCAACAGTATCCGGGGCCTTTGTTTACGCTGTTCGCGGGCGGCTTGTTGATCGGCGCCATCTACATGGCCACCGATCCGGTCAGCTCACCGATCACGCCCAAGGGCGCATGGATCTTCGGCATCGGCATCGGCCTGTTAGTGGTGCTGATCCGCGTCTTCGGCGGTTTTCCGGAGGGGGTGATGTACGCAATCCTGCTGATGAACGCGGCCACGCCGCTGATCGACCGCTATACCCAGCCGCGGGTGTTCGGCAAGGGGCTCAAGGGCGAATGAACATCGACAGCAACAGCATCGCCGATCGCAACGAGCCGTCATCACTGCGGCTGGTGGCAACCCTTGGACTGGCCGGCCTGCTGTCCGGCCTGATCATCGTCAGCGTCTATGAGGCGACCCTGCCCGCCATTGAGGCGTATAAGGCCAAGGTGCTGCGCGAGGCCGTGTTCAAGGTGCTGCCCGGCGTCGAGCGCATGCAGCCGATGGTCTATCTAGAAGATCAGCTGGTCGCGAGCGATGACGAGGCCAAGGCGGACGAGGTGCTGTTCGCCGGCTTTGATGCCGACGGCAAGCTGGTCGGCTACGCCATCCCCACCGCCGGGCCTGGCTTTCAGGACATCATCCGCGTGCTCTATGGCTACCTGCCGGGCAAGCGCCAGGTGTCCGGCATGGAGGTGCTGGAGAGCCGCGAGACCCCTGGTCTTGGCGACAAGATCTACAAAGACCTCGACTTCGTCGCCAACTTCGACGCGCTGGCGGTGGACCCTGAGATCGTCGCAGTGAAGAAGGGCACCAAGACCCAGCCGAATCAGGTCGACGCCATCACCGGCGCGACCATCTCGTCCAAGGCCGTGGTGCGCATCATCAATGAGGCCAACCAGCGCTGGCTGGAGCGGCTTTCCGATCCTGATCCGCGCTAGACTCGACACCAACGATGACATAGTCAGAAGGTGTAGAGATGCGCACGAACATCGAACTCGATCAGGCATCGGTCCATGAGACCATGGGTTATGTCGCCGTCAAGTCCAAACGGGAACTGGTGGACTTGGCGCCGCGCGAGTTCGTTGCCGCGCGCCGACGCCGAGACGTCTCCGAACTCTTCGGCAAGGAGCAAATCGATCCGGATGACGACGATAAGCGATCGCGCCGATCCGACTTCAATCATGAGGTAACCGATGCCCAAGGTACAGCCTGACGCCTATCAGGAATTCATCAAAGGTCTGTGGCGGGACAATCCGGTGTTCGTGCAGGTGCTCGGCATGTGCCCGATGCTGGCGGTCACCAATTCCGCCGTCAACGCCTTGGCCATGGGTGGGGCGACCTTCTTCGTGCTGGTGGCGTCGAGCTTTCTGGTGTCGTCGCTGAAGCAGTGGATACCGAAACAGGTGCGCATCTCCACCTATATCATCATCATCGCCACCTTCGTCACCGTGACCGACTTTGCGCTGGCGGCGCTGGTGCCGGCCATCCATAAGGAACTCGGTGCCTTCATCCCGTTGATCGTCGCCAACTGCATGATCCTCGGCCGCCAGGAGGCGTTCGCCGCCAAGAACAGCGTGCGTCTGGCCGTGGTCGATGCGCTGGGCATGGCCAGCGGCTTTCTGTTCGCGCTGTTCGCATTGGGCAGCGTGCGCGAGATTCTGGGTGAGGGAAAATTCTTCGGCATCGACCTCTTCGGTCCGAACTTCGAGCCCTGGGTCATCATGGTCCTGCCCCCCGGCGGCTTCCTGACCCTGGGCCTGCTGCTGCTGTTCTTCAATTGGGTGGGTGAGCGCAAGAAAAGGCTCGCTGAGCGCCTCGCGGACGTCGATGCCGGGGCCGACGCCGGGATGACGCCGCAATGAACGAATTGGTCTGGATCTTTATCAGTTCGCTGCTGATCAACAACTTCGTGCTGGCCTACTTTCTCGGTCTGTGCCCCTTCCTCGGCGTCTCCGGACGGCTGGAGACCTCGTTGCGGCTGGGACTCGCGACCGTGTTCGTGATGCTGATTACCGCCTTTTGTGCCTGGCTGCTGAATACCTATGTGTTGATCTATGCACCCTACCTGCGGCTGATCAGCTTCATCGTGGTCATCGCCAGCACCGTGCAGTTCATCGAGATGGTCATCAAGAGACTCAGCCCCACGCTGTTCCGGGCGCTCGGCATCTTCCTGCCCCTGATTACCACCAACTGCGCCATCTTGGGCCTCGCCATCTTCTCCACCAACAAGGGCTACGGCCTGATCGAGGGCATGATCTATGCTCTGGGTGCCGGGCTCGGCTTCACGCTGGCGCTGGTGCTGATGGCCGGCCTGCGCGAAGAATCGGAGCTGGCCCCGGTGCCGCGCTTAATCCGCGGCACTGCGATGAACCTGATCATCGCCGGCATCCTGTCCATGGCCTTTATGGGTTTTGCCGGGCTGTTTAGTGCTGCTTGAACAGGCGAATCGCTTCGAGCGGAAGGCTCCGCTTTGGTTTGGCACCGATCGGTGGATACAACTGTCTGGATTACCCACATCTCAGCGGGGCAGAGTTACCTGGCGCTGATGAGCGCCCGAGTGGGGCTGTTGCGGCTCCATCGGGCCGGGCTGATCGAGTTTGCCGGCGCCGAGCGGGCGCAACGGCAATGGTCGGCCTCTGGTGCATGGGCCGGCGGCTTGGCCCGAGCCGGTGCCGCTGGTGGGCAGGGTTGAGCAACTGAGCGGGTTGCGCTTGGAAGCGGTGACGGACAAGCGCGCCTCGAGGCTGTGGAACGGGCTGATCGATCGGTATCACTATCTGGGGTACACCCCGTTGCCGGGGGCGCAACTGCGTTATCTGATCCACTGCGATCATGCGGTGCTGGGGGCCATCGGCTTCGGCGCGGCGGCCTGGAAGGTGGCTGCGCGCGACCGCTGGATCGGCTGGGAGGCGCCGTGCCGCGAGGCCCACCTGGGTCGGGTGCTCAACAACGCCCGGTTCCTGATGCTGCCTTGGGTGCAGGTGAAGAACCTCGCCTCGACGGTGTTGGCGCTGGCCGCCAAGCGCATGCCCGAGGACTTCGCGGCCCGCTATGGCGAGCGGGTGGTGCTGCTGGAGACCTTGGGAGAGAAACCGACGTTGAGCATTCCCGGCGCCTGCAACGGTTGGCACGAGACGCGTGCCGCCTAGCGTCTGTTCGATCAGGACACTGTCACCGCCGAGGCGGTGCTCGCGCCGCATAGCGCCTGCACCGAGGCGCGCCTGCGCGAGCACCCACGGGTCTTGTGCATCGAGGACACCTCCGAGCTGGACTACACCAAGAAGAAGGGCATCGCCGGTCTCGGTCCACTGAACCTTGAGAGCCGTTGGGGGCTGTACCTGCATCCCACCCTGGCGATCACCCCCGAGCGCGTGCCGTTGGGATTGCTCAAGTACCACAGCTTCACGCGCGAGCCGGGCAGTCTGGGCCAGAACAAGGACGCCAACAGATCAAAGTCGTGCGCGTGATCTACATGATCATTGCCTGGCGGGTCTTGCCCCTGACCATGCTCGGGCGCGCATGCCCAGAGATGTCGTGCGATGTCGTGTTTGCCGAGGAGGAATGGCAGGCGGTGTATCTGGTCACCGAGCGCAAGCCGCCACCCGAGCAGCCGCCGTCGCTCGATACCATGGTACGCATGGTCGCCGGACTCGGTCGCTTCCTCAACCGCAAACGCGACGGCTTCCCCGGTCCTCAGACGATCTGGATCGGCCGCGCCGGAAGCGAAGCGACGGCGCGGCAACGGGCGGTCGGGCCGAGCCGCTTGTTAGCTCATGAGCTTATCGTAATCGGCGTGCGTCCCGATCCAGAACCACTATACACCGTTCGGAACGGGAACACCGAGAGCACGGTACTTCGCTCCAACACGGACGCTCCGATATTGGCCTTGCCTGACTTTCTTGAAGTGCAGGGAAGGATGTGCCGGGTTGTCACGTAGCAGTTGGTAGTTTTGGCGCGCGACTTGTTGCACCGACTCCGGGAGAGAGCGAAAACGCTGCCAGAACCCAGAGGAGGCGTAATGCTTCAAATCTCTCGCGCCTTGCCAGCGTTGTACTCAGCGAGCGCAACAGCGGCGAGCGAGTCAAGTTTACCAGCGCTTGCATCGCTTTCGATTTGGCGATCCCACTCGTCGTTGTCCCATTCCAGGAACCAACGTCGGAACTCGCTCAGATCATCTTCCGAAAGTGACTTGACTTGTTCTTCAAGTCTCTCGATCGTAGTCATCATTGACCTCTTGCTAGTCGGTGGGTTTGTATGACCAGGTCTTCGTGCGGCTATCCTTTACTCTTTCGAACCTGTCGCGGTACGCGCAATAGTACGGCCGCCCCCGAAGATTGTTTGGGTTGTGCTGTTCGCTATCGGTATACCGTCGGCTGAACCAGCCGATCATGTTCCCGATGTGACCGCGAGCGCCTTTCTCGGGCACTTCGCGGCTGTGCGTTCTCGGCAAACGCCTTACCATCGTCGTCTGCATACACTGCTTCTTAAAGAAGCTTTGTCGGAACATATTCGTCAAAGATCGCGTGCGCCTTACGGATTGAAGTCTCGATGATTCGCGAACAACTGTCTTCCTCAAAGCACCTTCCCATGAGTATCCCCCGGCACGACGCTGCAAGAGCTAACGTTTGAGTTCAGCGGCGCGCGCTTTTTGCGCGTCCGCTGGAACGATTTGTTAGCGGTTTTCTACGCAAGCCTTGCCGCCGATGACGCGACATGGCCAGCAAGTGCCGTTATGAATACCTTCAAGCTGGTCATATCCGACAGGTTTGTGAAATCGCCGGTATCTACCGCACTGCGTTCCGCTGCAATAACTGCTGCCGTGGTGTAAAGCTGCTCCTGCACCAGTCGCTGACACAGCAGGTCGTACCGCGTGAGGTACGACGCGCCCTTGAACTCCTCGAACACGGGGAAGTGTGGCGACGAATCACGGACGGCGCTCCGTGACTCCGGAGCATCCTCGACCATCATCAGCCAACCGACAAAGGGGCGCGGCTGCTTGCCGAAAGCCTCTTCACGGTAGGCCGTCCATAGATCATGAGCCGTTCCGATAGCTTCCTCGGTTCGGTTGTTGAAATTATTACCGAACGATGGTCCAACTTGGCTTTTCAGCTCGATGGCGGCGATCAGCTCCCCCTTGTAGATCACCAAGAGATCCCACAATTTCGTCGGGCGGAAGTAACCCGGCAAGGTCAGCATCGCCCTGTTTTGGTGTATTTCGGCATTGGCCAACCCATTGGCCTTGATAATATCGAGCACCAAATCCAAGAATCCGTCCATGTTCTTGCCGCCGGTAACGCCTGCGCGTTCACCTTGGTCGGTCTTGCCCGACTCAACCTGCTTTTGCCTTGCTGCTTCGCGGTTGCCCCAAAACGCCTTGACGGCCTCGCGGGATTTCGGTTCGTAATCGACGAGATCAAGCGCCGTTATTCTCAGTTGTCTCCAAGTGCAGATCGTTCTTCGTGGCTGAGGCCGTAGAGCTTAAACGCAGCCCGGTTGCAGGCTTGCACGTCTCGCTTGATGGCAGCCTCAGCTAACTCGCGGCGCAGCGGTTCAGACACATCTGCCCAGTATGGAATGCGAATGCGGCGCAGGTACTGCGCTTGGAATCGCAGGAATCCACCCCGCATTTTCGTTGAATAAGTCGCTACGAACAGGCGCGTGATAGCCGACAACAACAGAGCCTGCAAGGCCCGCAAATCCCAGTCATCCGATGCGACGTAGTAGAGGTTGTGGTGGGGATACAGCTCGCCGCCTTCAAAGACGACATGCGCCTCCCCCTTGATGTCCGGGATCAGGAGCTTCGGCCTCGCGGCCAACGCCGGGGTGATGCGGTCAATCGTGCGATACCAGTTGGCCGGAGCCTTTTGCGCACAGTGACGCCCGGCAATGACCTCTCGTCGAGCATCCAGGTAGCGCCGCAGGCGCGGATACTCCTCGAGATCGACCAGTCCGTCCGACTCGGCAAAGGGGTTGATGACACCCTGACCGCGCCACTTCACCTCACCAGACATTATGTCCTTGGTTGTTACCAGCGGCAGCTTTCGGTCTGGCTCGACATCGAGCGCATCGAAGTCGCCGATGAAGGCGTTATCCGCGCCGGTTGCGACACCAATTCCCACCTTGCACCCCACTTCTTCCAGCGAGGGGAAGCAGCCTTCCAGGCGACGAATGAGCGCCATCTGGTCGGATGACTCAAGTAGCCACGGCTCTGTGCCATTGGTGACTCGCGCGAGTTCGCGCACTGGGCTGGTTTTGTTCGGTAGTGTCTGCGCACACAGCAAACCCGCCAGTGTGGTCAGCGTCGCCCGGTCAATCGCCGGACGGTGGGCTATGCGCGTTGCGCCCGGCTCTTCCCGGCTGATGATGGTAATCGCCGGATAGGCAATGACGTCCGAGTAGAAAGCTTGTGTATCCACCATATCGACATAGGCTTTCAGGTGGAACCGCTCGGCTACGAGGCTGCGCAGCGGCCCGCCGTAGCGGTTTTTCATCCAGCGATCCGCGCAGATGAAGCCCAGACTGCCGCCATCCGACAAGACCGACAGTGACCGCTCAATGAAGGGGATGTAGATGTCGGCCCGGTCATACATCGTTTGGTAGCGACTGCGGTACTCGGTCAGCAGCGGAGCCGGGATCAGTTCCTGACGGACATAGGGAGGATTGCCCACCACGAAATCGAATTCACCCTCCAGCGGCGCCAGCAGAAAGTCCCCTTGCGACAGCCAGAGGCTAGCCAAGGTCGTTGCGATATTCGTCGCCATCCCCTCGCGCTTGAGAAGCGCGACAACGGCCGCATGGGTGCCGCGAAATGTATCGTGATGCAGCTCGACGGCGCGGATCGCATCGCCCAGATCGTCGAGCGCGGAACCGTTCGGTCTTGCTGCCCGCCATACACTTAGCAGCCGCTCGATGATCGGCAGCAGAAAATCCCCGGCGCCGAATGACGGCTCCAAAAGCCGCTTTTCGTGGAGCGGCTGATCCTCCGTGTAGCCAGTCAGTTCAAGGATGAAATCCACAACCTCTCGGCGTGTGAAAACCGCACCCCGAGAATTGTTCTCGGCACTCAAAGCCCAATGATCTATTGCAGCCTGCACCTTCAGAGATGTGTAGGCTGGATTCAGTAGTCCAAGATTCATTTGCGTCGGTTGCAAGATGCGGCCTTTGTATTTTGGTGAGCTGAGGTTGAACCGCAACGGGCGGTCGGGCCGAGCCGCTAATTAGCTTGTTGCTGCTGCTCGGATGGTCCGCAGATCGAACAACATCCTTTCGCCTTTTCTTGTGAGGGACCATATAGAATCGGTAAGCGCAGGCTCGACCAAAACTAATCCGAGCCCGACGAGTTGAATCTTTATTGTCTGAAAAATCTGATCCTTGATTTCGATGCTCCCGCCTTCTAGGTTGCATTCTTCAAAAAGAGATTTTGCCAATGCGCGCTTGATATGCTTTTCGCCAGTCTTCTTCATAAGGTATGGCGCAACGCGAGAGAAAATGTGTTTCCAGGAAGCCTCAAGTTCCCAAATGCTAGATCCAGCAGGCCCTTGATACTCATCGCGGACCTCAACCTTTTCTTCAAGTCCTGCTATACGTCATATAGGCACAAGGTCACATTTCTTGAATGCCTGAAAATTCAGCGTGAGTAAAGAGTCCAACTCCTTCTTGTGCGTTGTATGGGTTTGGTTAAGGCAATCGGTTATGGCGTTTCGGAAGTCGGAGAAATTAGCGTAATATTTGGAGTAGAGGACCTTTTTCTTGACGAATTTCCAGAGTCTTTCGATAAGATTCAAATTCGGGGAATAGGCGGGGAGATAAAGCAGTTCGATGTTGAGGTGCAAAGCCAGCGCTGTAACGATCTTGCACTTCTGATAACTCGCATTATCCAGCACCAGTGTAATTGGTACGCTGAGATTCAGTTTCGCGATCCGTCGCAACAGTTCGCAGACGCTTTCCGCGTTGATGTAGGTGTCGTTTGTGACCATCACCAGTTCGTGCGTAATCGCATTCAGCGCACCAAGCACGTTGAAGCGCCTCCTCCCGGCAGAAGTCTTTACAAACAGGCGGGAAAACGACCACAGAACACCGAGAAAGGCACCCAAGACAAAGTGGGCAGCATCGACAAAAAAATAGCGCGCTTGCCCTGCTTGGCTTCTTCGAGTCGCGGCTCCAACTCGTTGATCCGAAAGCGCTCTTGTTCGTCCGGATCGGCTTTTGAGGGGATTGTTCCGACGCGTCTCGGCGCCATGCCAAGCGAGTTCAGAAACCGCCCCACGGCGCTCGGACTGCGCTTGATGTCGGTCAATTCCTGTATCTTGGCGGCCGCCTCGTTGAGGGTCGCAGGCGGGTGTGCACGGAAATAGGCCGCCAGTGCAAAGCGATGGTGCTCCAACTCGCTGATCGGTGCGTAGAAGTTCAACGCCAATGACTGCTTGAGGCCGCCGGCCTGGAACACGCGTAGGTACTGCCGCAAGGTGTTGCTCGAAACATCGGCGAGTCGACAGATTTCCTGGTGCGCAAGGCCCTGGCTTTTCAGCCACAGGACCTCCATGCGTCGGCGCACTCTCGGGTGCGGATGCTCATAACGCAGCCGCTGAATCTCTACCAGATCATGCTCAGAGAACTCGATACGGATCATCGTCGGAAAAGGCGCCTGTCGACCACTGGATAGCGGCAAGTATAGATCATCCTGGATTCATTTCGTTAGGCGTTTTTCTTGAGACTTTACATGAGGAAAACGCAAGCTATGCCTATAGGAGGTATACC
>JGI12048J13642_10004640_pt1 | contig 29970 bp, 16 predicted proteins | sample ElkSlonscriptome_16_FD_13642 | JGI IMG/M metagenome (IMG submission 13642)
CTTATCAATGTAGCGGTCGGCTTAAATGCCAATGATGTGAGTACTCAATTAAAAAAGCAGGATGATAGAATAAACCGCTTGGAAACGCAGCTTTCCAGCTTAATAGCCAAAATGGAAGGTAAGCCACTGCCGGCAGCTGTAACCGAAAAAACTCCAAAAAGTAGCACGAAGTCCTTCAAGGCATTGGTAACCGAAGAAGAATTTGAGATTTGGCTGGATGAGTACGGATTTGTCTTCGAATACTACATGGCTGAATTAAAGAAGGAGTATGAACGAAGGGGAATGAACTATACAAAGTATCCGGAAATAAGAGCCTGGGTAGAACAACCTTTAGAAGAATTGCGCGCCATGCACCGAGGCGATAAAATGGCTACGCTCTGGAAAAATTTCGTAAAAATGTACCCTGAGCAATTCGAGATGGAGTAGTTAGTACAGAGTATTTAGTAATTTGAAAGGGTTGTGGCAAAATGGGTTTATTGCAAACTCTACTCAGTACTAACTTCTCACTACTCGATACTACCCATCAATTCATCCCCATCACCAGAGCGTCCAGATTATCAGAAGTATCCAAATTAAGCTTCTTGCGAAGTCTGTAGCGAGCTTTTTTAACCCCGTCATCAGAGATATTTAGAATGGTCGCAATATCCTTCGTTCCAAGGTTCATTCTGAGAAGAGCGGCGAGTCTTAAGTCGTTTTTGGTCAAATCCGGATAATTAGATGTGAGATTCTGGATAAATGATTCGTTCGTCTGTGTAAATGTTTGCGTGAATTGTTCCCAGTTTTTATCGATCTGTTTGTCAAAATTGATTTTCTGGAAAACGCCTTTCATATCGCCAACACTGTCTTGCTCGGCTTTTTTGCGTATAACTTCAAGGTCGTTTTTGATTTCCTGAAGCATTTCGTTCTTGCGCGCAAGATTTAAGGCCTGGCTGGTCAGCTCCCGATTCTTAAAATCAATTTGGTCTTGCAGTCTTGCCTGTTCGGCATCGGCCAGTTGGCGGGCCTTCTTTCTTCTCTGCATCTCCCTGTTTAGGATGATCGAAAACAAAACGATCAGAAGACCTATTCCACCCATCAGATAATTTCTATTTAGCCGGTCAATTTCTGCTTTTGCTTCCAGTTCCTGAATATTTTTTTCCTTCTCGGCTGTTTCATATCGGGTTTGGAGTTCAAGTACCTGATTAGATTTCTCTTTCTGAAAAATAGAGTCATGCAGGGCTTTATATTCTTTGAAGTTTATCAAAGCCTCTTCGAACTGGCCCAGATCTTCGTAGATGTCTGTAAGTGTCTTTCTGGCATCTTTTTGTTTTTCAACATAGATAGTTTCATCGGCCAAAACTTTAGATTGCTCGGAATAGTTTGCTGCCTTTTCCGCCTGACCAAGTGCCAGGTAGGAAATGCCCAGCTCGTTTAGAATATCCGACTCACTGTGCTTCCAACCAACCTCCTTACTCAGGGGAAGAGCCTTTTCGCCATAAGAGACGGACTCTTCGTAAGATTTCATCCGGTTTTTAATGATCTGCATATTCGCCAGGGCAGAAACCTTTCCATAAGGGTAGTCAACAGAATCGTAATAGTGATAGATCTCCGGCCAGGGCTCAAAAGCTTTTTCGAAAAGTCCTTGCGATTTATAGACCATAGCCCGATTTCCAATAGCGGCGTACATGCTGTGAAAATCGCCCTGGGCCTTCGTTGTTTCTGCAGATTTTGTAAATGATTCTATGGCTTCTTCAAAATTGCCCTGCTTTTTATGTACCACAGCAATTCCGTTATGAAGACTGCTTAAATAGCTCGTGTCTTTTTGAATTTGAGCCAACTCCAGAGCCTGCATAAAATCCTGCATGGCCAGCTCGTGGTGATCGGCACTCGTGTTCATCCAGGCCCGTTTCTCCAGGATAAACATGATGTCGTTTGTATCCTTCAATTCATACCTGATGTCGATGGCTTTTTGGAATAGACTATCTGCCAGGTCGTAATTCTGCGCTTCACTATTTAGCGAAGCAAGGGCCAGACTGGTGTAAGCGATTTCGCTTTTGTCCTTTTCCTTTATCGCCAGATCATTGGCCAACTGGTAGAAATAGAAGGCAGAATCCATGTCTGGAATCCAGTAATGATATTCTCCCATAATCTGATAGGCATTGACTTTTGCCAGAAACTCATTGTGCTCTTCGTCAATATTTAGCAGCTCTTCACCAATCTCTCGACCGCGGTCTATATCTGTTCGGTAATCCAGGTATTTCCATGCTGAGTCTATGCGTTGATTAATGTACTTGTCTGTATAAATCTGCTGCGCAAAAGCTTGTGAGCTCAAGATTATAAACAGTAGAGATAGAAAATAATTCCGCATATTAGAATAACTCAAGGCGCTAAAATAAGTTTTAAATTGGTTGACATTCAGCAAATACCGAAGATTAGAAAATGAAAAATATAGAGCTGCATTATCAAAAACTGGCAAATATGTATCTGGGTGCAAGAGTAAATACCGAGCACTTTTCTTCAAGTCAGATCAAAATTTCAGATGGGCAAGCGCGGATTGAATTATTGGCCGATTCTGAGTATCATCACGCATTAAAGGGCATGCACGGCTCGGTATACTTCAAGATGCTTGATGATGCCGCTTTTTTTGCCGTAAGCTCTGTAGTCACTGATTACTTTGTATTAACGACATCTTTCAATTTAAATATAATTCGCCCCTTTACAACCGGTAAGGTTTATTCTATTGGCAAGGTGCGCTTTAAATCGCGTGAGCTTTTTACCGCTGAATCAACCCTTTATACCGAAAAAGGAAAGGAGCTCGCCTTTGGAACGGGCAATTTTGCGAAGTCTAAAGTTGCACTCAAGGACGTGCAAGGGTATTGGGGTAAGTAGGAATTAGGAATTGGGAATTGGGAATTAGGGATTAGGAATTAGGAATTAGGAATTATGAATTAAGGGAATTAAGAATTAGGAATTGGGAATTGACAAATAGGAATAGGGGATTTAGGAACTGAACGTTCGGAGTGAGCTTGACTGCTGAGGGAAATAGAGCTTAGGACGAGCTAGCGGATAGGCAGGTGGGAGCGGAGTAATTAGGAATTAGGGGAATTGAGAATTAGGAATTGCGAATTAAGTAATCGGATTGAAAATCCTAAAGTTCGGATGCCGCTGCATTGCAACCGATCCCAATTTGTGGGGGATTCTGCTTATCGCAGGTAAGTTTACAACCAGTAGAAGTACCTGATTTGGCGAAGAGCGTAAATGCAGCGGGGCTGATAGGTTTAATTAATCTGCAGCTTGGTTGTAAAAGAACTTCCTTTCTGGTCTGTCAATGTTAAATTGTAGGTTCCGGGCTGGTTCTGAATTTCCATATGGTGAAAACCATTTGTTTCGCCTAAATATTCCGAGTCCAGGTGCCAGAATATTCTCTCATTACGATCGCGGTGAACGGCTTTCAAAACAACCTTCTCCTTTTCTCCAGCCAGCTCACGAGGAATAAAAGTCGAACTCTCTGGATACGGGTAAATCAGGTTAATGGGCGATTCTTCTGTACCTTTTCTGCAGGTTTCAGCTAGCCTGGGTACGCCCTGATAATTTGCGTTTTTCTTTTTGAAATACCACTCCTGGATAGGCGGAAGCACAAAGGCATTGGCCTGGATCATCTCACCGCGCGGCGCGCAGTTTGAGAAAACTCGCATTCCCTGGCCATTCACAAAAAAGGGCTGGCAATAGGAGCAAAGCGTTGATTTTGAATTGGCTCTGGGTACATCTCGGTTCTCTGTATGGCTGCAATACACACTCGCTTTCATTCCACTGTGCTGACAGATGGGAATATTCTGAAGATCGTACTCCGGTTTTGAAAACCAGGGAGATTTGGGCAATGAATTGAAAACATCAAAAAGTACGGGTGCAGCCACATTGAGACCGGTAATTCCCGGTCGGCCTTCGCCACTTGCATTGCCAATCCAAACGCCTACTGTGAATTTCCTGGAAACACCCACCGCCCAGGCGTCTCTGTAACCGTAGCTCGTACCTGTTTTCCACGCAATCTTATCTCCCTTAAAAACCTTCCAGGCAGATTCGCGGGTAGGTCGCTTTACTTCACATAGGGTATTGAAAACAGACCAGGTGGTTCCGCGGCTCAAGTCAGAAGGAAGCAGTTCTTGGCCCTTCCCCATGTAGTGTATTTCCATTATCTGTTCTCCAGGAGACTGGTCCAGCTCCTGTGCCAGTTGAGAATAAGCTCGCACAAGATCCCAAAGCCGCACTTCGGCACCACCCAGAATGAGACTTAAACCGTAGTGATCAGCAGCCTGATCCATATTTTTAAAACCCATTTTCTGAAGATCGGTCAGGAAACGTCCAACTCCGTATTCATTCAACAATCGCACGGCCGGAATATTTAAACTCCGTGTAAGTGCTTCATTGGCATGGACAGCTCCATCGTAGTTCTCATCAAAGTTCTTTGGAGCAAAACCTGCAAATTGAGTGGGAATATCCGGTAAGATCTGGTAGGGTCCCAAATCTGATTCTTCAATTGCTCGCGCATAGAGAAAGGGCTTGAGTATGGAGCCCGAACTTCTTTGCGCAATGATCATATTATTCTGGCTTTCTTCCCTATCGCGACCATTACCCACATAGGCCACAATCTCACCGCTTTCATTATCGGCTATAAGAATAGCCCCGTTAAAGATTCGGTTTCGCTCCAGGTTTTCGAGATGACTTTCCAGAAGGTCGTTTACTAATACCTGGAAATTCTTATTCAAAGTCGTTTCAATTATTTGGCCGGGCTTATCGGAATTACAGAGATCTGTCAGGTGGTGAGAAACATTGGGCAGGGTGAGTGGAGAATTAGGAACATCTTCCAGCAATGCCAGTTTATAGTCCATTTGGTTGATCTCGCCCAGATCGAGTAAGGTTTGGAGCAGCCTGTTTCTCTTGGCGATTAACTGATCCGAATTCCTTCCCGGATATATGAGTCCGGGAGCATTGGGTAATACGGCCAGAGTTGCGGCTTCCGACCAGGATAGGAGATAGGGGGGCTTATTGAAATAGCGCCAGGAAGCCGCTTCCAGTCCCACCACATTAGAGCCGAAGGGCGCTTCGGATGCATAGGCAGTCAGGATTTCAGTCTTGGTATAGGTAAGTTCCGTTCGCAATGCCCATAATAATTCCACTCCTTTTTGCCACAGCGTTCGTTCCTGGTTTCCACGTGCCATGCGCATGAGCTGCATGGTCAGGGTACTGGCACCACTTTCAATCTTTCCCGCCTGGTAATTGTCATAGGTAGCGCGGGCAATGGCTCTTAAACTTACACCCCAGTGATCATAGAACCTTCGGTCTTCAAAAGTCAGCAAGCAGGTTTCAAATTTATGGGGAATGCTGTCGGGCTTTGGAAATCTCCATTGCCCATCGGCAGCAATCCGAGCTCCCAGCAGCTCGCCCTTTTTGGAAAGCACGACCGTAGAGTAGGGGCTGCTAAAGAGTTGCTCAGGCAGACAGTTCAACCACCAAATCAAGCCGATCAGTGAGAAGGCTCCTATTGATATGATCAGCTTCTTTCTCATTTTACTTCTACCCATTTTCCGGGTTCTACCGCAATAACAGAGTTGTCGTACATGGCTGCGCATTTCACCGCTGGCAGGTAAAACCTACCCTTATAGGAAGCGTTCAGCCTCACCCGGAAAACTTTCTCGCTATACACCGGCAAGTCAAAATAGCTATATATTCTATCGTCACGGATGTCCTGGTAATCCGGAATATCGCCCACAGTTCCGTCGCCCATTCTGGGGTTCAGAATTTCCCATCCACTCGGGAAGAGCTGCGTCAGGGCCATCTCCCTGAAAATCTCGTAATTCCGGGCCCTTCTGATCCGAACTTCGGCAATAAAGTCTGTGCCCTGAGCCATGCTCGTCACATCTATGGGATTGTATTCATTGTCCAGGTATCGAAACTCCATTTTAATCTTGGAAGCCAGCTTCTCTTCCTGCGATTCCAGCGGAGCCCCAGTTACCAAAACCCTTGCAAAGAGCGGTTGTTGAGCTTCATTGGTCACCCTGACATTTACCTTTTTACCCTTCAATTCGAGGTTCTTTTGTACCAGAGATTTCCCGGTATTGAAGGAGATAGATTGATTTCCCTGATTTACCGTACCCTGGAGCCCCGTTTCTAGGTCTTCTTTGCCCGCATATTCTGCAAGGCTAGCCAGCGAATAAGCCAGGGTTTGGGTACTGTACCAACTTTCACTTCCAATTTCCTCGGCAATGGAGCGTGCCAGCCCCGCAGCCTGAGTTTTCCGGTTGAGCTTGAGAAGGGTTTGAAGCACAAATCCACGGTCGCGCAAATCGCTACCATAGGAGTGCCCCATTTCGCGATAAGGTTTGATGGATGTCGATACCCCATCGAGCATTTCTTTTGCTACATCAACCTGTCCCGATTCGGCATAGGCTAGGGCCAATATCCAAATTGCGGATTGATTCAGGTCTGCTTTCGCCTTGAGGGCATTCATGGAGCTGAAATCGGGTTCGCGTGCGAGGGCCAGGGTGTAAAGACGATAGGCTTGTATACGTTGCGACCAGCCGTAATTTCTCTGAGTGGCCGATGCCCAGGTCCTGGCCTGGTTCTCCTGGAACCGAATCCAAGCTGATTTGATACCCGGATCTACGGGGTATCCATTCTTCTCAGCGAGCAGCATAAAATGCCCGGCATAGCTACTACCCCATTCACTTTCTGAGCTCGACCCCGGCCAGTAGCTAAAGCCGCCAGAGCTCAACTGGTACGACCGGTATTTTCGAAGAACATGCTCCACATGCTCACGGATCTTCACCTTTTTGTCTACATCCACATCCATCAGATCACCCAGAAATAATTGCGGAAAGCCGGCGGATGTAATCTGCTCAATACAGCCGTGAGGGTAACGGATCAGGTAATTCAACCGCTTTTCCAGGTTCAAAGGCGGAATAACGGATAGCTCTATGACTGCGCTATTGGTTCCCTCAATTCCGAAGGTTTCAAATTCACCAGTCCACGACTGCCCAACGTCAATTAGCGTATCGTACACGCGTGTGTATTCGGGATTGGGTACCCTGATATCGAGTTCTACCTCGTATTTAGATGTGTTTTTTCCACTGGTGGCTTCAATAAAAACCCTGGCAATTCCGATTTTATCTTTACTCTTCACCGTGAAGTTCAGAAGCTTATCGCCCGTTTTAGAGAAGGAAAGATCCTTGGTGCTACTGCCCTGAATTTCGAGGCGATCATTCGTCCTGATACTTACAGACACATTCTTAATTTCCTCTTCCAAGGCAAAGACATTGACAGGAACCTGGATAGTTTCTGTTGGCGAAGCCACCCTGGGCAGGGTGCCAAGAACCATGAGCTTAGACCGCACGGGGACTTCCTTCTCTGCATTTCCATAGGCCTGATCCATTCCAGCTACAACCATTACACGCACAGCTCCCATATAATTGGGAATTTCTATTTCGTGATTTTTCTTTTTTCCAGACCCCAGCTCAAAAGGTCCGTAAAATCTGACCATGGGCTTAAAGCGAATGGCCTTTTGCCTGGCGGGCTCCAGTCCTTCTTCGTCACCACCGATGGCAAAGACATTGCCCGGTGCTGCATTGAACGCTCCAAGTACCTGGTCGTATAAATCCCAGGTCCGCACACCTAAAGCTTCTTTGGCGTAAAAAGTATTCCAGGGATTCGGAGTTTTATACCGGGTCAGGCTCAGCAAACCTTCATCTACTACGGCCAGGGTATAGGTCATTTTCCGGCCTTTCTTCTCGCTGATTTTGATATTCACCGTCGTTTCAGGCCGGTATACATCAGCCGTTTCAATGATCGGTTTTAGTAAGGTGTTTTTATCGACAACTGAGACAGGCACCACTCCATACATCCGCATGGGTCGGTCGTTTTCAGTTTGATTATGCGGTTGAATAAGCGAAATATGAGCATAGATATTGGGTGCCATATCAGCCGTGGTGGTGAAGGTATAATGCGTTTCTCCCTTCACTGGGTTGATCCATTCCTTGTGAAGGATTTCGGTACCGTTTTCCAACGATAGGAGTACGCGGCCGTGTTCGGGGGTAGGAATGGTGAGTTTGACTTCTTCACCTACCTCATATACTTCCTTGTCTGAGCTAAACCCAAGAATGGTAGAAGCGTCGCTGCCGGTTCTGTTTGCCCGCATCCAGTATGGCCAGTCAAAGAATACAAATTGAACTGATTTATGTCCGCTCACGGGATCGCGGGCCTCCAGTACAAATCGTCCCCAATCTTCCTTGTCTACTTTCAACTTGTAGTTGGCCTTCCCCTTCGAAAGATTTAGCGTTTTAGACTCAACCAGGTTATACGAATTGCTCTGTCGGTAATTGTAATTACTGCGGCTGTAATTGTCAAACCACCATCTGCGGTCTACCCGATAAAGACTGATCTCTACTTCCTTATTTTCCGTGAAACGACCTTCATCGTCCACGGAAATTACTTCAATCGTCTGTTCTTTATCAGTTTCCAGGGCACCACCCCATAGATCGCTTTCCGGAATTCTAAGTCCAACGTAGCTATTGTAGGGCGAATAGTCGGTTTTATAATAATCAAGACTCATATTACCCCCCGGTTCAAAGACCTTGGTATTGAAAGAGAGTTTTATCTTCCCAGGAGCATTTTCAATTATCTCTTCCAAATCGATTGTGAAATCTGCCTTTCCTTCACCATCCAGCTTCCCTTCAAAAACATCCATTTCAGAAGTGGAGACCCTGGAAGATATATAGTTGTCAAAGTGAAAGCCGGGATGATCTTCAAAACGGGTAACGGTATTCTTAACGCTCAGGTCAACCCGGGCCTTAAGTCCTGAGCCCGGTGAACCATGCAGCCAGCTCGATTCCAGGCCTACTTTCAGCTTTTCAGACTCCTTAGAATCACTTATGTCAAGGGCAATTTTCAATCGGTTGGGTTTAACCGTCTCTATTTTCAAAGTCTTGCGGTAGCTGCGATTACCCAATTTAAATAGGGCGGTATAATTGCCTGTTTCTGCCTCTGAATCGGTCTTAGTCTTAAAGGAATAGAAGCCATTCACAGATTCCGTTGAGGTGAGTTGCTCTACCTTCTGTCCTCTCGGATTGAATATTTCAAGACTTACCGGGTGATCTTTGGGAAGCATTTTGGCCGGGTCGTCGAGAATAAAATTTAGAAAGAGCGAATCTCCGGGCCGCCATACCCCGCGTTCGCCATAAATAAATGCTTTTACACCGTCTTGTACGGTAGATCCCTGTACCTGGAATTTTGAAACGGAAAGGGCATTCCCGCTCTGTACTTTGATATAGCTGGTAGATTTGTTGTGTTTGGCTTTGACGAGAAAGGGTTTACCCTGAAAGGGAATCAGCGCAAAGCCGTCTGAATCGGTCCGTCCTTTTGCAATTTCCTGTTGCTGGTAGTCAAAGAGGGTTAGTTCAACACCCGAAAGCGGGTCAGCGGAAATCAGGTCATTGGCCGCGACGAATATCTGCTTATCGCCACCTATTTTAGCGGTAAGTCCAATATGGGTGGCCATGACGGTTGTTTTCTTACTGGTATTGTATCGGTAGTAATAGGCTTCGTGGCAAGGGTTTTCTCTTTCTCTCCAATTATATGGTATTCCCTCCCAATAATTATCAACGTAATACTCGCCGTCCGTAATCCACCCTTGCGGATTTACTTTTTGAATATTTTCATTGCTTTTATTGATCTCCTCACTGCATCCGTAAAGCGAATACTCCTTCTTAAAGCGGATATCAATTTCATAAAGTGCTCCCGGGTCATCATCCACCAACTCTGACAATTCAATATAATAGCGGCTCTTATCGTAAAGGCCCGCCGAACTGGAATTGGTGAGGGCAATTTTCTTTCGGTAAATATGTCGCCCAACACGAGTAAGTGAGTAATTCTTACCCAGGTTATTTTCCTGAAAATACTGGATAATATTATTGGTAAAGACCTTGGTAACATAGACGTCAACAGCACTGAGCCCAACCGCATCAAAGGGAAAGAGAAGCTTGCCCGATCCGGTCGGTATGATGTTCTTCGTTTCAAGTAGTGAAACTTTGGGTTTCTCTATGGAGAATCGAACCACCTTGCTATAGCGATCGCCCATTTGTTTGGAAGCGATGTTTAGGATTTCTCCTTCTATTTCAAGTAAGCGATCTCCGAAGAGTAGTTTTTTGGTGAATACCCTTACTTCATTTTTGTTGATGGTAAAGGAGAGGTCTTCGGCTCCTTCAATTTTGATCAATCCATCAAGTTCCTGCTCTTTTATTGGGTCGGAGAAGAGTATTTTAAGCTCCTTACTGTTCTGTGCGGGATTTTGAACCGAAATAACTTCGAACTCAGAAATTGCCGGAATTTCAATCTCCCTGCTAGCGCTTATGTCGTATGATGGAATATCCCACTTAATACTGACTGTAGAGCGTTCGTTCTTTCGGATTATATTCTGAATATTAAGGTTAAAGAGTCGGGGAGAAGAGCTGGTGATCAGAACTTCCAGAGCCTTTCCGTCCTGGCTGGCTTCCAATCTTTTCTCCAGTGTTTTGATATCGATATGATCGGCTGAATGAATCTTGGCCTTCAGGTTCACTTTGTCCAGATTTTCTTCTTGCACGGGATCCATTCCCTCGACAAAGATTTCAATATCCTGCTTAATAGTTTTGAACTCGAATGCGAATTCACTGTATTCATCATCAACCCGGATAAACCGCGACAAGTAAAGAGTACCTCGATAGAGCTGATCGGATTTGAGTTTTTGGTCTGGTTCAAAAAGGATGGTCCGCGAATCTTCCAATAGGGCTTTACCCTTGATCTCCGGATCAAAGTCCAGAATATTATCCGGAAGCTCCTGGCCAATTTGCACCGGACCTTTATAAGGGCCGGCTAATTTGATCACGATGGGGTCCTGAGCGGAAATGGTCCCAGAGGTAAATGCGAAAACATATTCACCAAATTTCGGATCGGTTTCGAGCGGTTCGTCGGTTGATTGGCAGGAGAATAGAAAGGCCAGTGTCAGGCCCAATAGGGTTAAGCGATACATAGTTGCAGGTTTGGTGGAAGGCTACTTCTTAGGGTAGCAATAAATCCGGTTTCAATGTAATAACTGGAAATTGAATGGCGGTATTTTCTGGAGGTGGAGATTTTAGGGTTTTTTGTGAGGGTTGGGAGGAAAGCTTCCAGCTCCCGGCTATCCGCTACAGGCTGAATAAGGAATTAAGAATGGATTTAAGTCCCATATTCCGCAGGTGCTCGGCGGGTCATCGAGCGGAGCCGAGATGATAGATCTGCTAGCTTCCCCGAAATTCTTCGGGATCTTCGCTTCGCTTCGACAAGCTGTAAGCCGCAAGATGCCGGCTGTCATTTGTCAGCTAGCGATTACCAGCTCAGCTTGCTGGTGCGTTTTAAGATCTCAGGATTAGATTTCCCACGAAGCACTTAATCTTTTTCACTTTTAGAATGAATTAAAAGAGACCACTATGATGATATATAGCTGAATTTTCTCTTGGTACTTTGTACATTTTCAACACTACTTCTTATCCTTCTTTTTCAGCTTATTAAAGAGCTTCTTAATCCAGCCACCTTCATCTTCTTTTTCTTGCCCGTCATTTCGTTTTTCGCGGCGTTCTTTGCGGAGCTCTCTTTTTTCTTCGTTGGGGGAAAAGAGATTCTCAAAAAATTGATCCGTTCTGGACTCTACATAGAGCGGGCAAACCAGCTCTATTTGGATGTCTAAATTGGGCTCATCAAACTTCCTTCCTAGAATGCTCGCAGTTTCGCGGTCTGATTCAACACTTTTAAACCAATTTGCCACTATGGGCATGGCGGTTACGGCTCCCTGCCCCAAAGCGGTTGATCTAAACCGAACGGTGGGTTGTTGAGCTCCCACCCAGGAGCCACAAACTACGTTTCTTGACAGTCCCATAAACCAGCCATCTGCATTGTTTTGTGTTGTTCCGGTTTTTCCTGCAACTTCCGTACGAACACCGTATCGGGAATGAATTCCGCGAGCTGTGCCGCTGTCGGCTACAAGCTTCAGCATGCTCTGCAGGTAACTGGCTGTTTCAGCAGAAATAGCTTCTGTTGGTTCGGATTTTTCTGCCTTGTATATCACTTCATCTTTTGCATTGCTGATTGAAAGAATAAACATGGGCTTTGTGGCTTTTCCTTTTTGAGTAAAAGGCGTATAGGCCTGGACCATTTCCATTAAAGATAATTCAGCAACACCCAGGGCGATTGACGGAGTTTCGGGAATATCGGATTCAATTCCACAACGCTCGGCAAAATCAATCACCTTTCCAGGGCCTGTTTCAGCTATTAGCCTGGCTGCAATCGTATTTACAGATTTGGCCAAGCCACCTTTCAGCGTGTAGTAACCACCGTACTTGCCTCCCGCATTTTGCGGAGACCAATCGTCGTAATTAGCAAAAATGATCGGTTCGTTTTCTATATAGTCACAGGGTGAAAATCCTTCTTCAAGAGCAGTACCATAAACAAAGGGCTTGAAGGTAGATCCAACTTGCCTTTTACTCCGAATATGATCGTAAGGAAAGAAAGCATAGTCTGTACCACCAACGTAGGCCAGCACATTACCCGAACGCGCATCCATGGCAAAGAATCCTGCCTGAAGAATCATCTGATGGTAGGCTATAGAATCAAGCGGAGTCATATTAGCTTTTTCCAGGCCTTCATAGGTGTAAATGAAAAGGGAAGTGGTTTTATTAAATGCCTTTTTTATTTCTGATTCGGTTTTACCAGCGGTTTTCATTCCCTGGTAACGTTTAGATTTCTTGGCTTCGTTCCAAAGAAAATCATCCTTGTTTCCCCAGGGTTTTGATTTGGACCAATGCTTCTCAAATGTTGTCTGAAGTTTTTTCATGTGACTGACCATAGCATCTTCGGCATATTGCTGAAGCTTCTGGTTAATTGTCAGTTCTATTTTTAGTCCGTCTGCGTATAGGTCGTAAGGATTGCCATCTTCTTTTTGGGTATCCTTGAGTATCTCTTTGATCTGGTTTTCAAGAAATGCTTTAAGATAAAGAGCAGGCGCTTTATTACCCGAAAGCTTTTTGTATTCCAGTTCGGTAGGTAGTGATTTGAGTTCATTAAACTTAACAGGATCAAGGCTTCCGGCTTTCACCATAAGTGCCAAAACGGTATTTCGCCGTTCTTTAGACTTTTCCGGATTCAGTTTTGGGTTATAGGTTGTAGTAGCCTTGAGCATGCCAATGAGTGTCGCCGCTTCGTCTGTGGATAGCTCACTGGGCATTTTACCGAAATAGCGGTAGGCTGCTGCTTTTATCCCATAAACATCTTCACCAAAACTCACTGTGTTGAGATAGAGTTCTATGATTTCTTCTTTGCTATAGATCTCTTCCAGCTTGAGTGCCGTGATGTTCTCTTTCAGCTTATTAACAGGCATGGATAATGCACCATAGTCCTGGCGACCAAATAGATTTTTTATGAGCTGTTGAGAGATGGTGCTTCCACCACCACCAGACCGATCGCCCAGAATGATGGTTTTGATTACAACGCGCGGGATGCTGTAAAAATCAATTCCTTCATGTTCAAAGAATCGGCTGTCTTCTGTGGCAACAAGGGCATCTACAACTACCTGGGGTATTTCTTCAAATTCTACAGAAGACCGATTCTTAACGAAATACTTTCCTATTAGCTTTCCATCGGATGAATAGATTTCACTTGCATTATCAGATTTAATGTTTGTAAGTGCTTCTGCTGACGGCAATGAGCCAAATAAACCGATATACACTGAACCGAATAATCCAAAAAGCAGAACAGCTCCTGTTAGGCAAAGAATTAATCCCCATTTTAAGAGAAAGCGTAGAACAGGTCGCTTTTTGGTGGATTTCTTCTTACGTGATTTAGCCGGTGATTTCTTCTCAGGCTTTGGACTCATTCAGGTGCCTAATTGTATCTTAATGTTTTACCGATTCGCAGAGTGGTTGTACTGCGAATTCCATTCAACCTGCAGAGGTTTCTTATGCTCGTTCCGTATCTGCGGGCAATTCCGGAAAGCGTATCTCCACGCCTTATGCGGTGATATTTTCTCTTTCTAACTTCAACAAGGTATTCAAAGTGCTCAGCATTGAGCTGAAGAGTATCGCTGCATAAATAACCCAATTCCCAGTCAATAACTTCGTTGGGATTAATGGGTTCTCCCAGATAGCGAACTTCAAAGTGAAGGTGACTACCGGTGCTCCTTCCCGTATTGCCACCCAAGCCAATTACATCTCCGGCTTCAACTTTCTGACCTTCTTTCACATGCATTTTGGAAAGATGACCGTAGAGCGTTTCTAAACCGTTGTTATGTCTAATTACCACGACTCTTCCATAGTCTCCATCGTAATGCGCAATACGAACCACACCTTCAAAAGCAGCCTTTACTTCATCGCCTGTATAGAGTTTAATATCTACTCCGTAATGGTATCTATAGCGTCGATAGCCAAAATCAGATGTTTTTCTCCCGACAAAAGGAGCAACAAAATCGCACGAATCTATGGCAAGAGGAATGGGGATGGTATCCTTCATATTTCTAAGGTCAACCTTGTAGGGGTGAACTCTTTTCGTATTCCACGAACAGTATTGGTCAAAATAGGGAATGAATGCCATTGAGTCATTAATATCCCATAATTCAATAGCGGAAGATTCAGTGACTATTTTTTCAAAAGTATTATCGGTTCCGGCTACGTCAGAAGCTACCTGGTCCTGGGCGCTTAGCGCCAATGAAAAAAATGCGAATACAAAGAAAAATACTCGGGTCATAAGGGGACAAACATATCAATTTGATTTAGTCTTGAAATTTCTATTCATTTCAAAATTCCAACACTACTTCCTTAATAAGCCCTTATAACGGGCCGTTCAGAATATATTGTCTGCTTACGCGAAAATCGATAAAAAGTTAGCCACGAGGGCCTTTGTAGTCGTACTTTCTTTTGATGAATAGAGTGTACTCGCCTTCAGACTTCTTACGTCGATAGCCCATCAGGTGTAGTATTTGTTTACTGTACCATTTTGCAATTTTGGCGTCTACAATCATCACATCATCACTTTTCATATAAGATCTTACACCGGGTAGTATAGGTAAAACATGATGGAGGTGAAGTCTACGTAAAAGAAAGGATACGCCTAACCAGAACTTGGCAATCTTCCGTATTACAAAAAACCCGTCGTCTCCCTGCGATTGATAAAGCGGCATAAAGATCATTCCATCTTCCGGAGCTCTCACAAATTCGCCATTGAGTTTTGCAAGCTTTTGACCCTCCTGGATAGATTGGAAATTTTCAAAACCCGGAACCATTTGAAACTTATCTGCCGGTTCCAGTCCAAGACGACTCCTTATTTCATACACACGGTGGTCTTTTTCTGCATTGTGCATGAGCAAGTGGTAGTGCTTTTGAAATTTAGGTATCTCTATTTTCTTCATCACGCCTGAGTAGGCGAGGGTAAGCCAGATGAGCGCTTCGTGATTTCGGACAGATTCTGGATCGCTGTGCTGACCAGCTTCAAAGGCCATGGAAACAAAGCCAAGGTCATTTACATAGCTCAAAAGCGGCTCACTCAAATGCTCTTCAATACCAATGACAACGGGAACCGGAATCTTTTTGGCCAATTGTCGGTTCATAATGGTGTCGCTCATGGTAATGAAGGGAACAGTATTAACTGATGTGGTGTGGAGATCAACAAAAATAAAGGGCCCACTTTTTTTATTCAGTAATTCATCGATGATGCCCCATAGCTCAATTTGCTCTTCAATTTCATTGATCATCTCATCTGGATGATAGTCTCTTTTAAGCGCGCGTTCTACATTATCGGCTTGCCAGATGCGATTGAGATCGTTTACGATAAAGCGTTCTCCTTGCTCAAGTGCCGTAAGATTACCTGCAAGGGCGTAGATATTTCCATTGATTAAAGGTTCGAGCTTCTTCAGCTGTGAACAGACATGGTGCAGAGCCAAAACTCCCGAAGGCTCATTTCCGTGCATTCCACCGACAAATACAATGTTTGGCCCCGTATCAGAAGTTTCTATACGGGCAATTTCTCTAGAGACCTTTACGGCTCTCTTTTCAATAAAATCAAACAGGGTTATTTTTTTCGGTTTCAATCTTTGATAATTCTTCAATCAGGTGCTCAGCCATGTACACAAAATCGTGGTCGGTAATGATGCCAATTAGCTTTTTGTTATCTACCACCGGTAAGCAGCCAATGCTTTTTTGACGCATAAGCTTTAAGGCATCTGCCGTGTGTGTATCTGCTGTAACCGTTACAGGGTTTTTGATCATAATATCCGTAACGGTAAGCGTTTCGTCGTCATCTAAAGAATCAGACTTTTTGCAAAAATAGTCTATTACATCTGTTGATGAAATTATTCCGACAACTTCTCCCTGTTCATTTTCTACCGGCATGTGTTGAATTTTTCTCCAGTTCATCACATTCGATACCAACTCAACCAAATCGTCTTCTTGAACGGTGTATAATTCTTTTGACATAACCTGGCTGACATATTGAAATTTACTCGCCCAGGACACAGACTCAGAAATATCGGGGTAATCCCACGTATGGACGGGCATATTGGTATCCTGTCTTTTGAGCATAGCAGAAGTCGTTGCAACAACTGCTTCTTCTACCGTAGAGACATTTTTTAAGGAAGTAAATGAATTATTTGTCCAAATTGATCCTGTTTGATGCTCTGTAACACGCTCTTCAATAACTTTCAGAAACCTGTCAATATCCTTCTTATCTATTTTCCGTTTTTCAAGTCCCTTTCGGCTGAGGGGAATAAGCTTTTCTAAAATAAGATTTTGAGCAGTATGTCGCTTTCCGTCTCTCCAAAGAAATTGAGCCGAGAGCCCAGCCTGAGCCGCCTTGATAAAGTTTAGTTTGGCGTGGTCAAAATCTATCTGATCAGCTATATACTTTACTTCTTGGGGCATACCTTCCATAAGGCCGAGCCAGAAAGCAGTATTTGCCATTTCGTCAACAATCGTCGGTCCGGCGGGTAAATATCGATTTTCTATTCGCAGGTGCGGAAGGCCGTTTGTAGTTCCGTAACAGGCTCTGTTCCACTTATAAATAGTTCCATTAAATAAAGACAGCGCTCTTAGTTTAGGGATTTCTTTATTCTTGAGTTTTTCAAGAGCATCTTCTAAATTATTACTGGCCAAGAGCAATTTATAGTAGGAAATGTCGTACTTATAGAGCTCGGTTACACTTTCTTTAAGCCAGCCATTTCCAAAATCTACCCGGCTTTTTGATTCTCTTTCCGGATTTTGCTGATTTTTAAGATCGACCGTTTGTTCAAAAACGGCAATCCTGGTTTCGTCCCAAAGTCTTTTTCCAAACAGGAGAGGAGAGTTGGTGCAAGCAGCAAGCACCGGACCGGCAATAGCTTGTGCCCAATTGAATTTATCTACAAAATCTTTTGCATCTACCTGAAGGTGCACCTGAAAGCTCGTATTGCAGGCTTCAAAAAGCATCGTTTTATGCTTGGTAATCAGCTCATCCGTTCCCTTAATATAAAACTCGAAATCACCACCACGCCTTCTGGCCATGGCTTCATTTAACGCTCTGTATCTCTGAAAAGGGGAAATGTTTTCAAACTCAAAATCACTCTTCCTGACAGTTGGTAATATACCTGTAAGAATAACTCTTGAGTGAAATTCCCGGGCAATTCTATCGGCCTTTGTTACCAGTTCTGTGAGTTGAGATTCCATTTTAGATAGTGCATCTCCCGAAAATTCAAATGGATCTAAATTGGCTTCTAAGTTAAACTTGGCAAGTTCCGTGGTAAAGTGAGAGTCGTTAATCTTGTTCAACACATCCATGGCAATCATGGATGGCCTCAGGTGCTTGTCAACGAAGCAAAATTCCTGTTCAGCCCCGATACGGACGGTGCCCTTTTCAAATAGATCGCGCTCCAGCATTTTATCAAGCGCGCTCATGTCTTTTAAAATTGCCGCTACAAATTCCTTTCGTTGCTCTTTATTTTCTACAACAAAAACATCAAGATCTCCCATGCATAAATCTTTATCCGTCTCTAAACGGGTGGAAACATCAATACAATTAGGTATTGAAATTGGCTATTTTTGATCAAATAACCAACTCGCAGAATTATTTAATCTTGATTTCCAGGAGTTTTTGGTCTTCCAGATAGCCTTCGAGTTTATCTCCTTTTTGCGCGGGCCCAACACCAGCTGGTGTTCCGGTAAAAATTAAATCTCCGATTTTAAGAGTGAAGTATTTTGAGATATAACTGATGAGATGCGAAAAATCAAAAATCATATCTATTGACTGACCGTTTTGTACAACTTCGCCATTTTTAAGCAATCTGAAGTTCAGGTTGGGGTAGGTGTCAAGGTCAGTTTTGTTTATAAAGCGCTTTGACAGCACTGCTGAATGATCAAAGGCTTTGGCTTTTTCCCAGGGTAGACCCTTTGATTTACATTCGCGCTGCACATCTCTCGCGGTGAAGTCAATGCCTAATCCGATCTGATCAAAATACTTCTTCGCGAATTTTGGATTAATGTGTTTTCCCAACTTGTTTATGCGGAGTACCAGCTCCAACTCGTAGTGAAGATCTGAGGTATGTCCGGGATAAATAAATGGATGGTTCTTGGGGAGAAGGGCAGTTTCGGGTTTTAAAAAGAGAACCGGTTCTTTGGGAACTTCGTTTTGCAGTTCTCTGGCATGTTCAGAGTAATTCCTTCCTACACATATTATTTTCATTGCTTTCCACTCGTTCTTTCTTTGATTTCTTTAAGCACTTTTTTGGTGTAAAGCGGAAAATCTCCATTGAGCATCCATCCGTAGTATCCGGGTTCTGACTTGAGAACATCTATAACCCTTTTTCCTTTATGCTTCCCAAAATTGAAAACTTCTTCATTCTTATCATTGTAGATAATCCTGCCCATCATATCAACATTTCTATGCCTTTGCGATGTGATGTGCAAATGATCCATATCGTTTTTAACAGGCTCAAACTTCTTACCTTTTGAATCTTCTATTTCCGCACCCTCGTATTTTTCAAGTTGAGCTTTAAATATTTCATAGGTAGCCTGCACATCTGCCATTGCTTCATGCGCATTATCCAGATCTTTTTTGCAATAGAACTTATATCCGGCGCGTAAAGTTCGCTGTTCCATAAGGTGAAATATATTCTGAACATCAATCAGATTTCGATCATCCACGCTAAAGTCTATGCCACACCGAAGAAATTCTTCTGCTAAAATGGGTACATCAAACTTATTGGAATTGAATCCGGCCAGATCTGAATCAAAAATGAATTTAAAGAGCTTGGGAGCGATTTCCTTGAAAGTAGGAGCATTCACAACATCTTCGTTGCTAATGCCATGAATCTTCGTTGTTTCTTCCGGAATTTTTATCCCTGGATTTATCAGCAGCCTTTCAGGTCCGTTATTCGGGTCTGGCCTTTGCTCTACCCGGCCGTCCGGAAATACTTTCAATATGGCAATTTCAACAATTCGATCTGAAGCGACATTTACGCCGGTAGTTTCCAAATCAAAGAAAGCCAGCGGTCTCTTTAGATTTAATTGCATTTACTCACTTAGTTTAATCAGTTTGACATTTTGATCTTGTCTCGTGTGGAAATCGTTTACCACTAACACTTCATTATAAGGAATATGACCTTCGGCGTCAATATACACGAAATACTTGCCGGGGTAGAGGGCTATGGTGTACTTCCCGGTGTACTTGTTAGGTTCGTAACGACCGATCAGGTTATCGTATTCGTTTTTGATGGAAATTTTTGAGCTGGTATTATCTTCATCTGCCTGCACATTAATTAGGAAGACTGCAGGTCCTTCAAGTTCATCTTTTTTATAGCTCATTTCGTAAATATCAAGATCTCCAAAACCACCATCTCGAAGTTTGGCTATTACTGCTTCATTTCCATCGTTCTTAAAGGCGATGTTTTTATCATCGCCAGGACCATTAATAGGAAAGCCAAGATTCTGGGGTTTTGTCCAAATTTTTGATTGTTCGTCCCAGGAAGAAAAGAATAAATCATACCCGCCCATTCCCGGATGCCCATCTGAGCAGAAATAGAGTGTTCTACCGTCAGGAGACAAGGTTGGGAAATCTTCGTTGAATGGGGAATTAATTTCCGTGCCAAGGTTAACAGGGTCACCCCAGGTTCCGTTCTCATCTTTATGCATCATCCAAATGTCTAGCTCACCAGCACCGCCAGATTTGTTAGAACTGAATATCATGGTATTTCCGTCGTGCGAAACAGAGCAAGCTGATTCTACAGCATCTGTATTTGCGCTGGCAATTCTCTCTGGTCTTGAATACACATTATTGTTACGTGTTGTAACGAAAAGGTCTCCATAGTCATCTACATGGTCAATATAAAAAAACAGGGAGTCGCCAGATTTTGTGATACCTACGGATTGTTCGTCATAAACCGTATTAATTCTATCATTCAAACGGTTCGCTTTCTCCCAATCGTACTTATCAAAACTGCTTACGTAAATATCGGAGGGGTAGTACCCATCAAATTCAGGACGCGAGCCCGGTCTTACTTTTCTTCTGGAAGTAAAAACGATAAACTTTCCATCGTTCGAAAGAAATGGATGATAATCGGCATATTCTGAGTTTATATCTTCTCCCAAATTTTCAAACTCCACATCTACCGGATACTTCATTAGATCCATGGCTGCATGGCAGTTGGCTTTGAGTCTTTCGTAATTCTCCAACTCTTCTTTTTTCAATTTACCTGCTTTGGCATATTTTTCCAGATACATCAATGAAGCATCGTATTGAAGGTGAAAAGTGTAAGCGCGTGCTATTTCGAGATAGAGAATATCCTTGTGCTCGCCAATCTGCTCTACTTTCAACAGATAATCTAGCGCGAGTGTTGGCTCAATGTTCGTTCGTAGATAGCTCAGCCCGAGATTGGCGTTGTAAATGGCATTATTAGGCTCTTTTTCTATTAGCCTTGTGTATTGTTCTATGGCTTCAAAATAATTGCCCATCTCAAAAACTTCCTGGGCGATTCTCGGATCCTGAGCCTTAGTTGATGTTCCTGCACATAGGAAAATCACAGCCAATAAGGATAACTTTTTGTTACAGAATGATTTCAAAAGGAGTTCTTTAAGGGTTGTAACGAAATTAGAACCTTGAGAAAATATTAGAGCTGATTTTCAAATAGTTTTCAACTACTCGGCCTTTATATCAATATACTGAAATTTTTGGTACTTCTGAGCTCCTTCAACTGCATCTCCTGCGTACTCAGGGCCTTGTACTTTCCCCACTACCGATTTAAATTTCAAATCACTTTCGTCAATTCCGTAGGTTACCGCATTTTCCAGTATGCGCTTTTTGGCATTATCTGCTCTTAGCTGTGCAAGCTTTCTATTATTCTTGAAAGTTTTTGTGGGAACCGTTGAAGCACTTCCAGTAATGGTGATTGATGCCTTACCCTTAGTTGCTATTATCCGCTGAAGACCGAGCATAAATGAGTTGAACATTGACTCTTCAGATTGAACAACATCCTGGTTATACCCGAAAAACTTTTTGAACTGCGCAGGCTGATTTCCACCTGATGTGGTGGCAATGGCTGCGTCTTCGCTTCCACTAACCAGCAGTAGTTCTTTACTTATCTCCTGGTATGCACTTCCACAGGCTATGCTAAACGTATCTATAGCAGCAGATTTACCCGAAACGGTGTAGTTTATTCTGTATTTATTGCACGGTGGCAAAATGGCTACAAAAACCCCATCTCTTGCACGTGGCTGAAAACTCTGGGTTTCACCAGAATTGAAATTGCGCACAAAAATCTCAATATCGTCAGGAAGCTCTTCTCCCTCCGGAGCTGATACCAATCCGCGCAGAACCGTTAATTTCACTTCTTGCGGATCAGGCAGACTTATCATATATATGTCTTTTTCGCCCAGACCATCTTCTTTGTTTGAAGAGTAATATGCTCTTTTTCCATCTGCACTCGTCACAAAAAAGGCATCGTCATCTACTGTATTAATAGGGTATCCGATATTTTTGGCTGGCGACCAATTGCCTTCATCATCCTGAACGGAATAAAAAATGTCAAAACCTCCGATGCTATTGTGGCCTTGGGAAGAAAAATAGAGAGTTTTATTATCGGGAGCTACAAATACGGCATCCTCTTCGTATTGGGTATTGATTACGTCACCGAGATTTTGCGCTTTACTCCATTTTCCGTCGGGTAATTTCTTAACCCTGAAAATGTCTCTTCCGCCTAGCGTTCCTTTCCGATCGCTCACGAAATAAATCGTTTGCTCATCAGGCGTCACAGCCATGTGAGTTTCCCATGATTTCGAGTTTATCATATCAGGCATGGGCTCGGGATCTGTCCAGGTTTCACCTACCAATTTGGTTTTGTAAATGTTGCCATCATCACCTTCGGATTGATATACGTATAGTGTTTGACCATCAACAGAAACATTTATGGTTGCGATGGGATTATCCATACCCAAATCGATTAGCTCTGGTTCTTGCCAATTACCCTCCCGATCTTTGTAAGAAACATATATATCGTCGAGATAGTAGCCCGTTACTTTATCCGTAATGCCATAGTTTGAGCTGTCTTCGCGGAGCCTGGCAGAAGTAAAGAACAGCGCATTCTCGTCAACAGAAATAACAGGGGCATAATCCGGGTAGATGCTATTGATGGTGGCCCCCAGGTTATTTATTTCAAACTCTACGGGGTTCTTCATTACGAGCCTGGCATGATCTACCTGCTGCCTGCCCAAGTCTGCCTTTGGATAGAGAAAGTGTTTGCCCGTAGACTCCACCATAAACTTTTCATAATACTCTTCAGCTTTATCAAGCTTATAATTTAAATGAAGAGCCTTGGCGTAATAGTAGTAAACTTCAACAGGAACATCCTTTTCTCGAGGGCTAAAGGGATCGTAATTAGGGTCAATTTTTCCTTTAGCAGCTTTTTCTAAAAATGGAAGTGCCGCTTTTTTTAAACTACCTGTATTTAAGTATGACCGACCCGCCTTGTAATTAACGTTGGCGTTGTCAGGATTTTCGGTAGCCAACTGAGTCCAGATATAGAAGGACTGATTAAGTTCAGTTTCTTCATCCAGCCTATTGGCTTCTTGAAATTTAGAAAAGAAATCGCTTTCCTGAGCAATACTTTCAAAGCCCGCAAGAAATGATACAAGAGCGATACAAATTGATAAAGGGGAAGTAACTTTTTGCATTTACAGCTTTAGTTAGGCTCCCAAATCTAATAAATGATGCCGCAAACTGAATACTCAGCGCCCTAAATTTCCCGATTTACATCAAATTGTTCCAGAATATCGGCAACTTTCCTCACAAATCTTCCACCTAATGCTCCATCAACCACCCTGTGGTCATATGAATGAGAGAGAAACATCATTTGTCTGATACCAATGAAGTCACCTTGCTCTGTTTCTATCACTGCGGGCTTTTTCCGGATAGCGCCTACAGCCATTATAGCTGTTTGAGGTTGGTTAATAATAGGAGTACCCATCACATTTCCGAATGTTCCTACGTTGGTAAGGGTGTAAGTACCCCCTTGAATTTCTTCGGGCTTTAACTTGTTTTGGCGCGCCCTGTTAGCCAGGTCGTTCACCTTTTTAGCCAGACCTACGAGGTTTAATTCATCCGCATCGTGAATAACCGGCACAATAAGATTACCCGAAGGTAAGGCTGCCGCCATTCCCATATTAATATGCTTTCGCTTAATAATATTAGTTCCGTCAGTAGACACATTTACCATCGGCATTTCTTTGATGGCCTTCACAAGAGCTTCTATGAAAATAGGAGTGAAGGTCAGTTTTTCGCCTTCCCGCTCTTCGAATTTCTTTTTCCACTTATTTCTCCAATTCACCACATTGGTCAGGTCTGCTTCTACATAAGAAGTTACGTGAGGCGATACATGTTTGGACATCACCATGTGCTCAGAAATAAGCTTCCGCATGCGGTCCATTTCAATGATTTCATCATCTCCACCAGCAGATACAGCGGGTGCCTGGATGGTAGAAGAACCCTTTGTCTCTTTTTTAGTTGCTACTTTTTGGGCTTTTGCTTCAGCTAATGGTGTAGACTCTTGTTTAGAATCTTGCTGCCCATTGTCAGAGGATCTCTGCGGTATATAATTGAGGATATCCTTTTTTGTTACTCTTCCATCTTTTCCCGACCCTTCAATTTTTTCGAGCTCAGGCATCCCTATTCCTTCTTCCTTGGCAATGTTCCGCACAAGAGGTGAGTAAAAGCGTCCTGAAGGTCCTTCTCGTTCAATTTCTCCAACGGGTGCAGAAACGGGAGTGGATGCGGGTGCAGCTTGTGGTTTAGGTGCAGATCCATTTGATGCGGCGGCCTGTTCTGACTTAGCTTGCTCATCTTGCTTCTCTGAGGAAGGGCTTGCCACAGGTTCAGCACCATCGCCTTCGGTAGATATTATAGCAATAGGTTGACCTACTTCTACTACATCGCCTTCGTTACAGAGCTGTTTTACGAGCACCCCATCTTCAGGTGCGGGTACTTCGCTATCTACTTTATCTGTAGCGATTTCAATGATGGGTTCATCGGCTTCTACTTCTTCACCTTCGTTTTTCACCCATTTCATTATTGTTGCTTCTGCAACACTTTCACCCATTTTTGGGAGTAAGACTTCTACCTCTGGCATATTGAATTCTTTTCTTTAGATGGTGGCGCAAAAATAGTTGATTATTCTGGACGAGCAATCCAAAAGGGCCTGTGTATTTCTATCTGCCCAAATTTCGGAAGCCGTAATACAAGATGCTCAAGTCGTTTCTCAGGCTATAATCTCTTGCGTAGATTGTATTAAGGCGTGAAGCTGTCTGGCTGGGATTTTTAATTCTGCGGAGTCTGTCTAAGGGGCCCAGCACTCCCGGCTTTAGTCGTGGAAGTCCTTCCTGATCTGATTTGTTTCCTGAATAGGCTACCCACGTTTTACGCGCGAATAAAACCAAACAGCAATTCTTTATAAATCCAGCTTTTTGCCTGACCAGCCAAATGCTGATCGGAAAAACCAGAAGAAGTAAAAGTGATGTTAGAAAGTCAAATACTCTCTTTTTCCTTTGATTTTGAGGTTTGTTTATGGCATTAATATCCATAATAAACAGCTCGCCACCTTTGTCTATGGTATTGCTTCCTATGATGTATAAACTTTCTGGAGGGGCAATTTTGAAATCAACAGCTGGGCTCGTAACATCTGCCATAAGGCCGATTATTTCTTGCGAACTGAGATCCTGACCACTAAAAATAACCGTATTCAGACCGTATACTTTTAATACTTCTTTAAACCGGTTTAGTTGTTGAGAGTACAGTTTACTGCCTTCTCTAAAAGGAAGATGGAAGAAATTATTTTTAACCAGAGAAGATTCTTCTACTAATTTTCGGATGCGATTAAACTCTTCGTCACTTCCGATGATCCCGATATGTGCAGATTGACCTTTGCCTAAACGGTATTTTTTAAATCCAAGAAAAGACATCATCAAACGCGACAAGGTATATGCAATGAGCGTGGACGCCGTTCCCAGCAGGATTAGAGCTCTTGAAAACCTAAGTGTTTCCGGTAGAAGAGCGTAAACAGCAAGAATAAATACAGAGCCAAACGCAACTCCGCGCCAAATTTTTAGCAATCGCGAATTTCGATCATAACCACCACTTAGATAAACGCTGTACATCCAACTGAGGGTGTAAAATAGAAAAGCCAGATATACCACCTGGTTCTCAAAGGCAATACCCGTAAAGCTCTGATAGCCTGCTTTGAGCAAGACAAGTGCTCCAAAAATCAGGCATGCTTCAAAAAAAGGAACAGCCACTTTTCGGATGAAGCGCATCAATAAGGCAATACTCGCCCTAATGTAAACAGCGATATTTATGAGGTAGGAGTAGAATCTGGCATGCCGCGTTGAGAAATGCTTCCGCGCAAAGATTAGCATAGCCCTGTAAAAGACAATTACGTAGTTCACACTGCTTTTCTTCGTGCTTTCGCCTTTGTAATGAATAATGCGCGTTTTTGGGAAGTAATAGTTCTTGTAGCCTCCCTGTGTGATGCGGTATGACAGATCAATGTCTTCACCGTACATAAAAAATGATTCATCCAAAAAGCCCACTTTATCCAGGCACTCCTTACGCATAAGCATAAAGGCTCCAGAAAGAACCGGGACGGAATGAATTTCATTTTTCGATAGGTAGCCTAAATGGTATTGACCAAAAGTTTTTGACTTTGGAAAGAGCGCCGAGAGTCCGAATATTTTGTAAAAGGCCACTTTTGGAGTGGGGAGCCCTCTTTTACTTTCCGCAAGAAACCGTCCGCGTCCGTCGATCATTTTAACTCCCAAACCGCCACCGTCCGGATGGTCGTTCATAAACGCCACAGATTTTTCAAAGGTGTCTTCTTCTACCAGGGTATCCGGGTTAAGTAAAAGCACATATTTACCACCAGATTCTTTTATAGCCTGGTTATTTGCAGTACTGAAGCCAACATTTTTTTTGTTGGCCAGTAATTTAACCTGTGGAAACTTTGACCGGACCATTTCTACAGAACCGTCTACAGAGTCATTGTCAACAACAAATACTTCCAGATTCAGGTTGCCCTGCGCTTTGAATACGCTGTGCAGACATTGCTCCAAAAAGTAGGCTACGTTGTAATTGACAATTACTACTGAAAGATCAATCATCCATGGATGGCTTTTTCATAAGGCATTCGCTGAAGTATTGACCTGCCAAGGGTTATTTCATCGGCGTATTGCAGTTCATCGCCTACCGCTACACCACGCGATAAGGTGGAAATTTCAGTACCATCTAATTTTCCGATTTTTTTAAACAGATAGTATGCAGTAGTATCGCCCTCCATGGTGGGAGAGAGTGCGAGAATTACTTCATTGGCCTTTGTGTTCTTCAATCTATTGAGCAGCTGTTCAATTTTTAAATCAGAAGGACCCACTCCATCCATCGGAGAGATTTTCCCTCCCAATACATGATAGAGACCTTTGAATTGCTGGGTAGCTTCAATGGCCATAACATCTCTTATATCTTCTACTACACAAAGTATCTGATTATCACGCCTGGGGTTTCTGCAGATTTCGCAGAGTTTAGAATCAGATATGTTAAAGCAAGAATCGCAATACTGTAAGTTTTCTTTGAGGCTATTAATTGAATCTGTAAAGCGCTGTACTTCTTCGTCAGACCTGGTAAGTAAGTTCAAAGCGTATCTCAGAGCAGTTTTCCTTCCTACACCGGGTAGGGAGGCCAGTTCATTCACAGCATTTTCAAGAAACTTAGATGGGATCATTGAGCAAATTTATGGAAATGCCACCATTTGATTTCAGTAAAATGAGAATTCTCTCACATAAAATGTAAATGTTAAATTCTTTTTCTCGGTTTTTTTGACCAGTTGAGAAAATGATCTCTGAATCTTAGATTTTATAAGGTATCCCGCTGATAAAGCAGTGTTACCGACTATCATGAACTGGCTGTTAATCATCGTTAAAGAATGTAAATCCGCTTATATCCGTGTAACAAAATCGGTAGATTAGTCGTCAGACAAACAAAGGCTGATCATTTAAGATCAAAACAAATGCAAACATTAACTAACAAACTAAACTAAATTGTCATGAAAAACTTAAAGACGTTCCTATTTTTAGGATTAATCACACTTTTTACCAGCACTGCTTTTTCGCAAGATCCACACCCGACAAAATTTGATGTTCAAACTGAACATGCCCAATCGAGGTCTACAGACAATGGCCAGGCAACGATAAAACGAGGTAGTGCAGAGTATAACAACAATTATACGAGTCGCTCTGACGGTGATGGATTCCTTTACAATCTAAAGGATAATTGGATGGATTACTATCGCGAAGCGATAATGATAAGTCTATTCTAAAGACTCATAAAACATAATCATTGTTGTTCTCAAACTTTTCATAGGCTTTATTGGAGACAACAATTTTTCAATCCCGTGTGGTGGCACGGGATTGTTTTTTATATAAAGTTTTTCAGATCGCCTGCTTCTTTTAACCTTACACCTTTTTCGGTTTGATGAATTAAGCCGGCTTCGTTATTTAAGTCGTGCTCAAAGATGAAAACGGCATCATTGGCAAGGGCAAAATCAAAAATCTCGGCTTTCTCCTTGAGTGTACTTAGCGGTCTAACATCGTATCCCATTACGTATGGCATGGGAATGTGGTGAATAGAAGGCAATAAATCGGCGGAATAGATAAGCGTTTGATCCCCATAATGTAATACCGGTATCATTTGTCGCTCCGTGTGACCATTGGCAAAGTAGACGTCAATATTTGGAAAAACATTTTTAGCCCACGAAGAGCCATCTGACTTTACAAAGTTTAATTGCCCTGACTCCTGAATGGGTAGAATGTTTTCTTTCAGAAATGATGCTTTTTCTCTCGGGTTGGGGTTAGTGGCCCATTCCCAATGGTCTTCATTACTCCAGTACCTGGCGTTTGGAAAAGCTGGTTTCAGAGTTCCTGTAGCGGGATCTTGCTCAATAGCTCCTCCGCAATGATCAAAGTGCAAATGTGTAATGAACACATCGGTGATTTCTTCAACTGAAAACCCTGCCTTTTCTATGGAGCCCTTCAAGGTATCATCTCCAAAGAGGTAATAGAAACCAAAGAACTTTTCAGATTGTTTGTTACCCATTCCTGTATCAACTAATATCAGACGGTCTTCATTTTCAATTAAAAGGCACCGCATAGCCCAACTGCACATATTATTCTCATCAGCCGGACAGGTTCTTGACCAAAGCGATTTTGGCACGACACCGAACATGGAGCCACCATCTAATTTGAAATTTCCAGATTCAATTAAGTGTATTTTCATATTGCGAAGATATTGACTTAAAATAACAGAACCCTGTTTAAAACACTCATAGATAAAGCTGATTCAAATAGGTGTACGCAGTAAGTTCAAACTATGAAAATTCACTTTATTGCCATCGGAGGAAGCGCGATGCATAACCTGGCCATAGCACTGAGTAGAAAGGGGTATGCTATAACAGGTAGCGATGATGAAATCTTTGAACCTTCAAAATCCAGGCTTGCGAAGGAAGGAATTTTGCCAAAAGATATTGGGTGGAATCCAAAAAATATCACAGGAGATCTGGATGCGGTTGTTCTTGGTATGCATGCACGAGAAGATAATCCGGAACTTAAACGGGCTAAAGAACTTAGTATTCCGATTTACTCTTACCCGGAGTATGTCTTTGAGCAAACGAAAAACAAAAAAAGAATAGTGATTGGTGGAAGTCACGGTAAAACCACCATTACTTCTATGATTTTACACGTTTTAAATAAAGTGGGTATTGAAACAGATTATCTCGTTGGAGCTCAGCTAGAAGGCTATGATTGCATGGTTAGACTTTCTGAGAGTTCTGAGTTTGCGATAATAGAAGGCGACGAGTACTTGTCATCGCCCATAGATTTGCGTCCAAAGTTTCACCTGTACAGACCGGATGTAGCGGTTATTTCAGGTATAGCCTGGGATCATATTAATGTTTTTCCAACGCTCGAAAACTATGTACAGCAGTTTCGCATTTTCGTTGATCTCATCGAGAAAAATGGAACCTTGATCTATTACGAAGGAGATGATCATATGAAGCGAATCGTACCCCATATTCGCGAAGATATTAAGCTTATTCCCTACGATACTCACGCGTTTGTGCAAGAAGGAGAATCCATTGAGCTCATTACGAAAAAAGGCAATTATACCGTAGAAATTTTTGGAGAGCACAATCTTCAGAACGTGAACGCAGCGAAAGAAGTACTGATGCAAATGGGGGTAAGTGAAGAAAAAATTTACGATGCGCTGCTAGATTTCAGCGGAGCAAGCAAAAGAATGGAGCTTGTTCTTGAAAAAGGGAACTTCCGATTTTATAAAGATTTTGCTCATGCGCCCAGCAAGCTAAAAGCAACGACAAAAGCCTTAAAAGGTAAATAC
>JGI12048J13642_10003910_pt1 | contig 29932 bp, 28 predicted proteins | sample ElkSlonscriptome_16_FD_13642 | JGI IMG/M metagenome (IMG submission 13642)
GCGGCGGCGGCGGCGGCGGCGGTGGCGGCGGCGGCGGCGGCGGCGGTGGCGGTGGCGGTGGCGGTGGCGGTGGCGGCGGCGGTGGTGGCGGTACAGTACCGCACGAAGCGGGGTCAGCGATCAGACAGCCGTTGATTGTCGAATCAAGTTCGGGCGAGCTTGCGATTGTTGTCGCAGGGATCGTCGCGATCCCCGTGATCCCTCCAATCACACCGTTAATTGCAACCGGCTGAACGCCGCCCACCAGATTGAGCGAGTTGACGGCAAAACCCCTGCGTTCATCGAAATCCGTCCCGTTTGCGGTATTCTGGATGAAAACGTCGCTTGCGCGCGTCTCGATGGTGAGGGCATCCGTGCGGATCACCCCCTCTGCGCGGACGACGCCATCATTCTGACCCAGCCGCAGATCGATCTCGGCAAGGCTCAGACCCATGATATCGGCAAAGGCCTGGTCGGTAACAGCGATGAAATCGCTTGCGAGAATGTCGATAGAGCCTGCGAGCGCCGCATTTGCGCCGAGCACGAACAGTCCGCCATTGGCGGTATCGAGCCGGATGAGATCCGCAGCATCAAGCAGCATCGTCGTGTCGAGCGCTGCGTCTGAGACGGTGGCGTTTCCGATAACCTGGATATCGCCTTGGGAAATGAAGCCGATCGTCCCGTCGCGCGCAAAAGTCTGACCGAACGGCTCGACTCCATCGCCAGCGATCGCCTCGAACTCATCGAGGAAAATGATCGGCACCGGCAAGCCGGCAGCCCCCGAGGCTGTGAATGTGAGATCGCCGCCCGAATAGATGCGCTCAAGTTCGCCGCTGTCTATGATATAGGGAGAGCTTACGGTCCCATCCCCGCCGATCGTCATTTCGCCGATGGTAGAAAAGGCGATGAGACTGGTGCGCGTTGCATCGCCGATCAGGCTGTCGCTGCTGAGCGAGACGTCGGCCGAGCTGACGTTGATCGTCGCGCCTGCGACAGTGGCATCGTCGGCGTCGAACAGCCCGCCAGCCTGGATCAGAACTGCGTTCAAGGCATCGACCAGCCCGGTCACCACGACGTCGCCCATGCTTTGAATTGTGATGTCTTGCGTGGCCTGGGTCTGACTTGTCTCGAGACTGCCCATTGTCGAGACAAGCACGCTGCCATTATTCGCGTTTGCGACAAGGGCAAGATCGGTGCTCGATCCGATATCGATCGAGGTTCCCTCAGCGGTCAGCAGGGCGGTGATCATCGCATCATCGACATTCACACTGCCCGAAGTCGCTGTGAGACCCGCCGACGGGGCCACGAGCGTTGCAAGATCGATCTGGTTCGCGGTGATCGAGACCGCGCCCAGCACGTCGATCTGGCTCGGAACAAGACCGTTGAATGGGCCGTCTGAGACAGTTGCAGTGAGGGTTCCATCAAGATCGAGCGCGGGAACGCCTGCGACCGGGTTGGCATGCGAAACCGTGATTGCATCGATTGCATTGAGCCCCGTGTCGCCGCTCACGCGCAATTGTCCGCTGCCGGTCATCTCAAAGCTGATCGTGCCGTCGATGGTCGCGGTCAGAGGGCCATTGACGCTGATCGGGCCGCTATCGGATGTGATCGTGAGAAGCCCCGTGCTCGTCCCCATCGTGCCTTGGGCCTGAGCCTGGAGCGATGCGAGCGTGATCAATCCCATAGGATCAATCGAGCGATCCCTGATCGTGATTGCGCCAGCGCCGCTCAAGCCATCCGTCTCTCCGATCCCGCCGGTTCCGTCGGCAAAGATGGTGACATCGCCGAGCGTGATGATGCCGGGGCTTCCTTCAAGGACTTCGATCACCGGCGCTCCGCCAGTGCCGTCGCCGCCAGCGCCAGCGGGCCGGATGACCGGGCCGTTCTCTCCGCCATCTCCGGCCGCTCCTCCAACCCCGCTGGCAACGAGTGTAAGGTCGCCGGCCGCGATGGTTGCACCTGTAGCTCTGATTAGCGGCGTGCCGCCGGTCCCGGCACCGCCCTGCCCGCCGTTGCCGCCCGTACCATCCAGGCCTCCGGCGCCCCCGACGCCGCCACTGCCGCCTGTGCCTTGTGCGGAAAGTGTAAAGCCGTCAGTGAGAGAATCGATCGTGAGTTGGGCACCGGTCCTGGCGACAAAGCCCAACGTACCGCCTGTCGCGTCGCCGCCATCACCGCCATCACCGGCGTCCTCAATGAAATTGGTGCCCCCGCCTCCGCCGCTGCCGCCGGTCGCATCGGCAGCGAAGTCGACCTGAAACGGATCGATCGAGAGAGCAGCTTCCTGTTCTGCGACCACAAGGGTAGAGCCGCCGGAAGCAAAACCGCCATCGCCGCCATCCCCGGCGGGATTATCTGAGCTCGAAGGCGCATCGGAGCCCTCGCCGCCCATCCCGCCATCGGCATTCGAACGGATGACAATTGCGCTGCCCGAGGTGCTTGTGGAAAAACTCGCGAGCGGGCCCGAGACCCGCAGCTGGGCCGTTCCGCCCGTTGCCGATCCGCCGTCGCTTCCATTATTCTGCCCATCGACAGAATTGACGCCGGCATTGCCGCCGGTCGCACTGGCATCAATCGTCAACGAATCAAACACCACATCGACATTGTCGATCAAGAGCTCGGCAGTGCCGCCCATCCCGGCGCCGCCTGCACCTGCGCTAAGGCCCTCGCCGCCTTCGCCTCCGGTTGCCTGCGAAGAGACGGTGTACTGCTTGGGGGCTGCGTCAGACCGACTGAGCGAGATTTGAGCCAAACCACCAGTGGCCGACCCGCCATCACCGCCATCCGCTTCCGCCTCTTCAGACCCCGAGCCGCGGCTTTGGCCTCCTTCGCCGCCCAGCGCGCCTGCGCTGACAGTAAGCGAGGTGAAAGTGACGTCACCGTCAATATCGTTGAACTGCGCGGTCCCGCCCGTTGCATTGCCGCCGCGCCCGCCACCTAGATCCGGATCGCCCTCCCCGTTTCCGCGCGATGTCCCGCCGTCGCCGCCAAAAGCCTCGGTCGAAACCGTCAGCAGCAGGGCATTGACCGTCGCATCGCCGTTCATGTTGAAAATCGCATCGCCGCCTTCCGAGGCCCCGCCATCGCCTCCGACGCTTCCGGAGCCAGAGCCTCCTTCTCCGCCTGAAACACCAAAAGAGAACATCCGATTTGCGTTGGCTTCAATGTCCAGTTGGCCTGCGATCGAGAGGCTGCCGCTCAAGGCATTGAAGGTCGCCGTGCCGCCGCTAGCAGCGCCGCCGCGACCACCATTGGCATTTTCGTCGATACTGCCAAATGCGCCGTCTCCGCCTTGGCCGTTGGCGGTGATTTCGAGATTGCTAATTGTTGCCATCCCGCCATTGAGATTGAAAACGATCTCTCCGCCGGTGCCTGTTCCACCCGATCCTGCCTCGAACAGGCCATCGACCGGCGCGCTGGCCATATTCGGCCTTTCGCCGCCATCGCCGCCGAACCCATCGGACGACACATCGACATCAATGGCTGTGAATGTTCCGCCCAGCACATTGAATTCGGTCAGCCCGCCTTGCCCGGTGGTGCCCGGGCCGACAAAGTTCAAATCCGGAACTTCGCCGAACAGATCGAAACTTCCGTCCGTGCTCGTATTGAGATCAGCAAAGGTCAGACTGCCCATATTCTGGACAGTAACGCGGACTGTGCCGCCCCTGCCTTGGCCCGGCACGGTGCTGTTGTTGGTCCCTGCAACGGCGAAGCCGTCCGCAGAGATGTTGAGCGAACCCGAAAATGATATCGAACCATCGGATGCGAGGATCTCGACCGTCCCGCCCTGACCGATGCCAGTGCCCGGATCATTCTCCAGTGCGCCGCCCGTCGCATTCGTATTGATCGAGCTGAAACCCGTGATGGAGACGTCGCCGCCTTCGGTCGCGGAAAGCGAAACATCTCCGCCGATCCCGTCGGTAGCGACGATGTCGTCATCGCTATTGAAGTCGACCGGGAACATGCCTGCATCAATGTTCAGCCCGCCGGCAAGAAGCAGTCCATCCACCGCTGAGACGCTGACATTGCCGCCCTGCAATGGATTGCCAAGGGCGCCTTGCTCCGCGAAGGTATTGATCTGCAGATCATTGGTGATCAGCAAGCCTGCGCCGGTGGCGTTGCCCGTGTTAGCGACGCTGACGACGACTGTCTCGCCAACCGGCAAACCGGCATTGCCGATGGCGCCAGCGTCTAAATCGGCAAAGCCATTTATGTTGACCGAAGTATCCTCGCCCGAGACGGTGAGCGCCACATTGCCGCGATTGGCAATACCGGGAAATAGTTCCGGTGATCCGTCAGAGGAATCGCCAGAATCCGCCCGCGCATCGATGATCAGATTGTCGATGAAGTGCGACCCGCCCATAAAGCTGATCGTCGCGCTGCCAGCAGTCGCGTCATTGGATTGCATGAGCGTTTCATCGGCGCCGGAGCTCGCCGTTGCGCCGACATCGATCGCGAGATCGCCCCCCTCGAACATGCCATCGACTACAGTGAAGGTGACGTTGCCGGCGATCGAATCGCTACCCTGGTCGGTGGGTAGTTGAGCAACCATGACGCCTGCCTCCGACGCCGAAGCATCGAACACCGCATTGCCGTATTCCAGTGTCCCATCGTTCAAGTCAAAGCTGATATCTCCGCCCGTGGCAGCGCCGGCGACCTCGTCTCCCAAGCCGCCGATCGCTGAGGTATCCACCCTTATAGTATTGCCGACCAGCACGCTTCCCTGATTGCCGATCGAAAGATTGATGTTGCCGCCAACGGCATCGGTTCCGATACCTGTCCCGCCATTGTTCATGACATCGGCAAAGTCGTCGAACCCTCGACCGCTCGCATCGAGGATCAGGTCGCCTCCGATATCGATCATCGCCGGGCCATCGATACCAGGGTCGTTCATGATTGGACCCATCCCGCCCGGATCAGCGGGCGAGACGGCGAACTCAAGCACACCGCCATTCTCGCTATTGTCGCCAGCGCGAATGATCAGATCGCCGGAAATGTCGACATCGCCGCCCACTGCGACATCGAACTGGACATTGCTGCCGCCTTGCAGAGCAACATCGATTGGATCGCCGCCCGTAACAGGCGCAAGCAGATCGAAATTGCTATCCCCCACGCCGCTCGCGCTGACTGAGAGCGTCTGGGTCGCGAAAGCCTCTGTCGAACTGGTGAGCGCGAGTCCCTGAATGGCGATATTGCCCATCGTCATGCCGGCGCTCGACGTGTCGATGACATTGCGCGAGACGGGCACGTCATCGCCCATGACATCAATCGTCTCGTCGATCCGCGCAACCTGTGCGCCGGTTGTCAGGATGATCCGCCCGTTCTCGTCGGCGCTCGCGCTTGCGGCGCCATAACCGATGCTGCCGCCCAGCAGCATCGTGAGCGCATCATTCTTGGGCACCGCCACGAAATACACAGCGTGCCCGTCGTTCATGGAACTCGAGCCCGGTCCTCCCGTCGATGCGCCGCCTTCATGGACGATCCCGTTTTCATCATCTGTTCCGGTTGAGACCATGATGTCGAACAGTCCGTTCTGGATCGTTATCGTGGCCGCCTCCGCAGCGATCAGGGCAACCGAACCGTTCACATCGATTAATCCGCGCTGCTCGATGCGCGGGGCTACCATCGCGACGTAGGATCCTGCCCCGGTTGCATTGATGGAGCCGCCTGCTTCAACGATGATCTGCGATGTGGTGTCCGGTGTCCCGGTGAAGTTCAGGCTGGTGGCGCCCGCCACGACATCGGCATCGGGAATCTCACTGGTGCTCAGGAGCAAGCTGCCGACGTTGAGGCTGGCAACCGAGCCGATGATGATCCCGCCCGGGCTGTAGAACCATAAGCTCCCCCCAGTCGACCCGCCGGCCACGCTCGAGCTGATATTGCCATCGATCCGGATTGCGCTGTCGAAAGCGGGAGTCGTGATCCGGTTGAGCACGGTGTAATCGGTCAGGGTGGACTCGAAGCTGAGCGCGTCCCCGGCGCCCAGAAAGGTCACTTCGGTGCCATCGGCGCCAGCAGTGTTGGTCGTCCAGTTGATGATCGCCGATGAGGCAAGGACGTCAACCACATCGGGTGACCCCATCATGCCAGACGTCCCCGGGGTAAAGCCGATCTCCATTGCATCGAAATGGGCGGTGGCCTGGACATTGCTCCCCATTGCAGACGAACCGCCCATCGCGAGCGGGGCTGGGCCATTGGCGATCGATGCGACCGGCTGGGCGTTAGGTGTCACGTTCGGCCCGGCAGAACCGGGCGCTGCGTTGATCGAGGCCGGCTGTTTGACCGTGGAGACCGATACGGTGCCGGGCTGCCGCAAAACCGTGCCTTGCGCCATCGGCAAGCCCGCGTGGATCGCATGCTGCCCGCCAGCGCGCTCGCCGCGCACCTCCTGCGGTGCGCGCGAATGGATCGCGCCGGGGCCCTGACCTGCCATCGAGGGGCGCGCCTGCGCCAAAGCGGGGTCATGTGCCGCGATCATGGCCGTCGCCGCTGCGATGGCAGACGCGCTGTGCAGCCAGTTCAAGTGCAGCGATTTGCGGAAGCTGGAGGTGTGTGTGTTCATCATATCATCTCTCAAGCTCAATCGAACCACGGCGCTATCTGGGTTGTCAGCGAAAGCAGGATGCGCGCATCGCCCCTGCTGGTCTCAAAGGCCGTGCGCTCGAGCGGGACAGCAACCAGCAGATCGAGCAGGGCTTGCCGTCCGATCGCCACTCTTATGCCGCCTCCGGTCGAAGTCAGCCGGTCGGTGTCATCGGTTGCATTGTTGAGCGACACGGTGGCCAGATCGAAAAACGCGAATGGCTGAACGGCAATGGCACTGGGCGTTTCGGGGATCAACGAACCCTGAAAAATCTCGAATTGCACTCCTACGCCCTTGTCGCCGATGATTGCGCCCGGATCATATCCGCGCCCGACCGTGAAATTACCGCCGGAAAACTGTTCATATCCAAGCAGCCGATCGGGCGAATACTGAAAGCGGGTCTTGGCGCTGAGACCAAGGAGCGGGGTTGGTCGCCACGTGGCGCCTGTCTCGCCGCGAACGATAAAACCCGAAGGATCGCCATCAAGCCGGCTGGGCGGAACGAAACCGGGCGCCAGACAGTCGGAAAAATCGGCCGCACACGGCGCGCTTGCTCCAAGGCCATCAATCCCCTGTCGCAGCTCGATCGAGGCATAATAGGAATATTCGGGCTCGAGCAGCGAGTATCCGTTGCTGCCATTGATGCTGGCCTGATCGCTTCCCCAGAAATCCGCGCGGGCAAAGGCAATGCGCAGATTGTCCTCGCTGAATTCGAGATCGTCGAACTCGACATCCTGATTTATGAAATCGCCGCCTGCGGATAGCGTGACATTGCTCACCTGCGATCGCTTCAGCGGATAGCGCGCATAAGCCGAGGCTACGGTGGTCTGCGTGGTGAAGAAATCGGGCCCGTCGAAATCCGGCTCGGACCAGGCAATCGTGCCCGCAAGGCCCAGCGTAAGCCCCTCTCCCCCGACCCGCATTTCATGATAACCGGAAAGCACGAGCTGCTCTTCGAAATCGGCCGAAGAGTACGCGCTAATCATGGTCTCGTCGGCCATGCCGGTCAGGCCGTTGAGCCGGACGCGGGCAAGGCCGCCAAACCGGCCAAGCTCGCGCGAGCCAAGGTTCTGGATGTTGATATCGGCGACAAACGGGGTCTGCACGACATCGAACACCCCGACGACATCGCCTGGCGCGCCGCCCTGCTCGGCGGGCAGTGGCTGGAGTGTGAGGCGTACATCGAGCCCTGGAATATCGCGTGCCAGCAGCAGATACCGCTCCGCCTCGTTCACATTGAAAACATTCTGCGCCTCGAGCTTGGCGAGATAGCGCTGCAGGACACTGGCCGACCTGACCGATCCGCCGCGCACGACGGTCTGCCGCAGCCGCGCAAGCAGCACATCGAATTTGACTGTGCCCTCGCCAATCGTTTGCACCGGCACCTGAACGGCGGCGAGATAGCCTTGCGCGCGCAGGATGGTGGCCGCCCGGTCGCGGATCTCGCAGATCGCGGCAACGGGGATTTCCCGCCCGACAAGCTGCGCATAGCTGGGCTCGAGAAGGCTGGAATCCAGGCCCGCCAGACCGGAAAACTCGGCTGCGCTGAATGTGAAAGTGAGATCGGCGAACCGTTCATCCGCAAGCGGACACGGCGCCCGCTCGATCTCGCCAGCAATCGAGACCGGGTTCGGATCGCCGCGCAATTGCGATTCGATCGTGCGCCGCTGGATTTCCTCGCGTGTAGGAGCAGTCTGGTTTTGCGCCCAAACCCCGTTCACCGCCACAAACCCGATCGCAAGAGACGAAACACCGGCAAGTCGACCTGCACGGATAACCGCCCGATTCACCATGCCCTGGGCCATCAATTCGCATCCACTTGCGAAGCGGCGAGAGCCACTGACGGTGCAGCTTCGGAGGCGAGCAGCAAGCGCGCCGCATCACCGATCACCGCAAAGCCCGCCCAGTAGAAGGGATGCGAGGTCTGCGCATCATCCATCAGCAATTCGCGCGAGCGCCCGAGCGCGTTGCCGATTGCTTCGCTCGCGCCCAGTTTGAACATTGCGGAAATCAGCCGCTCAGTCGCGTCGAAATCGTCAGGCGCAGGCCAGTGGCTCGCCATGACATTGCGCCCGCCCGCCCCGACGAATGCGCGCACGAGACCCTCGAGCTGGGATCCACCGCCGCTCGCGACACCCGCAGCCCGCGTCACTTCTATGCTGGCAGCCCCCGCCGTGTCGCACGCAGAGAGGATGACAAGATCTGCATCCAGCTCGAGCTCGAAAATTTCCTCAAAGCTGAGCAGCCCGTCCGATCCGGCGCCACCAAACGATGTAACGAGAGCCGGTTTTGCCGGGCAATTGGCATCGGGCGGTGTGACCAGGCCATGGGTCGCGAAGTGCAGCACCTTGAAGTTGTCGAGATCATCGCGCGCCTTGATGCTGTCATCGCTGAATGCGGCCCTTGTGATGACCTGCGACCGGTCGACGCCGATCAGCCTGGCAACCGTATTGAGCTCGGAAGCGCTGATCGGAGCATTCCACTGATCGATCGGCCAGAAGCAATCGCTTTGCGCCGCGGTCTCGCCAGCCTTAAAGCTTGCCGGAAAGGCTTTGCCGACCGGAGCATTTTCGCCAAAGCCGGCATAGGACTGCAGCGCCTTCGACCCGGCTGACCGACGCATCTGCACAAAGGCTTCGGCCGAGGGTGCGGTGCTGACCATTCGCCCACGCCCGAGCCAGTTCACGCCTGTGAAATCATATTCATCGCCATTGATCGCTTTGAGACGATCTTCGTAAACCGCAACCGAGCGATCATCGATCACCAACAGATCAATCGGCAGGCGAAGCATTGCGCCATCCGGCTCGAACACAATATGCTTTGCGCCCGCAAGTTGGCTCGCGATGGGCGCGAACAGGTCCTGATAGAGATTGCGTGCGGATTTGATATCGAACGGGAAAGTGAGAAACTGCCCGCCTTCGCGCACCGATATCGTCTCGCGGATCGTGCTTACCGTCTGGTCCAGTTCCTGCGCCGAGAGCTCGACGCGGTAGGCAGTGGCCCGCTCCTGGTCCGTATAGAAGACGTATATGTCATCGCTCACTTTGGCAATGCGCACATAGACCTCGCCGGGTCGAAGCTGTTCGCGAAACTCATCGAGCCCGATCGATGACGGCGCAACCACACGATATTGCGGATAGGCGTTGAGCTTGACCTGGGTTTGCAACTGGGCTCGCTCGATCGATGTGATCTGTTCGGCAAGCTCGCTCTGGCGCTGACGGGTTTGCGCAGTCTGCGCTTGCGCGGCGAGCGCCTCGAAGCGGATGCGCGCCCGCTCGATCTCGCGGCCAAGCGCGACCGACTGGCGGAAGATGCGCGATGCCTCGCTCGAATTGGCGCTGAGCCGCCGCGCGAGCACTTCCTGGGTTTCGGCGACACCGGGCCGGATCAGCACCTGCGACGCCTTGAAGAACGCACCGGCCGCCGCCGGATCGCTTCCCACACGCTCGGCGAGCAGACGATAATAGGGGCTGAGCTGATTGGCAAAGCCGACCACGGCGTTGCGCTTGCCGACTGCGCGGTCAATCACTTTGCGATAGAGTTCGATCGCATCGGCTTCGCGCTGCTGGCGAAGCAGAAACGAGGCAAGCCGTGCTTCGAGCGCACTCACCGCGCGGCGCTCGGGATATTGCGCGCGCACCAGTGCAAGACCATTGCGCAAATAGGCCTCGGCATCGCCCGGATTTCCGCGCGCTTCGGCGATCAGGGCAAGATCCGCCAGAACCTGCGAGCGCAGCCGGGCGATCGATGTCACCCGGCCGTCGCGCACCTCGAGCGCCTGAGCATAGGCATTGACCAGGTCTGTGCGGGCCCCTTCGAGATCGCCATTGATGCGCTTGGCCGTGCCCCTGATCTGGAGCGCCTGCGCATCTATGATCTGTGCGCGTTCCTCGATCGTGAGCTTGAGCTCGTCATCGAGGCCAAACAGGAACCCTGCCTCCTGCCCCTGGTTGAGCCGCCCGGAGATCGGCGCAGTGATCGCCAGCATCCCTTCGAGTGCGTTCGCGCCGAGCGCACTAGCGGGCAATTGTTCCGAAAGCCGTTCGATTGCGGCTTCGTCAAACCCCTGATTGAGCAGATTGATCGCTTCATAATTGCGCAGCAGGCGCGCCGTGATCGGATCATCGCCGCCGCGCTCTCGCGCTGCGGCAAACAGGCGGGCGGCGATCGGAAAATCGCCCAGATTGCTGCGCTGGAGCGCCCGATTGGCGAAGAATTCACCCGGATTGATCGCCGCGTCCTGATCATTCGCAAGACGTTGCTGAAGGGTCTCGAAATAGGCCGCTGCCTCGGCAAATTCGCCGGCGAGATTGCGGCGATAGCCCTCCGCGAGCGCCTGCTCGGGAACCAGCGTTTCCGCCTGGACGCGGGCGAAGGAGAGCGGGTCAGAGACGCTCGTCGAGGCGACATCGATCGTGCCCTCGGCGAGCGCATCGTCAACGAGCGACCGCAGCGCGAGCTGTGTGGCATCATCATAGGCGGAAAAACCAGCGGCAAAGAAGGTGAGATCGCCCGATTTCGCGGTGATTTCGCTCCAGCGTAGCGCGGTTTCGTCAACGGTGCACTCGCGCCTGCGCGAAGCGCTCACGGGGCCATCCGTCAACGATCCCTCACCGGGGCATGTCACACTGAACCGCCGGGTTTTCTCAGCCGCCTGGCGGGCCTCGGCATCAAATGTGCGAAAGGCGAAAATCTCGGCCACGGGGCGCGCACTGTCACGACACACGACCGCCCAGCGGCGATCAAACATCGAGGTTCGCGCTGGATTTGCAACGCTGCGATCCTGGACCTGACACAAGATCCCATCGCTGCTCCCAATCGGAAAACTGTCTCTCGTGAGCACCGTATCGTCATCGGCATGGGCTGGTGCAAGGCCAGCGAGCCCAAACGTCACGATGAAGATGATCGTTGCAAAAGATCGCAAAACAGTTCCCCCCAGAAACAGTTGTTTCGCCGGAATTTCCAATGCTCGAATCCCGGCGCACGGAGCCTAAGCGGAAATCACGGCGCGCGATAGTACGAACCCGACAAAGCGTGCTGATCGCCCGGGTAACAGATTTGTGACAAGCGAAGGCGGGCGCCAATGATGGTGGCGGAGCGGCAGTTCCCGCTAGGCTGTCCGGAAGGGCCGTTCGAGTTCGACGCTGCGCAAGGCGACATCGCCGTCGGTCCCGAACTCGAGGAGCACCAGCTCGGCGAGGCGCAGACTGCCCTCGATTGTCTCGGGAACCGCAACATTTGCGCCATCCTCGATCAGCTTGTCGGCATGAGCGCCATCGCGCGCGCGGGCAAGGATCGGCAGGTGCGGGGCAAGCCTGCGGATTTCGTGCGTAAGCGCCTCGGTCGCGTGCTTGTCGGCAATCGTCACGACCACCGCCGAGGCATCGTCGAGCCCGGCATCGCGCAGCACTTCGAGCCGCGAGGCATCGCCCATGCGCACGGGACGGCCTTCCTGGGCAGCCTTGCGCGCAAGCTCGGGATCGCGATCGATCGCGACATAGCGGATATCCTGCCGATCGAGCACGCTCGCGATCGTGGCGCCCACGCGGCCATATCCGGCCAGGATCACATGCCCGCCCGACTGGCTCGACCAGGGCGTTTGCTCGAAACCTGGCTCCTGCGCGCCGCGTTCGAGAAGTGCGGCGACCCGGCGCGCAATCACATCGAGACCAGGCGTCGCCAGCATGGTGAGGCCGACGACGATCAGCATGAACTGGCCAATGTCGGCTGCCAGCAGCTCGACCGTGACCGAAAGGCCGACCACGAGAAACCCGAACTCGCCCGCCTGCCCGAGCATGATCGCAACTTCGGCCGCGCGGTGCTGCGGCAAGCGCCAGGCGAGGCACAATCCGAAATTGATCGCGATCTTGAGGAGAATGAGACCGAGAGCCGCAGCGATGATCCAGACCGGATTTTCGATCACTACGCGCCAATCGATCCCCATGCCGACCGAGAGGAAGAACAGCCCGAGCATCAGCCCCTTGAAGGGCTCGATGTCGATCTTGACCTGGTGGCGAAACTCGGTCTCTGCGATCAGCAGCCCGGCAATGAAGGCGCCCAGCGCCATCGAAAGACCCGCATAGCCGGTGAGCGCGGCTGTGCCGATGGCGATCAGCAGCACGATGGCGACAAATGCCTCGCGGCTGTGTGCGCGCGCGACCGCCGCCAGGATCGGGCGCAGGCAGAGCCGCCCGGCGACATAGATCGCTGCGATGACGAGCATCGCCTCGCCCAGCGCGAGCGCAAAACCGGTCGCGACATCGTCCACCGCGAGCGTTCCCAGGACGCTCACCGCAAACAGGATCGGCACGACGGCGAGGTCCTGCATCAACAGGATCGAGAAGGTCGCGCGTCCGCCCGGCGTGCCCAGCCGCCCATGCTCGATCAGCAATTGCGTGACGATCGCGGTCGAAGACAGCGCGAGACAGGCGCCAAGGATGATCGCGCTTGCCGCAGAATTGCCCCAAGCAAGCGCGATCGCGGCGATCGCACCGCCGGTCACGATGATCTGCGCGCTACCCAGTCCGAACACAAGCCGCCGCATGGTCCACAATCGCTCGAAGGAAAGCTCCAGCCCGATCACGAACAGAAGGAAGATCACGCCGAGTTCGGCCAGCACCGTGACCCCTTCGACATCGGTGATGACGAGATAGGAGACCGGCTCGTAGACCTGTGCGAGCAAACCAAGACCGTAAGGCCCGATGATGCCACCGATGATAAAGTAGCCGATGACCGGGCTGACAAATCGCTGGAGCAGCGGAACAGCGATCCCCGCTGCGGTCAGGAAGACCAGCACCTCGCGCAGATAGGGGATGTGCACATGCGATTCCATGGGCGATTGTTCGGCGATCGGTTGTAAAGTTGCAAGCCGCCTTGGCCGCTCGATCAGATTGCCGGCGCGCAGTGCCATGATCGTGGTGCAATTCGAACGGGCGGGCGCCGGGCCTTGTCTCGGGCAGACACGCGCGAAGCGGCGCAAGGTGCAGGAGTGCGAAATGCTCCGTGGCCGGCGCAAAGTCGTTCGTCGACGAGCAGGGCAAAGACACAGCCATTTGCCCGCTGATGTGGCGCGGCCTATCGGCGGGCAGAGGTACGCCCACTCATTCGGCGGGCTCGGCAGTGGCGGTGATCCGTGCGGCTCCGGGCCGAAGTCGATAGCCGCCCCGGCCAGCGGGAATGGTGATCAGGCACGAAAGCGCGAGATGAACGACAAAGGCGGCGGCAATTGCTGGCAGGCTTGCCGAAAGGTAGCGGAACGCTGCACTCGGCGTCAGGCCGAGCGGCTCTAGGAATGCAAGATAGGTCGCAAAACCGGCGACCATCGCGATCAATGCGGCAGGGTTTACGCCCAGCCAGAAGCGGTAGGGACCGCCTGCGGTATCGTGCAAGTGCGCAACATCAACCTTCGACCGGCGCAGCACGTGCCCATCAGCCAGAAGAATGCCGGCCGCAGGGGCGAAGACCCCGCCGTAAAAGGCAATCTGCGTGTAGAAAAAGTCGTAAATTGCATCGGTCGCCAGCAGCAAGATCAGCGCGGCCGCCACACCCAGCGCTGTGACACTTCCCGCAAAGCCAATCGCGCGCGCAGGCCGCCCGAAGTTCTGCACGCTCGTAGGCACGTTGCCCTGAAGCATACCGATCAGAGTCGACATATTGGCCATGATCAGCACCAGCAGCATCGCAAGGCCGATCACCGGACCGACAAGCGGGGTCATCCACTGCACCGGGTCGGAAGATCCCAGCGCCAGCGAGGAGGCGAGACCAGCGAGGGCCGGCAGCAGCGACACTGGCACCAGCCCTATCCACGTGGACCACACCGCCCCGCGCGCACTGCGTCCATAACGCATCAGATTGCCCGCAAGTCCAAACCACGAAATGCCCCCGACGATGTTGAGTTCAACCGCCAGCATGAGCCGCGTTGCGCGGTCGTAAGGAGAGGCGGGAGGCTGCGCCGAAAAGACAGCCTGCCACCCGCTCTGCCAGAACACCGCCACCAGCAATCCGCCCGACAGCAGGACCAGCAGGGGGACAAGCGCAAGATTGACCCGCCGCAACGTATTGCTCCCCTGCGCCGCCAACAGGCAGCTTAGGATCAGCACTCCGATCGCAATCGCCCCAGCCACAGGCCAGTCGGGCCCCGAGGGCAATAGTTCGAGCCCGATCAGCACTTCCTGCGTTGCATCACCTGCCATTTTCGAAAGGATCGCCGACCAGAAGGGAACAACGCCCAGCATCAGCACGAGTGCCAGCAGGCTGGTGCCGACCGATCCGAACGCGCTGCGAACGAATACGAAACTCTCGCAGCCGTGGCGGTAGACCGGCAGCAGCAGCGCGAAGAACAGGATTCCGAGCCCGACCGCGGTTCCGCAGAGCAGCGCGATAACGCCGTCGACAAACCCGACCAGTTGTCCGGTCGCGCCACCGAACACGAAGCCCCAGGTAGCAATCGACAGTCCGCTCTTGACCGCGAGCATGTCGCGAAAAGACCAGCTGCGCTCCTCCGGCAGCAGCGGCAGCGTTTCGGCCAACGCAGCCTCGATCCGGTGAGCATCGCCCGCCATCGCCTAGAGTGCCTGCGCGATCAGCACGATGGCGAAGCATCCGGCGGTGATGACCGCCAGCGCGATCGTATCGGCTTGGGGCAGTCGCCGGTCGCGATCCTCACCTTGCGCAAGAATCGCCAGACGCCGCTCGAGCTCGCCTTCGAAATCCGTGGGACGGGGGCGGATCATCGCAGCGCCTGCGTCGGGACGATCCGGTCGTCGCCGGCCCGTGCCAGCACGAACAGCACCGCTGTAGTTAGGCTAAGGATCGCGACCGCGACATAGGCGCCGCCATAGCCGTATGCCTCCACGACCGGCCCCGACCACCCGATCAGGATCGTCCGCCCGAAATTGGGCACTGCCATGAAAACCGCGAACAGGCTGGCGGCAACGGTCGGCGAGCAGATTCGCATCGCCCAGACAATCGTGATGACCTGAAGCACCGTGGCGAGGCTGTACTGGAGCATTGTAAGCGCCTTGAAGACGAGGCTCGCGTCGCCCTGTCCGAACATCGCACCGCCAATCGCCGCCAGCGCGCCCAGCGACAGGCAGACGCCGATAATCGCCGCGCGCAGGCCGATCAGCCGCACCAGCAGCACGGGGATCGCCAGCCCGGCCAGCGCGGCAACGATGTTCACGATGGCGGCGAAGTTCGAATACCCCTCTCCGCTCCAGCCCAGCGTCTGAACGGCTAGCGTCGGGGCGACACCTTCGATCAGGGCAAAGGTCGCCATCGAAAGCGCCGCGCCCAGCAGGAAGGTCGCCGTGGTGCGCTGCATCAGCGCGGCGAGAATTTCCTTCATGATCGGCAGCCACGCGCCCTGCTGGCGCGCTTCGCATTCGGCGGATGCCCGACCGCTCGACCATGGCAGAAGCCTCTCGCCGGGCCGCTCGCGGAACAGGCTGACGAAGATCGAAGCCGCGGCCACCAGCCCTGCCAGGACCAGGCCGAGCGCCATCAGCCCGCTGCTTGCGAGCAGCTGCCCGGCGATCGCGCTGGTCGCCGCGATTCCCATCGCCTGCGAAGCGAACATGCAGCTGTTGACCGCGGTGCGTTCCTCGTGCGGGACGATGTCGACCGCCATCCCGTCGATCGCGACATCGTTGAGCGTCGCGGAGACGTTGAGCGTGAAGCACAGCCCGGCAAGCAGCGAAATCTCGCTCGCGGGCGGATCAAGCAGCGCGAGCGCGATGAGCGAGGCCAGCATCAGCGACTGAGCGGCGAGGATCCACGCGCGGCGTCGTCCCATCGGCTTGTAGGCGAAGCGATCCATCAGGATACCGTTGAGCGGCTTGAGCGACCACGGCAGGATTGCGGTGGCGACGAAGACGCTGACTTCGGCCGGACCGGCCCCGTTCGCCGCCAGCCAAGCCGGGATCGCCACCGCCGAAAGCCCCCAGGGTACCCCTTGCAGGAAATACAGGACCATGATCGCCGCGAACCGGGCAAGGCGGTTCTCCGCCAGAGCCGGTAGGGTCGCCCGGTGCTGCTTGATTTCTGCTGCGCTTGCAAGTGCCATGGCGCGCCTCTCCTTCAAAGCGTCAGGTGAAAGCCGCCATCGGCGGTCAGCGTCGTGCCGGTGATGAAGCTCGCCTCGTCCGATGCGAGGAAAGCGATGGCGCGGGCGATCTCGGCGGGCTCGCCAAAGCGGCGCTGGTGGATGCCGGCCTTGACCGCCTCGAAGGCCGCGGCGCCAAGATTGCCCTTGATATCGTGATGCAGCGGGGTGTCGGTGACGCCGGGGCACACGAGGTTCACGCGGATGCCGTGCTCGGCCAGTTCGGCGGAGGCGGATGTGGTCAGTCCGACCTGCCCCGCCTTGGACGCGCAATAGGCCGCCGCGCCCGGACAACCAAGGAACGAGTTGACCGAGCCGACATTGACGATCGCGCCGCCATTGCCCGCCGCCAGCATGGCGCGCGCCTCGTGCTTCAAGGACAGGAAATTGCCGCGCAAATTGACGTTCTGGACCCGGTCCCACCAGTCATCGGGCGTGTCGATCACCCGATAGACTTCGGCACCGATCCCTGCATTGTTGACCGCGATGTCGAGCCGCCCATACGTTTCGACCGCGTGCGCCACCATGGCTTCGACATCGGTGGCGTCGCTCACATCGGTGCAGACGAAGCTGGCCGTGCCCCCGGCGCTGGTGATCTCCCCGGCCAGCGCGACCAGTTCCTCCTCGCGCCGGGCGGCGAGCACGACGCTTGCGCCGCGTGTCGCCAGCAGGCGAGCGGTCGCCGCGCCAATCCCGCTGCTCGCCCCGGTGACGAGGGCGATCTTGCCCGCGAGCGTGCTCACGCCGGCTCGCCCAATGCCCTTGCGAGCGCGAAGGTATCAACGTGCTGCTGATAGGCGGTGATCTTGCCGTCTTGAAGCGTCCACCAGTGGACGATCTGCGGGTTGATCTCGATCCCGCTCTTCTTGGCCCGCGCACGGTAACGGCCCTGCATGACAACCGTATCGCCATCCTCGATCACATGGCTGATCTCGACCGCGAAGCCTTCGAAATCTTCGCCGAGGCGGGCGAACACTCCTTCGAGGACGGCCTGCGGGCCGACATAGGGATTGCGATCGGCGAGCTTGTTGTTCTCCGCCTCGCGCCAGACGATGTCGCCGGCCATCAGCGCGAGCACCGCGTCCATGTCGCCGCTGTCGAAACCTGCATAAAGGGCCATGATGGTTTCGCGATTGGTCATTGGGAGGCCTCCTTGATCAGAAAATCGAATATCCGCCGTCGACCGGCAGGGTGATGCCGGTCACGAAGTCGGCTGCTGCGCTGGCGAGGAACACGGCAGCGCCCGCGCATTCCTCGGGCTCGCCCCAACGCCCTGCCGGGGTTCGGGCCAGGATCATGGCGTTGAAATCGCTCCAGTCGGGATCGTCGCGGGCGACCTTGGTCATCTCGGTCGCGATCCAGCCCGGCGCGATCGCGTTGACCTGAATGCCGTGGGGCGCGAGTTCGATGGCCATCGATTTGGTCAGCTGGACGATGCCGCCCTTGGCAGCTGCATAGGAAGGGAGGGCCGCCGCGCCGAAAATCGAATACATGCTGGCGAGGTTGATGATCTTGCCGCGCCCGCGCGCCTGCATCGATTGAGCGGCCGATTTCGAGAGCAGCATGGTGGCGGTCAGGTGGGTCGCCAGCGCGTTGTCCCAGCCTTCATCGGACTGGTTCAGCACCCCGCCGCTGATATCGATGTTGCCCGCATTGTTGACGAGGATATCGACCGGGCCGAGTGCCTTTTCCACCCGCCCGACGGCGTTGGCGATGGCGGTGCGGTCGGTGACGTCGAGGATGTCTGCATGGGTAGGCCGCCCGATCGTTTCCAGCTCAGCCTCGACCTCGGCATTGCGGGCCGGGTCGCGAGCGAGGATTGCGACCGCCGCTCCCGCCTGCGCAAGCCCCAGCGCAAGGGCACGCCCGATCCCGCGATTGCCGCCAGTGACGATGGCAACCTTGCCGGTGAGGTCGAAGGCGGCAAGCCCGCTCAATTCGAGACATCCGCCGCGATGCCCCAGCGGCCGCCCATCTTGCGCCACAGCAGCGAGGCATAGCCGCCGAACATCCGCGCGCCCGCCTCATCGAATACGTCGTATTGCTGAATTTCGACGAAGGCGCCAGGACCGAGCCGCTCGATCCGCAGCACCTCGAGTGTCGCATCGTGCGCGGGGCTGGCTGCGACACTGACCCAGAATTCGCGGATCGACGCGGGGTCCGAGAGCAGCGTCTCGTTGTCGGCTGCATAGAGCGAGCCGGGGCCATAAAGCGCCATGATCTGCGAGACATCTCCCGAACGAATGCCTTCGATGATCACACGGGTGCGGTTGTCGAGGATCGGGGAAAGGTCCAAAATGGTGTCGTCGTCGGCCTGTGCCGTCACAGAGGCATCATAGGCCTCCAGAGGCGCGCACATACCGCCTATGATCTTCCAGCCATCGGGCGTCGCTTGCCAGGTGTGAACGAACTTCTCTCTTTTGGTCGCGGTCCGGCCATCTGCGTCCAGCCGTTGTGTGTCCGCCGATAGATAGGTGATCGCGAAGCCGTCCTTGACGATTACAGCCTCTTGCGTTGGCACGGTTCGCTGCCCACGCGCAGTCATCCCTTCGAACCAGCCTTCGGCGAATTCTGCGAGGCCGGATAGGTCGGCAGGTCCGGGCGCGCCGCACGGCCAGCCGGTGAAGTCGGGATGCCAGAGGTCGAGATAGCCTTCGAGATCGCGCGAATTGACGCGATCCCAGTAGTCGACTTCGCCCTGCCAGACCTCGGCTTGCCTTTCTGAGAGCTCGCTCTGATTGCCTGGCATCGCAACTGTCTCAGTCGCTCCGCTACGCATCGTCGTAATCGGATCGGCATGGCGATGGACAAGCCGCCACCCGGAGCCGTAGCGCCGGTAGAGGCTGGTGACGCGCACCGAAAACTCCGAGAAATCCTCGCGCCCGGTGAGCTGCGCACGGTCGTGTTCGATTTCGACGAGGGTCGCGGAATTCTCATCAGCGTAGAGCGCGACACGCTCCACCCGCGCCGCGCCCCGCTGATATTTCGAGGCGGCATTCGCAAGCGTCGCCGCGACCGCGTCACGGCCTTCGCCGAACGGGCCGAAGGGATTGCCCAGCGTGATGTCCTCGCTGTCGGCAAACAGCGCGAGGTAGAGGCTGGGATCGCCGTTGAGGATCGCATCGAGCGCGACGTGGCTCTGCGCGATGGCCGCTTCCAGCGCGGGCGGGCCGATGTCCGGCTCGCTCTGCCTGGCCAGGAGGGGATGCGCGATGACCATCGAAACGACCGCCAGAAGAAAGGCCGCACCGATCGCAATGCGCCCATGCCGCGACATCATCGCACCGCCGGCCCCCATTTCAATCCGCCTCATGCGTCGACCAGCTGTCGATCACTAGGAGCCATTCCCCCGAAGGCACGCGGCGATAGATGCAGGTGCCCTTGCCGGTTTCGCCCAGCTCCGATCCGTCCCCGCGCGAGCGATAGCGGGCGGTGTAGACATACCGGCTGATGGCGAGATCGCCCGATTGCTCGAGCGCGCGTTCGGTCTTGTCCCAGAACGCCTCGAACGCGGCGAAGAATCCGTTGGCCCAGGCTGCGATCGCCTCCTTTCCGACGAGTTCTGGCTCGCCGGGGACCTGGAACACGACATCCTCGCTCATGAGGCCAAGGATCGTTTCGGTGTCGTTCGAATTGATCGCCGCCACATAGTTGTGGTGCAGCGCCTCAGCAGGTTTGGGCGCAGGGTTCATGGTCTTGGGTCTCCCGATGATTGCGAGATGGCATTGCAGCGCCTGCGCGGGTCAGGCGGCGGGCTGGATCACAGCGTTCGACAAGTCCGGCTCGCCAATGGCCTTGGACAGGATGAGCGTATCGACGTGCTGCTGGAACGCGGCGACCTTGCCATCTCTGAGGGTCCAGAAACTCGCGATCCTGGGATTGATCTTCACACCGCTGCCGCGAGCCGCCGCGCGGTAACGGCCTTGCGTTATGACAAGGTCGCCGTGCTCGACGATCAAGTCGATATCGACCGCGAACTCCTCGAAATCCTCGGCGAGCCGCTCAAAGACGCCTTCGAGGACCGCCTGCGGCCCGACATAGGGGCTGCGATCGGACAGCTTGTTGCCTTCCGCTTCGTTCCAGACGATGTCTTGCGCGAGCAGCGCCATCACCCCCGCAATGTCGCCATCGGCAAATGCGGCGTACATCGCTTCCACAACTTCCTTGTTCGTCATAGAATTGATCCCTCCAGGGCTGTCGCCGGGAAAAGAACTCCGGCGAGCGACCGGGTCGCATAATCGCCCGCCGGAGTTCGGCCATGGCGCGCTCAGCGCGGCAGGTATTCCTGAAGCAGCATCGAGCTGACCGCTGTCCTGTATTCGGCGCGGTTGCCGCTCGCGACGGCCTGTTCGCGGATGGTGGTGCGCGACCACTCATCGAACGCCTTGTCGCGGCGTTCCTGTTCTTCGGCATTGGGCATGCTCGCGAACTGGACGACAAGATACACATCCGGTTCGCCCGCGCGGGCGTTGACATTGGAATAAATGCCGTAGTCACTGATCCATCCTTGCGACTTGGCGTATTCCTGGAAGCGCTTCCATTCGGTCGCCAGCCACTCGGCATATTTGAGCGCGCCTTCGCCATCCTCGACGACGATCCCGGTCATCTGCACATATTCGCCCGCCTTGAGCGGATAATCCTGCGCGAGCACAGGACTTGCGGCAGGCGCGGCCAAGGCGATGGTCGCGGCGAGCAAAGCGGTCTTGATAAGTTGCATGTTCATTTCCCCCAGACTTGCACCAAAGCGAAATCCAAAAGCGCAAGCACAAGAGGCAAAGCTTCGCCGCGCCGCACAAACGCCATCGCGCTTGCACAGCGGGGAACTGCCCGCTGAATTGGCTCTTGAATTTCTGCGAGTATCTTGCCCGGGGGCCATTTGCGCAGCAAGAGGGGCAACCGTCAAAAAAGCGTCAAATCACCGGGCTTCAGGCCGCTCGTGGGTCAATCGGGATCAGGTCAGGCCAGCCGAAGCGATTCCACGCCTCGACCATACCGATCGCCTGGGCAAAATCCATGAAGCGGGGATCGCGGATTGTGCGCTTGATCGGATCGTGATCGATCCAAAGGCTCATGAGCAGGAACATGTTGCTCGGGTGAATGGATTCGGAATAGATTTTCATCACCAGTTCGCAGTGCCCCATGACGATGGCAGGAAAGGCTATCGTTGAATCGTATGGGTCGGGCATGGTCGCGTGCAAGCCATCCAGCATCTGGCAGTAGGCGGCTCGTGCCTCTTCCTCGCCGCTGTAAATTCCGCGCGCTGCAAACGCGAAATAGGTGTCGCGCGCGGCGTCATCCATGGGCGCAACGCCCGGTGGGCGCATGAAGGTCGATCCCATGAACGACCGCACGCCATAATGCGTCTCGACGGCGGCCCGTTGGTCGCCCGCAACGAACTGCGCGAGCGCGAGCCAGATCGCCGGGGTGCCCAGATCGGCCATGCGCTGGCCTGCGGCGAGCGCCTTGTCGATCTCGCCGAGGCTGAGATAGGCCGAAGTCAGCATCGCATAATTCCGGCCATAGACCGGATCGCGGTCCACCGCCTCCTCGACATAGGGCAACGCCTCGCGCGCCTTTCCGAGATAGAGCAGGCATGATCCCAGCCGCGAACACACATCGGCATCGTTGGGATCGCGGGCATAGGCCTCGAACGCCATTTCGAGCGCGCGCGCCGGATTGAACCGGGTCCATTCGTGGATCCCGAGGATCGAGAAGGCGTGCCCCTGCCCCGGATCGAGCGCGATCGCACGCTCGGCGCAGCGCGCGGCCTCGGCGGATTGCGCGACCCGCTCAAGGCTGGGAGTGATCGCCGCCGTCATGATGTGCGCATTGGCAAGCGCGGTCCAGCATTCGGCAAACTCCTCATCGATCTCCAGCGCCTGTTCGAGAAACCCGATCCCCTTGGCAAAGGCCCCCTCGACGCCGATCTTCTGGACCATCGCGCGACCCTGGAGATACAGCGCGTAGGCCTCGCGATCGCGGGTCATCCTGCGCGATGGCGCGGGCGCGGCGACAAGGCCGAGTGCGCGGCAGATCGCCGCGATGATATTGGCCCCGATGATCTTGCGCGATTCGAAGAAGTCCTCGATCGAACCACCAAGCCGCTCGGACCAGATCTCGATGCCCGACTGGCCGCTGATCAGCGCGATCCGCACACCAATTCCCTCCTCGTCACGTCTCACCTCGCCCTCGATCAGATAGGCCACGCCGAGATCGGATGCGATCTCGGTCAGTGTCCGCCCCCTGTCGATGAGAGCCGCAACCGATGTGCGTCCCGCCAGCACGATTCCGTTGATGCCGCTCAGCCGCGTCGAGAGCTCATCGAGGATCCCGTCGGCAAGAAAGAAGTTCCCGCCCACGCTGTCCAGCTGCGCAAACGGCACAAGGGCGATTGTTGTCTGATCGGCAATCCGGTTGAAGGTCCGCAAGGAGGGGAAGCGGGCACGCGCGGCTTCGAGCAGCCGCTCGCGCGTGGCGTTCGACGACATGCGAATGGCCTCCGACAACGCGGCTCGCAAACGCGCGTCCACATGCTCTCGCCGGGTCGCGATCCACTCGTCGAATTCGGGGTTGAGCGAGGGCGCCTGGACCAGCAGGCGATTGCCGATGGCCAGCAGCAGGTCGATTGCGCTGCCCGGATCAGGAGATGCGAGCGCCTCCTCCAGCCTCTCCAGATCGGTCCGAAGGCTGCCGGGAGCAAGCGCGATTTCACCGCGCGAGACGACGAGACTATCGATGCCATGCTCCGCCAGCTTGCGCTTGAGATCGAGCAGACACTGGCGCAAACTGGCCTTGGCCTGCGGTATGAACCGATCGGGCCAGAGCAGGTGGGCCAGTGTTTCGCGATCAATCCTGTTGCCCGGCTCCAGACACAGGATCGCCAGCAGCAGCCCCGCGCGGCGATTGCCGAGCGAGAGCGGCGTGCCCGGCCAGGTCGCGATGCGCAGTTCGCCGAAGACCTGAACCTGCAGCGCTGGCGGCGTTGCGAGCGTGGTGTCAGCCGGCTCCATAAACCTCATCCCCTGAAAATCGGAGACTACAGCCAAACCGGGGCTTTGCAATCGGCACAAGGGAGCGCGGCCTTTGCTCGGCACCGATGGTCGGCCCGGTGCGGCTCGCGCAAGATCGCCCATTCGCCCCGCTGCTGGCAACTTGCAAGCCTTTGAACCATCAGGCGGCCATCTTGCAATGCCGCGAAGATTCGCGATGTCAGGGGAGAGCGGGAAGAGAGAAATGGTGCCGCTTACGTGACTCGAACACGTGACCCCATCATTACGAATGATGTGCTCTACCAACTGAGCTAAAGCGGCATTGCTCCCCGGATGCGGCGAGCCCATAATCGCCCCTGATCCGGCGCGCAATCCACAAATCGCGCGTATCATCAGGTGCTGGAGGCCCGAGCCGGAATCGAACCGGCGTGCAAGGATTTGCAGTCCTCTGCGTAACCACTCCGCCATCGGGCCGAGCCGCAGTTTTCTGCGGTTCGCGGGCGACTAGGGGAAAATTTCCGCACTGGCAATCCTTTTATTCCGCACTCACCCCGCGTTTGTTCCGCCCTGCCATTTGCCCAGGGCGCGCTCGGCGGCGCTGCGTTGGCTGGCATATTTGAGCCACATCTCGCGGGTGCGATGGCCGACGATCGAGCGGTTCTCGATCTCGGTGCAGCCGACTTCCTCGAGCTTGCCCGAGGCGGCATAACGCAGCCCATGAAGCGTGCGATGCGGCATCCCCTCGATCCGCGCGACCGCGCGGTTCATCGCGGCGCTCAGGCTGCCCGCGCTCATCACCTTGCCATCCTGGCCGCGCAGGACGGGGCCGCCGAATTGCGTCCTGATCTCAGCCAAATGCGCTTTCAGGACGGGATGACACGGGATCACCAGCGGCTCGCCCGTCTTGTTCTGGCGCACGCGGATCGTATCGCCCAGGCAATCGGACCATTCGAGCCTGACCAGATCCTCGCGGCGCTGGCCGGTGTAAAGCGCGAGCAGGACCGCGCTCGTCTCGATCCCGCGCGCGCCCGCCAGAAACAGCGCGATCTCCTCATCCGACCAGACCTCGATCATTCTTGTGCGGCCCTTCAACTTGCGCAGCGCCTCGCATGGATTGCGAAAGCCAGCGGGCAGCAGATCCTCCTGATCGGCCCAGCTATAGACGAGGCTGGCGACCTGCTGGACCTTGTTCGCCGTGCGCGGCGCGCGCTCTCTCGCGACATGATCGCGCACTGCCTTGATCGCCGCGCGGCTGATGCAATCGAACCGCTCGGGCCCCAGCGCGGGGACGAGATGGACCTGGAGCGTGCGCGCATAATCGGTTTGCGTGATCGGCTCGAGCTGGGCAAATTCGGCGCTGGCGAGATAGGCGCGCGCGAGCCAGGCAAAGGTCGATCGGCCCGGCTCGGCGGGCCTGGCGGCGCGATCGCAGGCGAGCATCAGATCGGCATAGACCTTCATCGCGGCCGGATCGCGCATCGGATCGCCGGGCAGCGGGGTATCGCGGCCATCGCGGCGAAAGCGCCAGTAGTCCTTGATCGCGCCGCTCGCGGTGCGCTTGCGATTGCGATAAGTGTAAGCGAGCTTAGCGGGCGGCATGCATCCGGGCCTTGATCCGATCGAGGGCTGCATCAGCCTCGCCCGCGCGGCCGGTTTCGTCAAGCGGCTGATCATCGAGGGCATCGGCCCAGCGATCCAGATCGCGCCGATCATAAAGCGTGCGGCTGCCGAATTTCTTGGGCTTGATCGCGGCCGCGCGCAAGGTCGAGGCGCCGATGCCGAGATATTGCGCGGCGAGCGGCTCGTTCATGAGGCGCGGCCAATCGGGCAGCGCGGCGCGATCGAGGCGGGCGGGGGCTGTCATTGCTTGAGCGGCTTGACCTCGATGCTGACCTCGCATTCGTTAAGGTCGCGCACGGCCTGCTCGAGCTCGAGCGCGAGCTTCTCGACCCGCTCGATCTTGCGCCGCATCTCTCCAGTCGGGGCCAGTATGGCAACGCAGCTGCCGCGCTGGCTGCGCCGGGCAAGCGCCTCGAGCATTTCGCCTGGCGGCTGACCGCCCGAGCGCGATCCATCGGTGTGCTTTTTGCCGTAGTCCTCCGGCGTCATCGCCCCATCACCTTCTCGAGAAAACGCGCCAGGCGGCCCGGTTCGTGCATCGGGCGCACCGGGCCGAATTGCTGGCGGCGCAGGGCCGCGTCCTGCGCGGGGCGGTTCCAGCGATAATCGTAGCTCATCACATTCCTCCGATTTTGTGCGCTGCCCCGAAGGCCAGCAGATAGGCGATCGCCACGATGAGCCCGATCACCGCGACAAGCAGCCGCGTCCTGGTGTCGGGGCTCATCCTGCCAGCGCTCCGCGCGCGATCGCGGCGGCGATCAGGATGACGAGCGCGGCGCTGGCGAGCCCGGCGAGCCAGCCATTGAGGCGCGCCCCATCGGCGCGCAGCCATTCGATCCGCGCGCCTTTCACGCCGCCCTCCTCTGGCGCCGGGTGAAATCATAGCCGGGCGCGAGCCATTCATCGGCGAGCGCGGCGATTTCCCAATAGCGTTGCAGCAGGCGCAGATCGCCGGGCGCGGCCTCGGCCCGATCAAGCGCAACATCGCGCGCGCGGGCGAGCTCGGCGCGGATCTGCGCCTCGCTGGCGAAATCATACCAGGCGGCGCGCACGATCTGGCCGGGAGGCGCGATGCAGCGCACGGCGAATTCGGGCCGATCGGCCCCGGCATGGCAGGCGATGGCAAGCCAGATGTTCTCCCGCTCGCGCGCGCGCTCGGGCGAAATGCGGCGATTGCCCGCGGCCCGGCGATAGGCGGCAATGCGATGATCGGCCTCGCGCGCGGCGGCTTCTGCGAGCGCGGGGGTCATAGCTTGTGATCCCGCACGATCTCGAACGTCATGCTCTCATGCCCATCGCGCAGAAAAATGTCGTATCCGCGCCGCTTGAGCTCGGCTGCGGCGGGAAGCCCTGCGCGGAGCCGAGCGGCCAATTCGGCATCTGTCATGTCAGGCAAGTTGCTCATCGCGCACCGCCTTTCGTGCTGGCCTTCCTGGGGCGAGCCTTGCGCGGTTTGCCGGCGAGGGTGCGCGGGGCGGCCGGATCGACCTGGCCGGTCTCCTCGACCGAGCCGACGATCTCGCCCGGCTCGAGCGTGACATTGCCGCTGGCCGGGCCATTCCAGGCCCAGCCCGGCCGGCGCACCTCCTCGCGGCGGCACAGCACGCGGCCATCGCCGCGCTGCTGGATGATCATCAGCGGCTTGCCCGTCGCCCGCTCGAATGCGCGCGATCCGGCCAGCGGAAACGGAATTTCTGAACAATCGGACTGCAGCATGATTGCCTCCCTTCGATGCGGGGGAGATAGATGCGGGATATGTCCCGTGTCAAGCGCAATATCGGGATTGATCCCGCTTGCCTTTGCGGGCGGGCCATCGCATCAATGCGGGAGGAGGCCTGCATGCCGAAGGAATACAGCGTCGGGATCGTCGGCGAGGCACGCTGCCAGGATGCGATCGATGCCGGCCTCGAGGGCACGCCGGTCGCGCTGGTGCCTGAGCCCGACAATCCTTATGATCCGCGCGCGATCCGGGTGGACAATCATCGCGGGCAGACGATCGGCTATCTGCCGCGCGATGAATGGCTGACAGACGTGATCCTCGATCAGAGGCTCCCGATCGAGGCCGTGATCGAACAGGTCACCGGGCAGGACAAGCCCAAACAGGGCATCGTGCTCGCGGTCGAGCTGGGCGTCGGTTCATCGGTCAAAGAGCCGGGCTATCGAGCGCCGCCCAGCAAGCTCGACAAGCTCGGCGAAGATATGACGAAGGCGGGGCAAAGCATCACGCAGATCGGATGCGGCTGCCTCGTGCTGATCGTGATCGCGTTCGTCGCGACCGCGCTGATCGGGATGATCTAGCCGAACAGCAGATCGGTCTGGGGCAGGATCCGATGGATCCGGCTGATGCGTGCGCGCGGCACGGTGAAGCGGATCGCGGGATTGAATTGCTCGAGCACGGCGCGCTCGGAATTGTGATGCACGAGGCGCTTCACCAACACGGTTGTGACATCTTCGCTCTCGCCTGAATTCAGCTGGACGAGCACATAATCGCCGCTGCGCACCGGGCGCGAGGGATCGACGATGCCGACTTCGCCCGGCTCGAAACGCGGCGCCATGCTCTCGCCCTGGAAATAGATCGCATAGAGATCGCGCGCGCCTCGCAGCGCAGGCGGGCGCGCAATGAGGCGCACCTGATGCTGGGCATCGAAGGTGCTGCGCCCGATCGAGACTAGCTCGCCGTTCTCGTCGGTCAATTCGATATCGGCGCAATCGCCTGTTCCAAGCAGGGGGATGGCCGGGCCTTCGCGCTCGGGCCCGCGATATTCGCGCGGCAATTCGCGCAGCAAGACCTCGCTTGTCACCGGATCGGGATCGTCGGCGTTGCCCAGCAGCCAATCGACCGAGACGCCGAGAAACACGGCGAGGCTTTCCAGGTTTTCCGCGCTTGGCAAGTGGCCCTTGCGCCGCATGTCGCGCACCAGATCAGGCTTGCCAGTGGCCTGCAAGGAAAGCTGGCGATCAGAATGACCAAGCTCATCGCGCCGTTGATCCAGACGCTCGAGAAGCGCGGAATTCGGGGCGGATCGACCGGGTTGAGACATGAGGTACTTATCCCGCAAACAGGAAAATGCGCCAAGCGGGACATGGCCCGTTGACAAAGGCGGGACAAATCCCGCATAGATCGCGTCATGGACGCTCACTCAAATCTCCGCCTGCGTGATGGTTTGCTTGTCACTGCCGAGCTCTGGGCCCAGCGGACCGGCCGATCGACCGGCGCGCTGGCGAGCCTTGTCGTCAATCATGGCGCCGCGCTCGATCGTCTGCGCGATCCGGCGGCGCGGGTGACTGATGCCACGCTTGAGCGGTTCGCGGCCTTTCTGGGGGCCGAGGGCAACTGGCCTGATGGGGCGGTGCCGCAAGAGGCGATCGAGTTTGCTCATCGCGTTGGTGTTTGCCCTGCCCTGCCCGCTCGAGCCACCGGAAAAAGCGGCGAATGTTCCGATGCCGCCCCTGCCCAAGGGGCGCGGGCGTGAGCCTGTTTGCTCGCTTCAAGCGCGCGGCGCGCCAGGCGATCGCCGCGTGCGGCGGGATCGAGGCGGCGCGCGCCGGGATCGGCAAGGGCTCGGTCGTCGGCGAATGGAACGCGCGCGACAATCGCCGCTTGCCCAGCATCGCCGATGCGCATGCGCTCGACGAGATCGCGCTGATCGAAACAGGCCGCGCGCCGCTGCTCGAGGTGCGCGCGGCCGAGCTTGGCTTTGCGATCATCCGGCTGCCTGAGTTCGCCGGATCGTGCGAGGCCATCGCGCTCGAAGTGGCGCGCTGCGCGAGCGAGTTTGGCGATGTCGCCCGATCGGTTGTCGATGCGCTGGCCGATGGCCGGATCGAGCGCGCGGAGCGCGATGCGATCGCGCGCGAGATCGACGAGGCGCAAGCCGCGCTGGTGCGCCTGCGCGCGCTGGCGCTGGCCGAGGCGGCTTCATTCAAGGCGGAGAGGGATTGAGATGATGGGGCGGGCGGCTCAGGATCCGGGGGACACGTTTGCGCTCGAGCTCGCGCTGGTGACGCCGGCACAGCAATTGCGCGAATGGTATGCGGGCGCTGCCGACGGGCACGTGGCGCAATATGCCGTTGGCGTGGCGCTGCCGCGCCAGAACGAGACGATCGATCTGGTGCGCACCTGGGTCGATGAGGGGATGGTCGTGCATCTCCCGCAAGAGCGCGATCGGCATCAGCGCGGCCGGTTTTGCTGGCGCATTCGCAAGCTTGGCCGCCCCAGCCCATCGCCCTGCGCAGCGGGGCATGCGGGCGATTGCGATGCGACGCTCGCGCAGCTCGAGACGGTGCTCGCGATGGTGCGGCGCGCGGCGAGCCGGGGCGAACGTTGCCCTTCGCGCAGCGCGATCGCGGCCGAGCTTGGCCTCAAGCCCTCCGATCGCAGCCGCCAGCGCGCGGGCTATCTGCTGCGCCGCTTGCAGGCGGCGGGCGAGATCAAATTGCGCAAACCGCCGCGCGGATCGCAGGCCGGCCCGGTCGCGACGATCCTGCGCGGGCGCGGCAAGGGCCGCTCGACCAAGGGCGAATTTGCGAAGGGAGGAGTGTAATGGCTGACCAGACCAAGATCGAATGGAGCGAGGCGACCTGGAACCCGATCACCGGGTGCTCGCTCGCCTCGCCGGGCTGCACCAATTGCTACGCGATGAAGCTGGCGGGCGGGCG
>JGI12048J13642_10228410_pt1 | contig 29895 bp, 28 predicted proteins | sample ElkSlonscriptome_16_FD_13642 | JGI IMG/M metagenome (IMG submission 13642)
ATGAGGCATGCGTGAGGGTGCCCGCCGATGCCGTTCCTGCAGGCGTGAGCGATGAACAGCTCGCCGAGCTGTTCATAACAGGGACAGTCACCCGCGGTCAGGGCGACGAGGTGATCGTCACCAAATCCACGCACCACAAATGCGGACGCTGCTGGCGGCTGCTGCCCGACGTGCCCGAGGATGGCGCGTTGTGCGCCCGCTGCGAGAGCGCGGTTGCGCAGCTGGACGCGGCATGAGCAGCCTGTTCACCCGCACCCGGCTGATCGGCCTTGCGCTGGCGGCCTTCATTGCGGGGCTCGATCAGCTCGTGAAATGGGTAGTGATCGACCAGCTTGATCTGCGCGTGGTGCGCCATATCGAGCTGCTCCCTTTCTTCGATCTGACCTATACCGAGAACTATGGCATTTCGCTCGGCCTGCTCGAGGCGACCAATATGGAGATGCGCTGGCTGCTCGTGCTGGTGACGGCAGGGATCGCGGCGGTCGTCTTCATCTGGATGATGCGCGAGGTGCTGCTCGGCGATATCATCGGGCTCGCCCTGATCCTTGGCGGAGCAATCGGCAACATCATGGATCGCTATTCACTCGGCTATGTCGTCGACTATGCCGATTTACACATTGGCGGCTTCAGGCCGTTTCTGATCTTCAATATCGCCGATGCCGCGATCACCATCGGCGTTGTCATTATCCTTGCCCGCTCGCTCTTCCTGCGCGACAAAGACGCCTGCGATGAGGCGGGCCTTGCGGCCGAGCGAGCCGATCCAGTTGCGGAGAAATAACCATGCGAACCAGCCAGAGTGCGCTCTTCCTTGGCCTTGGCGCCCTGCTTCTTGCAGGATGCGGCGGCACCGGTATCTTCAATCGCGACCGGCCCGATGAATTCGCAGTGCAGCGTCAGGCGCCGCTCGTCGTGCCGCCCGATTTCTCGCTGACCCCGCCTGCTCCGGGCGCCCCCCGCCCGACCGAGGGCACCGCATCCGAACAAGCGCTCGAGGCGCTGTTCGGCCCGCCCGCAGCGCGCAGCGAAATCGAGACGAGCACGATCGACCGGGCGGGCGCTTCGGTTCCCGGCATCCGCAGCCAGGCGGGCGATGAAGCCACGAACACAGTTGCGAAGGGCCGCGTAACCCGCGACATCATCGCAGCGCCCGAAGGCGACGGTCAGAACGCTTCGACACTTATTCCGGGCTGACCGACAGCAAGATTGACCGCACGGCGCGGGCGCCGGGCTTCAGCTCCGCGACACGGTCTGCTCGGCCTTGCGCACGAGGATCTTGTTGATCCGGCGTTTTTCCATGGCGACAATCTCAAACGACCAGCCCTGATCGGCAAAAGTCTCGCCCACATTCGGCAGCCGCTTGAGCACCGAGAGGGCATAGCCCGCAGCCGTCCCGAATTCGCGGCTGTCGTCATATTCGAGCCCGAGCCGATCGGCGAGCGCATCGGCTGACATGGCGCCCGAGACCAGGAGCGACCCATCGGGCCGCTCGGCGAATTCGGGCGTGTCGCCCTGATCCTTGTCACTCGCGAAATTGCCCGCGATCGCGGTCAGCAGATCGACCGGAGTGATGATGCCTTCGAAATGGCCATATTCGTCGTGGACGACTGCCATCGCGATATCGGCCGATTGCAGCACGCGCAGCGCGTCCATCGCATCGAGCTGATCGGGGACTACCTCGGCCTTGACCATAAGCTGGCGGATCGGTGCGGCCTCGCCTGCCACCATCCGGGCGAGCAGCTCACGCACCTTGACGATCCCGAGCACCGCATCGGGCGAGCCCTGCGCAACCGGAAGAAGCGAATGCGGGCTGTCGCTGATCGTCCGGCGGATCTGCGCGGGCGTCGCATCGGCCTCGATCCAGTCCACCTCGGTGCGCGGGGTCATCAATTCGCGCACGGGGCGCTCGGCGAGCCGGACGACCCCGGTCAGGATCTGGTGCTGATCGTGTTCGATCACGCCCGATCGGGTGGCCTCGGCAAAAATCATCTGGAGTTCTTCAGCCGTCACCGATGATTGCCCTTTAGTGCTGACGCCGAACAGGCGGATGATCAACGCCGAAGAAGTATCGAGCAGCCAGACGAGCGGCGCAGCGATCCGCGCCAGCAGCGCCATCGGGCGGGCCATGACAAGACTGACCGGGACAGCGGCACGCAAGGCGAGCTGCTTGGGTACAAGCTCACCGACGACGACGCTGAGATAGGTGGTGGCCGCGATCACGGTGATGAAAGCGGCCTGCCGTGCGGTCTCTTCGGACAGGCCGAGCAGTTCGAGCCGCTCTCCGATCGGACCTTCGAAGCTTGCGCCCGAAAACGCACCGGTGATGATAGCGATCAAGGTGATGCCGATCTGAACGGTCGAGAGGAACTTGCCCGGTTCTGCTGCAAGCCGCATGGTAATGCGGGCGGAACTCGAGCCGTTTTCGGCATGCGCGCTCAGCCGCGAGGTCTTGGCCGATACGATCGCCAGCTCGGACATCGCGAAGACGCCATTGAGCACAATGAGCCCGGCGATGATGAAAAGATCGGACCAAGGAAAAGGTGTCACAAGCAGACGCGCTACCACACTTTGTGCACAATGCGAGAGACAAGATTCGGCGGTTCGCGCCATCGTCGGTGCCAATCGCGATGCCATCTCCCGCACGAGCCGCATGCGGGACGCGAGGATGTGCAAAATCGCATCGGTTCGGGAACGTGCATGGCTTGCAACGCTTCATGAATTGTAGTTTGTACTTTTTCGTATCGTATTAAGGATCACCAGCATGCAGATTTCTCGCGTCCTCCTGTCATCGACCGCAGCCCTTGCCCTGATCACCACCAGTGCCTGCGTGACCGATCCCAATACCGGCGAGCGCAAGGCCTCGCGCACGGCGATCGGTGCCGCACTCGGCGGCACGCTCGGCTATCTGCTGGGTGGCGCAATCGGCGGCAACACCGCGCGCATCATCGGCGCAGGCCTTGGCGGTTCGGCGGGCGCTGTGCTTGGCAAGCAGTATGACGACCAGATCCGCGAACTCGACGAGCTGACCGAAGGCAGCGGGGTCGAGGTCGAGGAGGTCGGTGATCAGGAAGCCATTCTCGTGCGGCTGCCCGATGGCGTCACTTTCGCGAGCGGCTCGGCCAGCATCAATCCCGGCTTTTATCCGACGCTCGATGCGGTTGCGGAAAGTCTGATCAAATATCCCAACAGCCTCATCGATGTGTATGGCTTTACCGATACGACCGGGAGCGATGCGCTCAATCAGCGGCTTTCGGAACAGCGCGCGCAGGCGGTCGCAGACTATCTGTCCGCGCGCGGTGTTGCGCGCAGCCGCTTTGCCACGCGCGGCTTTGGCGAGAGCTACGATCAGCTGCGCATCAAGACCGCCGATGGCGTGGCCGAACCCTTGAACCGCCGGGTCGAGATCAAGATCATCCCGATCAGCCAGGAGGAAGTCGCCGCCGCTCGGGCTGAATAATCTGGCTATGGAAGCTCCCGCTGAGGCGGGGGCCTCATTTGAGCAGGTTTGCCCGCTCGGCCAGCCGCGCGATCGCTTCGGCGTGAATTCCCGCAGCGCAGACCAGCACTCCGAAATCGCGCGGGTCGTGCTTGTTGTAAGCGAGCGGGCGGCCGAACGCATCGGAGACTTCCGCCCCCGCCTCGCGCGCGATCAGGGTGGCAGCCGCAATGTCCCATTCGAACCCCCAGCGCAAGGTCGCCACGAGATCGGCGCGGTCATCGGCGACCATCGCGATCCGCAGGGCGATCGAATTGGGCTTCTCGACCGCGACAAGATCGCTATCGGCGCCGGGCAATTCATCGACCGGCACGCGGGCGCCTGCGAAGCTGGACCGGGTGCTGGCCTTCAGTGCGAGTTCGTTGAGCGTTGCGCCCTTGCCCGCCTCGGCGCACCATTCCTCGCCGCGCGCGGGCGCAACGAGGATGCCGATCAGGGGCTTGCCCGCGCTTACCAGCGCGACCGAGACCGCCCATCCCGGCCTGCCGCGCACGAAGTCGCGTGTCCCGTCGATCGGATCGACCAGCCAGATCAGCCCGCTGCCCGTGCGCGCCTTGTCGTCTGCGGTTTCCTCGGAGAGCCACGCTGCTGAGGGCAGCAGCGCGGAGAGTTCGCGGCGGAGAAAGCGGTCAACCTCGAGATCGGCTTCGCTCACCGGATTGCCGGGGGTCTTGTCCCAGCTGCTAAGCGCATGACCATCGCCGGGCCAGCGCGCATGGGCGATCCGGCCGGCTTCGCGCACGATCCCCAGGAGGCGATTTCGGTCAATCATATCAGCGAATAGTCGTGGGGCTGAGACAGGCACTTTTCAAGCGCGACGAGACATGCTTAGGCACGCGCGCACAAACCTCTCCCAGATCGGTGTGGGCGCCGCAAGCCGACCCTCGACCTGGAACCACAGCAAAGGGATCATGCTGCCATGAACGTCCACGAATATCAGGCCAAACAGCTGCTCAAGGAACACGGGATCGCGATCCCCGATGGCTATGCCGCACTGAGCGTGGGCGAGGCGCTGGAAGGCGCGAAGAAGCTGCCCGGGCCGCTCTACGTGGTGAAGGCTCAGATCCATGCGGGTGGACGCGGCAAGGGCAAGTTCAAGGAACTGCCAGAGGATGCCAAGGGCGGCGTGCGGCTCGCCTTCTCGCTCGACGAGGTTGAAAGCCACGCGAAGGAAATGCTCGGCAACACGCTGGTGACGGTGCAGACCGGCGAAGCGGGCAAGCAGGTGAACCGGCTCTATGTCACCGACGGGGTCGATATTGAAAGCGAATATTATCTCGCGATGCTGGTCGATCGCGCCACCGGGCGGATCGCGCTCGTCGCTTCGACCGAAGGCGGAATGGATATCGAGGAAGTCGCCCACAACACGCCGGAAAAGATTGTCACGACCACGATCAATCCGGCGCAGGGCTTCATGCCGCATCATGGCCGCGCCGTCGCCTTCGCGCTCGGTCTCGAGGGCGATCTGAACAAGCAGTGCCAGAAGCTCGCGAAGCAGCTCTACGAAGCCTTCACCGCGAATGATTGCGACATGCTCGAGATCAATCCGCTGGTCGAGACCAAGCCCGATGCGGATGGCAAGGCCAGCCTGCTCGTGCTCGACACCAAGATGAGCTTCGATAGCAACGCGCTCTATCGCCACCCCGCGATCGAAGAGATGCGCGACGAGACCGAGGAAGACCCGGCCGAAGTCGAGGCGAGCGAATACGATCTCGCCTATATCAAGCTCGACGGCAATATCGGCTGCATGGTCAACGGCGCAGGCCTTGCCATGGCGACGATGGACATCATCAAACTGAATGGCGCCTTCCCCGCGAATTTCCTTGATGTTGGCGGAGGCGCGAGCACCGAGAAAGTGACTGCGGCGTTCAAGATCATCCTCAAGGATCCGGCGGTCGAAGGCATCCTCGTCAACATCTTTGGCGGCATCATGAAGTGCGACATCATCGCCAATGGCGTGGTCCAGGCGGCCAAGGACGTGAACCTGCAGGTCCCGCTGGTGGTGCGCCTCGAAGGCACCAATGTCGAAGCGGGCAAGGAAATCCTCGCCAATTCCGGCCTCGCGATCGTCCCGGCGGACGATCTGGGCGATGCGGCGAAGAAGATCGTCGCCGAGGTCAAAAAGGCGGCGTGATTGGCTGAGGGCAAGGAGGCCGTCTTGAAGGGCGCTGCCTGTGCGGAAGCGTCACCTTCGAGCTTTCGAGCCCTCGTGCAACGACGTTGGCCTGCCACTGCAAGGGCTGCCAGCGCCTAACCTCCAGCACCTATTCGGTGAGCGGGGCTTTCCCCCGCGAGGCTTTCACGCTCACAAGCGGTGAAGTCGTGATCGGCGCTTTGCATGGTGAAGTGCAGCACTTTTATTACGACCATTTCAAGTCGTAGGTCTACACGGTCCCGCCCGGCGGGGCGCCTGTCTGGAATGTGCGGCTGACGCTGCTGGAAGAGCCTCGTGGCGGTCGGCCTCACGTCCAAATGTGCATTCACGAAGCATTCGATTGGGCGTTGATCGGCAGCCCTCACCAATATTCAGGCTTCCCGCCACCCGAAGATTTAGCCGCACTTGCCGAAAGCTTTTCAGCCCGCACCTGCGAAGCGCCGGGCTAATCCATTGCCTCAAAGCGGAACAGCAATTCGCCGCCGCCCTTCATGCGCACCGCGGCCACCAGCCCTTCGCCGGGCTTCGCTGCATCGGCGCAGCGCAGCGTGAGCGCATGGAAGAAAAGCGCGCAAGGCTCGAGGGCGAGAAGGCGAAAGGTGAGCAGGTCGTCCTTCTCCTCCCAGCCCGTGAGATCCGGATTGAAGTGCTTGAGTCGCAGCACGAGCGAGCCGCCCTCTTCCATCAGGTAGAGATGCTCGGTGAACCGGACCGCGCCGTCCTCGTCCTGCTGGATGAACGTGCCGACCATCGTGTTGCCTGTAGGGGGGAGCCAGCTCTCCATCGCAGGGGCCCCGCCGATCCCGGTTCCGCGCCATTGTCCGATCAGCCAACCGGCCTCGGCGAGGCTTGCCGGGGGTGAAACGGATCCCGCTTCCCCCAACCGGGTCTCTTGCGCCTGCGCTGAAGCGCAAAGCGCGGCCAGCATCACCCCAAAGCCCATAAAAACGCGTCGCATGAGCATTTCCTTCCCGCTCGGACAGTAGCGCGCGCATCGAAATTGACCTAGCATCAAGTGTGCAAGGGCCGGTGCAGGCCGCGTTGCACTGAATCGCGGGCGCTCAACTTGACGTTTACGTAAACGCAAGTTACGCGGCTGGGAGATTTCGCAACTGGAACACTGGAACGCCGCTCGGCGCACATGCGTTCAGAGGGCATAGGGAAAGGAAACACGTCCATGAAGATCCTCGTCCCCGTCAAGCGGGTGATCGATTACAACGTCAAGCCGCGCGTCAAGCCCGATGGGTCAGGCGTCGATCTTGCGAACGTCAAGATGAGCATGAACCCGTTCGACGAGATTGCGGTCGAAGAGGCGATCCGCATCAAGGAAGCGGGCAAGGCCGAAGAAATCATCGCAGTCTCGATCGGCCCGGCCAAGGCTCAGGAAACGCTGCGCACCGCGCTCGCAATGGGCGCTGATCGTGCGATCCTGGTCGAGACCGATGAGGAGGTTGAGCCGCTCGCTGTAGCGAAGATCCTGAAGGCCATCGCTGAGGAAGAGCAGCCGGGCCTCATCATGCTCGGCAAGCAATCGATCAGCGACGATTCGAACCAGACCGGCCAGATGCTCGCCGCGCTGATGGGCCGCCCTCAGGGCACTTTTGCCAATACGGTCGAGATCGAAGGCGACAGCGTCTCGGTCAAGCGCGAGATCGATGGCGGGCTTGAAACCGTCAAGCTGACCATGCCCGCGATCGTGACCACCGATCTCAGGTTGAACGAACCGCGCTATGCCTCTTTGCCCAACATCATGAAGGCGAAGAAGAAGCCGCTCGATTCGAAGACGCCATCCGATTTCGGCATCGATATCGCCCCGCGCCTCACGACCACCAATGTGAGCGAGCCGCCGGTGCGCCAGGCCGGCGAGAAGGTCGAGGATGTCGCCGCGCTGGTGGCCAAGATCAAGGAAATGGGGATCGCGTGAGCGCGCGCCCCATTCACGAAGGAAAGGCAGACAGATGAACACTCTCATTCTCGTCGAACACGACAATTCGAGCCTCAATGATGCGACCCTCGCGGTGGTCACGGCGGCCGGCAAGATCGGCGAAGTGCATGCGCTCGTTGCAGGCAAGGATTGCGGGTCGGTCGCCGAAGCGGCGGCCAAGATCGAAGGCGTCGCCAAGGTGCTCAAGGCCGACGATGCAGCCTACGAACACGGCCTTGCCGAAAATATCGCCCCGCTTGTTGCGGGGCTGATGGAAAACTACGACGCCTTTCTCGCGCCCGCGACCACATCGGGCAAGAACATCGCGCCGCGCGTCGCCGCGCATCTCGATGTCATGCAGATTTCGGACATCCTCTCGGTCGAGGGCGACAAGACCTTTACCCGCCCAATCTATGCCGGAAACGCGATCGCGACTGTCCAGTCGAGCGATCCCAAGCTCGTCATCACAGTGCGCGGGACGTCGTTCGAGAAGGCGGCGAGCGAAGGCGGCTCGGCAAGCATCGAGGATGCAAGCGGTCCTGGTAATGCCGGCATTTCGAGCTTCGTCAGCCGCGAAGTCGCCGATGGCGGCGATCGCCCGGAACTGACAAGCGCCAAGATCATCGTCTCGGGCGGACGCGCGCTCAAGGATTCAGAGACCTTCAACGAGATCATCAACCCGCTCGCCGACAAACTCGGTGCAGCGATCGGGGCGAGCCGCGCGGCGGTCGATGCGGGCTATGTCCCCAACGATTACCAGGTCGGCCAGACTGGAAAGATCGTGGCTCCGGAAGTCTATATCGCGGTCGGCATTTCGGGCGCGATCCAGCACTTGGCCGGGATGAAGGATTCCAAGGTCATTATCGCGATCAACAAGGACGAGGACGCGCCGATCTTTCAGGTGGCCGATATTGGCCTTGTGGCCGATCTCTACAGCGCTGTGCCCGAACTCACCGGCGCGCTGGACTGAGCCTCAATTCAGCCAGGCCGATTTGCCCGAAACCTCCGCTGCCCTATATCTGGCAGCGGAGGTTTTTTGATGCGGATCAAATTGTTAGCTGCGACAGTCGGCTGTACGGCCTTGCTCGCTTCGGGCGCACAAGCCAAGCGGCTCGATGTTGAGCCGAGCTCAAGCTGGAATGTCGATTTCGGCATCGAGAAATGCCGTCTGGCGCGCTATTTCGGCGAAGGCGAGGACCGCCATATCGTGCTGTTCGACCAATACTGGCCGAGCGAGAGCTTCGGGCTCACCGTTGGCGGGCCGGGCTTCGATCGTTTTCAATCGCGCAAACGCACCTCGCTCTCCTTTTCACAGGAGAAGGAGCCGATGCGGACCGAGCCCTTCGCCGGCACGGTCGATGGCGTTGGCGGTGCGGTGATCTATTCGCGCGTGCACCTCGAGACCGGCACCGACATGCGCGAAGAGGAAAACACGCGGCTGCCCCAGCTCGATACTGCGCTCGGCGCGAAAGTGGCGCATGTCCACCTCAAGCAGGGCGGGCGCGATGTGCTGCTCAAGACCGGCGCTCTGGACGAAGCCTTCGAAGTGCTCAATTCGTGCACGCAGCAACTCGTCAGGGACTGGGGGCTGGACCCCGCCAAACACCTCACCGCGCAGCGCCTCGTGCGCTGGACCAACGAGAAGGAAGTCACCCGCCGCATCCAGAACGACTATCCGCGCTCGGCACTCTTTGCTGGCGAGCAGGGGATCGTGCGCATGCGAGTTATGGTGAGCGAAGAGGGCGCGGTGACGGATTGTTCGATCGTCAATGCGACAACGGTCGAGTCGCTCGAATCCCCTGCCTGCAAGGAAATGAAGAGAGCACGGTTCGATCCTGCGCTCGACAAGGTAGGGAAGCCCTTCGCATCCTATTTCGTCTCCTCGATCGTCTATCAGATCGGGCGCTAGAGCAGCCCAGTGACGAAGTGCAGCGTCATCCCGACGAGGCCGCCGACAAGCGTGCCGTTGATCCGGATGAACTGAAGGTCACGGCCCACGGCATTCTCGATCCGCCCGGTGATCGTTGTCGCATCCCAACGCTTCACCGTTTCCGAAACCAGCGTCACGATTTCCGAGCCATAGCGCGTAGCGATGCCGGCGGCAGTGCGCCGAGCAAAGCGGTTGATCTGGATCTGCAGGCGCTTGTCGTCCTTGAGCGCGTGGCCGAGATCAGCAAGGCTGCTGCGCATCTCTTCACCCAGACCGCTATCGGCCGAGCGCGCCCGCCGGATGAGCGAATGGCGGATGCGCTCCCACACACCAAGCCACCATTCCGCCACCGCCGGATTTTCGATGAGATCGCGCTTCATCGCCTCGACCCGCTCGCGCATTTCGGGATCGTGCTGGAGATCGCGCGCCAGCGTCTCGAGCCCTTCTTCGATCTTGCCCCGCAGCGGATGGTCGGGATCGACCAGCACTTCGGCGAGCAGCTTGTAGAGCCCATCGAGCACCCCCGCCGAGAGGCGCTCGTCAAGCCCAGTCCAGCGCAAGACGGCGTTCGCCCGCCTGGAGATGATCTCCTTGACCGTCTCCTCGTTGTCTTCGAGCGTCAGCCCGGCCCAGCGGATGAAGCCGTTGATCAGTGGCTGATGGCGCTTGTCGCTCATCATGCTTTCGAGCATGCGCCCGGCGAGCGGCGATATTTCCAGCTTGGTGAGCGAGGCGGCGAGGCCTGAGCGAACCTGATTGCCGAGCCGATCGGGGTCGAGCGATTCGAGCATTTCGGCCGCCAGCCCCGCAGCTCCGCTGGTGATCCGCGAGCGTGCGTCGAACCCGTCGCATTCGGGCCGGGCGACTAGGAAGTCGCCCACCGCACGGGCGACATTCATTCCCGCCATGCGCCGGGCAACGACGGCGGGGGTGAGAAAGTTGGTCCGCAGGAATTCGGCCATCGTATCCGCGATCCGGTCCTTGTTTTCCGGAATGATCGCGGTGTGCGGGATAGGCAGGCCGAGCGGATGGCGAAACAGCGCAGTGACGGCGAACCAGTCAGCGAGCCCGCCGACCATCGCGGCTTCGGCGAAGGCATTGACATAGCCCCAGGCAGGGTGCTCGCCCAGCAGGCCATGTGTCGTGAAGAACACCGCCGCCATCGCGACCAGCATGCCGGTTGCGGTCCAGCGCATCCGGCGCGCCTTGTCGGCGCTCAGCGGTTCGCCGCCGAACGGGGCGATGCTGGGGTCTGGCGAGGAGGATCGGCTGCCAGACCGGACGGAGTGCGGCGTGTGCATTGCGTTTGCAGTCTAGACCCAAACGGGGCGCCGCGTCACGCCCATCGCGCGGGTGGCCGGCTTATTCGGCAGGTTCGGCGCCCGGTCTGAGCGGCCCGCCAGGGCGCGGCGCGTGTCCACCGGGCAGTTCGTGCGCGGCGTGCGGACGCGTATCGTCGCCCGGCTTGTAGGTCAGCAGCCGTTCGCGCAGCCATGGTCCGATGCGCTTCTCAACACCATCGGCGAGGCTGAACCCAGCCGGCACGATCAGCAGCGTGAGCAGCGTCGAAAGGATAAGACCGCCGATAACGACGATCCCCATGGGCTGGCGCCAGGCGCCATCGCCGGTGATTGAAAGCGCGGTGGGCACCATGCCCGCTGTCATCGCGACCGTGGTCATCACGATCGGCTGCGCACGCTTGTGGCCCGCTTCCATGATCGATTCCCGTTTGCCCGTTCCGCGATCCATTTCCTCGATCGCGAAATCGATAAGGAGGATCGAGTTCTTCGAGACGATCCCGAGCAGCAGCAGGATCCCGATATAGACCGGCATCGATTGCGGCTGACCGAGCAGCCAGATCAGTGCGATCCCGCCGAGCGGGGCAAGCGCGAGGCTGGTCATGTTGACGAGCGGGCTCATCAGCCGCTTGTAGAGCAGGACGAGGCAGGCAAACACAAGGAGCACGCCGGCGATGATCGCGACGATCAGGTTCTGCACGAGCTCCTGCTGCCACTGATCCTCGCCCACGACATCGCGGATCACGCCCGTCGGCAGATCCTTGAGGATCGGCAGTGCATCGACCTGCGCCTGCGCTTCGCCCTTGAGAACGCCATCGGCCAGATCCGCTCCGATAAGCACGCGGCGATTCTGATTGTAGCGCTGGATCACGGTCGGCCCGGCGCCAAACTCGATATCGGCCACACGGGCGAGCGGAACCGAGCCACCGGCAAGTGTCGGGACAGGCAGGTTCTCGATCGTCTTCAGATCGGTGCGCGCATCTTCGCTGAGCCTGACCCGGATCGGGATCTGCCGGTCGGAAAGCGAGAATTGCGCCGCGTTCTGATCGATCTCGCCGAGCGTGGCGATGCGGATCGTCTGGCTGAGCGCAAGCGTGCTTACGCCGAGCTCTGCGGCGATCTGTTCGTTGGGGGTGATGATCAGTTCAGGCCGGTTTACATCCCCGCTGATGCGCGGCGCGACGACCGTATCAAGCCCCTTCATTTGCTCGATGAGGGTGGTTGCCGCATCGTTGAGCTGATCGGGATTCGAGCCTGCGAGCATGATCGTGAGATCGCGCCCGGTGCCAAAGCCACCGCCCTGCGACTGGAAGCGCACGCGCGCATCGGCAATCTGGTTGAGCAGCGGGGTGAGCTGGGTCTCGAATTCCTGCTGGGTGCGCTCGCGATCTTCGCGCAAGGTAATGTAGATGCTCGCATCGCCGACCCGGTTGCGCTGGATCGCGTAATCATATTCCTGTTGCGCCTCGAGGATTTCGATCACCTCGTCGACCACGGCCCGGGTCGTCTCGAGCGTTGTGCCCGGCACCATCTCGACCTGGATGGTCGAACTGTTGCTGTCCACATCGGGCTGGAATTGTGCCGGGATCTGTCCGAACAGCAGTATCGTAACGAGCAGCGAAAACCACCCGGTGCCGAGCATCCAAACCCGGTGATCATAGAAGCGCGAGGTCATCCACTGCAATCCCTGCGCCACGCGCGCTCCGCGACCTGCGGGAAGCTCGATCGCCTTGAAGACGAGCCAGCCGGCCACAAAAGCGATCAGGCTCGAGGCGAGCAGGACGACGATTTCGAACAGCTTCGAGACCAGGAAATAGAGCATCGAGTTTTCATCGCCGGAAACCGCATCACCGATCCTCGATCCGATATCGAGCGCGGAAAGGCCCCCCGATCCGCTCAGCGCACCGCTGTAAACTTCGAACAGCACCAAGGCGGGCACGATCAGCAGCGCGAGCGAGAGCAGGAGCAGACCGGGAACATAGAGCCAGCGCCGGCGCGGTCCTTCCAGACCATCGCGCAATTGCGGCATGCACCCGCGATCGAGGGTCCAGGCGAGCACCCTCATGTAGCGATCCATCATCGGGCCCTCGCCGTGCTCGGCATGGCCCTTGGATTCGAGGAAATAGGCCGCCATCAGCGGCGTGATCATGCGCGCCACAGCAAGGCTCATCAGCACGGCGACAACCACCGTCAGCCCGAAATTCTGGAAGAACTGGCCCGAAATGCCCGGCATCAGGCCGACCGGCAGAAACACCGCGACGATACAGAAACTGGTGGCCACAACCGGCAGGCCGATCTCGTCGGCGGCATCGATCGAGGCTTGATACGCCGTCTTGCCCATGCGCATGTGGCGCACGATGTTCTCGATCTCGACGATTGCATCGTCCACCAGCACGCCCGCGACAAGCCCGAGTGCGAGGAGCGACAGGAAATTGAGGTTGAACCCGAGCAGATCCATGAACCAGAAGGTCGGGATCGCGGAAAGCGGGATGGCGACAGCGGAGATGAAGGTCGCACGCCAATCGCGCAGGAAGAAGAACACGACCACGACCGCCAGCACCGCACCTTCGATCAGCGCCGACATCGAGCTTGTATACTGGCCGCGGGTGTAATCGGTGCTCGTGCCCAGGAGGATGAACTCGACGCCTTCGTTTTCGGCCTCGATCTCATCCATCACCTCGAGCGCTTCCTCGTAGACCGCGAGGTCCGAAGCACCGCGCGCGCGGTTCATGTAGAAATTGACGACTTCCTTGTCGCCCACCTCGCTGATCGAATCGCGTTCGGCATAGCCATCGCGCACCCGCGCCACCTCGGCAAGCTTGACCGTGCGCCCGTCGCCGAGCTGGATCTGGCGCTGCGAGAGATCAAAGGCGGTCTCGGCATTGCCCAGCACGCGCAGCGACTGGCGCGTGCCGCCGACTTCGGTGAGGCCGCCCGCCGCGTTGATATTCTGCTGGCGCAACACGTTGTTGATCTGTGCCGCGGTCACGCCCAGCGCCTGCATCTTCATCAGGTCGACAATGACTTCGATCTCGCGATCGACCCCGCCAAACCGGCCGACTTCGGCCATGCCTTCGATATTGAGGAGGCGCTTGATCACGACATCGTCGATGAAATAGCTGAGCTCGCCGATCGTCATGTCGTCGGCTTCGACCGCGACATAGCCGATCGATTCGCCGACCACGTTGACCTTGCTGATCTGCGGCTCGAGTATGCCATCGGGCAGATTGCCGCGAACACTGTCGATCGCGGTCGTCACCTCGCTCAGCGCTTCGGTGATCTCGGTTCCGATCTCGAATTCGACGAATGTGGATGAGCTGCCCTCGCGCGCCGAGCTCTGGATCGAATTGACCCCGTTGATCGATCGCACCGCGGCTTCGACACGCTGGGTGATCTGGTTCTCGATCTCGGTTGGTGCGGCGCCGGGCTGGACGATGGTAACCTGAACGCCGGGGAATTCGACATCCGGATTGTTGGTCACATCCATGCTCGAGAAACTGACAAGGCCTGCCAGCAAGAGCCCGGTGAATAGCACCAGAGGAATAACCGGATTGCGGATCGACCACGCTGAAAGATTGCGGAAGTTCATCGATTGTTTCTCGCCATGGGGGAGGAGCCGCAAGCCATGCCCTGATCTACGTGACCGGGCGCGCGGCGGATGCGCAGCGTTGGATCGAGGCGCGCAGGCGCGCTCATCCTTTCGCGCCGGCCTGCTGGCGCTGCGGGTTGACGGTCTCGCCCGGATTGAGGAAGCCGCCAGCGCGCAGCACGACGAGTTCGGAGCCGGTGAGGCCCTCGGTTATCGCGATGCCGTCTTTCGTTACCACGCCGGTCTGGACACGCCGAACGATCGCCTTGTTTTCGTCATCGACGATATAGACGAACGCACCCTCCTCATCGGCCAGAACCGCACTCTCGGGCAGCACCGTCGCTGTCAGCGTCCCGCCATTGATGCGCGCGGTGGCAAAGCCGCCCGGCCTAAGCTCGGGCGCGAAGGGCAGGGCGACGCGCGCGGTTCCCTGGCGGGTGTTCTGATCGATCGTGGGAGAGAGCTGCCAGACCTGGCCCTTGAAGACCTTCTCCGAGCCCGCCAGCACGACATCCGCGCTCACTCCTTGCGAGAGGCTCGCAAGCTGCTCTTCATTGACCTGCGCGAGCATTTCCATCTCGCCGCCGCGCGCGATCGTGAACAAGGCAGGCGAGCCTGCGCTCACGCTCTGGCCGGGCTCGACATTGCGCGAGAGCACATAGCCCGAAGCGGGCGCAACGACATTGAGCCGCGCATTGCGCGCGCGCAATTCGGCAAGCTGGGCCTCGGCGACCCGGACGCGCGCATTGGCGCTGTCACGTTCGGCGGTCAGCCGGTCGACATCGGCAGTCGAGATAAAGCCGCGATCGACCAGCTTGAGCGCGCGTTCAAGATTCGCCTGCGCGAGCCGCGCATCGGCGCGGGCGACTTCGATCTGCGCGGCCTGCGCCTTGGCCTGCTGCGTCTGGACCGAGCGATCGATCACCGCGAGCACCTGCCCTGCGCGGACCCACTCGCCCGCATCCACCGGAACCGAGACGACCCGGCCGCCCTCGCCCTCGACGCCGACCGGCATGGCGCGGCGTGCCGCGAGCGTTCCGGGCGCTTCGATGGTGCCCTCGATCGTGGTCTGCCCGGGCGCGACGACGGAGACGACCGGCGCCTGGGACTGGTCATCACCCGCTGGCAGCGGTTCGCCGCCCGTCAGCGCGAAATAGGCCGCAATCGCGAGCAGGAGGCCAAACAGCATGGCGCCGCCGATCAGCACCTTGCGGCCCACACCGCGTGTGCGCTCCGCCTCGGGGCCCTCGGCCTCGATCGCCACTGGCTCGGCAGCTTCCGCCCTAATGGTCGTCTCGTAATTCATTCACTTTCCCTTGGGGACGTCTCGTGCGCAGTGTATTACTCGCCTAATGCACCTTGCGCAAGACCCTTGCCAGCCAATCGCTCCGGCAGCGCCATAATGCCAAACACCGGCCAACGCCCCGGCACAAGGCCACGTTCGACAATATGTCCGCACCGTTAGACGAAGGGCAAGGTCGGGGCGACCGGCTCGCCCCCGCAGTGGCTCACGGCAAAAGGCGGCGCAAGCCCAAAAGACCCGCGCCGCCTTCAAGGGGGTGTTTGAATTGCGCCGGGCTCAGCCCGTTACGCGGCCGCGCTGCATCAGGTTAAGTACGCCAAGCAAAACTACGGAACCGATAAAGGCCGACACAATACCCATGATATCGGGCGGCCAACCGCCGATCGTTCCACTGCCCAGCACGAACGCAAAGACCGAATTGCCGATGAACGAGCCGATGATGCCAACCACGATGTTCCAGAAATAGCCCATCTGCTCATCGCGCTTCATGACCATGCTCGCGAGCCAGCCAATGACGCCACCCATGATGATAAACCAGATAAATCCCAGCATTGTCTCCCTCCAAATGTTCCGGGTTCGCCAGACCTACGGGTTGCAGGCGAGCCGGTTCCCACGAGCGACAAGACCCATGGGATATCAGGAAGTAGATATCACTGTTGGTTTGGGCGTGAAAGGGGCGCGCAGACAGGCGCTCGCATGGAGGCTCAGTATTTGAGCTGGCGCTCGTAAAGGTCGCGATAATGCTGGATACGGGTGACGCGCAGGCCCTGCATCCCCGAACGATCGACCGCGCGCTGCCACGAGGCAAACTCTTCGAGCGTGAGATTGTAGCGCTCGAGCACCTCGTCGATCGTGAGCAGCCCGCCATTGACCGCCGCCACGACTTCAGCCTTGCGCCGCACGACCCAGCGCTTGGTCTTGGGCGAGGGCAAGTCTTTCAGCGTAAGCGGCTCGCCGAGCGGGCCGATCACCTGTTCGGGGCGGATGTCCTGGTTTTCAATCATGTTCTTCTCTCGCATCGCCTCCGGCGACCTCGTCTTCCGTTGGAGACACTTTGGCGCCCAAGCCTTTCTGACCCTCTAAAGCATCAGGGTTAACAGGAGGTTCAACACGTCCCAGCCCCTCGAAATAGCGTGCCGCCGCATCGCCAAAACTCGCGCCCGAACTGCCGGCACAAAGCAACGCATCCTGGCGCATTTCCTCGCGCAGATCGCGCGCGGCATTCAGTCTGGCGGTCAGCTCGTTCCACTCAACCGCGCGCAGCGCTTCGCCGTTGCGCAATCCCCCGATCGAAGTGGCCGGGGCTTCGCCGGTCGCTTCCGCTCGAGGCCGTGTGGACGCAGTGCCACGCTCACCTGCCCGGCCTATTACCCGCTCAAAAGACTTGCTGTGCTGAAACATGCGGGCAAGAATATCGCGCGGGAGTCAAGATGTGGTAAAACGGTGATTCACCTGCTCTTAGGATAAACGCTGCGCGAAATCGAAAGCTTGAGCCATGCGCGAGCGCGCCTATATCCCGCGCGCGATGATGATGAACGACACCGCCTCCCTCCTGTCTGGCAGCCTTGCCAAAGATGCGCGCGATCGGCCCGGCAGCGCGGCGCTGTTCGATCTGCCACGCGCACCGGACGAATGCCGGATCGTGGTTGCGATGAGCGGCGGGGTCGATTCCTCGGTGGTCGCCGCGCTTGCCGCGCAGACCGGGGCCGAGGTGATCGGGATCACGCTCCAGCTTTATGACTACGGCGCCGCCACGGGCCGCAAGGGCGCGTGCTGCGCAGGCGATGACATCGCCGATGCGCGCGCGGTGTGCGACCGGCTCGGCATCGCGCACTATGTGTTCGACCATGAGAGCGCGTTTCGCGAGAGCGTGGTCGAACAGTTCGCCGACGAATATCTCGCCGGGCGCACGCCGGTGCCCTGCATCCGCTGCAATATGGGGCCCAAGTTCACCGACCTGTTTCGCATGGCACGCGAGCTGGGCGCCGATTGCCTGGCGACCGGGCACTATGTCCAGCGCGTCGAAGCGGAAGGCGGCCCGCACCTTTACCGCGCGCATGATCCCTCGCGCGACCAGTCGTACTTCCTCTATGCCACAACGCAGGAGCAGCTGGAGTACATCCGCTTTCCCCTGGGCGGCCTGCCCAAGACGCAGGTGCGCGAACTCGCCGAGTCGGCCGGCCTGCGCAACGCGATGAAGCCCGACAGCCAGGACATCTGCTTCGTGCCCGATGGCAATTATGCCCGCATCGTCACCAGCCTGCGCCCCGAAGGCGCGATCCCCGGCGACATTGTCCACGCGGCAACCCGCGAAGTGCTCGGGCAGCACAAGGGCATCGTCCACTTCACCGTCGGCCAGCGCAAGGGGCTCGAGATCGGCGGCCAGAGCGAACCGCTCTATGTCATCGGGCTCGATGCCGCGACCCGCGAGGTGCGGGTAGGCCCCAAGCGCATGCTCGCGGTCACCAGCGCCCGGCTGATTGAGACCAATGCGATCGGCGCTGTGCCCGGTGCGCCGCTCACCGCCAAGGTCCGCAGCCTTGCCAAGCCTGTCGCCGTGACGCTCGAGGGAGAGATGGGCGAGGGCCGCGCGGTGACGCTGCGCTTCGCCGAGCCCGAGTTCGGCGTTGCGCCCGGACAGGCGGCGGTGATCTATGCCGGCGAGCGCGTGGTCGGCGGCGGCTGGATCGATTCGACCGAGGCTCCCGCAGCCTAGTTGTCGCCTTGCCCGTCCCAGGGCTCGAGCACGCAGCCATAGCCCTCGCGATAGGTTGCGGTGTTGGCGGTAATCAGGGGGAAGCGCGCCGTCACGCTCTTCGCCCCGGCATCGTCGACCAGGGTCACCAGCTCCATGCCGCCCAGCTTGTCCTTCTCGCAATCGTCGAGGCTGCGACCCGCGACGAAGCGGCACGAACAGGCCACCCGCGCGGCGTAGGAGGTGCCGACATCGGCATAGCCCCGGATCGCCCCGCCATAGGCCCACCAGGCCGCCGCCAGCCCCGCCGCCAGCAGCACCAGCAACATCAGCCCCCAGCGCACGACGGGTCGCTTCCGGCTCGATCTCGTTCCTGCGTTCATCGCCTGATCCTCTTGCCCGCATTTCCCCTTCACCTCACCCTTGCCAAAGGGGGGTGATTTGGGGGATGGACGCCGCGCCATGTCGCGCCGCCCGCATTCCCCTATCGCCGCCCTTGCGCTTTTGCCAGCCTGCCTTGTGGCCGCGTCTTGCGGCGAGGGCGTGCCCGGCGCGCCACCGCCGCTCGATGCCGAGGCCCTCGCCGCCGTGACCGACAAGGCGGGCGCCCCGCGCGAGGATCTGGCACGCGAGGTCGACGATCTGTTCGCGATGGAAGGGCTTGGCGAGACGCGCGCCGTGCTGGTGCTCGCCGATGGCAACATCGCGGCCGAGCGCTACGCTGACGGCTACGATGCCGACACCCGCTTCGTCAGCTGGTCGATGGCCAAGACGGTGACGGCGGTGCTGATCGGGATGCTGGTCGCCGATGGGCTGCTCAGCCTCGATGAGCCTGCACCTGTCCCGATGTGGCAAAGGCCCGGCGATCCGCGCGCCGAGATCACGCTGCGCCAGCTGCTCCAGATGAGGAGCGGCCTCAGGCATACCGAAGCGGGCGATCCACCCTATGAGAGTTCGGAAGTGCGCATGCTGTTTCTCGACGGGCGCGACGATATGGCGCGCTGGGCGAAAGAGCAGCCGCTCGAGGCCGAGCCGGGCGAGCGGTTCGAGTATTCCTCCAACACGACCGTGATCCTTGCCGATATCGCCGCGCGCGCGCTGACCGAGAGCCAGGAGCCCGAAGCGCGCCGCCGGGCGGTCGAGACCTATCTGGATGAGCGCCTGTTCGAGCCATTGGGTATGCGCTCGATCGTGCCCGAATACGATGCCAGCGGAACGCTGATCGGCGGCAGCCTGATGCATGCAACCGCGCGCGACTGGGCAAAGTTCGGCGAGTTCCTGCGCCGCAGCGGCAAGAGCCCGGCAGGCGAGCAACTCGTGCCCAGCCGCTGGATCGCGCAGATGACCGAGCCCAGCCCGGCCAGCGAGCATTATGGCTTCCAGACCTGGATGAACCGCCCCGATGCGCGGCTCGAACACGGCCACCCGCTGTTTCCCGATCGCGCGCCCGACAGCCTGTTCGCGATGATCGGGCATATGGGGCAGTATGTCCTCGTCTCGCCCGAGCAGAAGGTGACCATGGTGCGGCTGGGCCATTCCACGAGCGAAGAGCGCCCGCCCATGCTGCAGCAGGCTGCCGACGTGATCGCGCTCTACCCGGTGCGCTAGGCTGCAGGAAAGCGGTTGTTTGACGGGTGCGCAAGTCGCATCCGCGACTTCCCTAGGCCAGGCCTCCCGCTCCCGCGCCCTTCCACCCGGATCCTACCGGGACACAATCCGGATGGAAGGGCGCGGGAGCAGGAGGCCTGGCCAACGAGCGTGAGCGAGCTCCACTCACAGCCGGAACACCCCCTGGACCACGGTCACGCACGGCCCGCCGAGCCAGACGCGATCGCCATCGAGCCGCAGCGTCAAGTCGCCGCCGCGCTGCGAGGCCTGGTGCGCGGTGAAGGCATCGCGCCCGAGCCGCTCGGCCCAATAAGGCGCGAGCGCGGCATGGGCAGAGCCGGTCACGCTGTCTTCATCGACCCCGCCGCCGGGCACGAACACGCGGCTGGCGATATCGGTCCGCTCGCCCGGCGCGGTGACGATGAACTGGTCCGCCCCCAAAGCCTCCAGCCCGCGAATGTCGGGCGTAAGCGCGCGGATTGCCGCTTCGCTGTCATAGAGGAAAATGTTGTAACCCAGCTCGGAGCGGTGAACGCTCGCCGGCTCCTTGCCGAGCAGCGCGATCGCGCGCTCGTGCTGCGCGGGGGCGGTGCGAATGGCCGGCAGCGCCAGCTCGTAGCCCGCACCCAGCCGCTGCACTTCGAGCACGCCTGACTGGCGCGTGCGGAAGGTGACACTCTCGCGGCCCGTGCCCCATTCATGATGCGCGAGCAGCACATGGCCCGAGGCAAGCGTTGCGTGGCCACATAGCGCGATCTCGTAGGTCGGCGTGCACCATCTGAGCTCCCAGTCGGCCTCGCCGGTGGCACCGGGCACGAGGAAGGCCGTCTCGGCGAACAGGTTCTCCGCCCCGATCTTCACCAGCATCTCGTCCGCGGGCCATTGCTCGAGCACCATGACCGCGGCCTGATTGCCGCCGAAGGGCCGGGCGCTGAAGGCATCGACATGCCAGTAGGGGATGGAATTCACTTGTTTCTCCTCACCGCTGATCCCTCCGCTTCACTGCGGGGCGATGTAGCCTTTCCTGAACGACTGCCGCAGGCAGGCAGTCGAAGGGGGCGGGCGGGCGCCCCTGCGAACCCTGCGGGTTGGAATGGGATGGGTGTTTGCTTTCTCAAGGGTAGAGCAGCTCGTCGCGCCAGCCCAGCGCATCGCCCGCGCCCGTCAGCGTGAACAGGCGCCGGTCGTGCAGGCGATTATCGCGATCGATCCAGAACTCGATGCGTTCAGGTGCGAGCGTGAAGCCGGTCCAGTGCGCGGGGCGCGGCACCTGGCCCGCTTCGGCGTGCTCCTCCCACAGCGCCTTGACGCGGTCGATATAGTCCTGGCGGCGCTCGAGCGGGCGCGACTGGTCGCTCGCCGCGCTGCCGACCTGGCTCTTGTACGGGCGCGAGTGGAAGTAGGCGTCGGCGCGGCTCGCGCTCACTTCGGTGAGGCGGCCCTCGATGCGGATCTGGCGGCGCAGGCTCTTCCAGTGGAACAGCAGCGAGCCTTGCATATTGGCGCGGATCTCGCCGCCTTTGCGGCTCTGGGCATTCGTGAAGAAGGTGAAGCCGCCCTCCTCTGCCCCATGCCCTTTCAGCAGCACCATGCGCACCGAAGGCGCGCCGTCGGGCGTTGCGGTTGCCAATGCCATCGCGTTCGCATCGTTGGGCTCGCTCGCCTCCGCCTCGGCAAACCAGTCCTCGAACAGCGCGAAGGGATCGGCGCCGGCGGGGATCCGACTGTCGGCAAGCTGGGCATCGTCAAGGCTGGGCGGGGCACTCATCGCAGATTGATCCTCTCCTTATCGCGCTCGGCTCATCGCTCGCAGAGCACGGTTGATACAAATGTTACAGTGTCCTGGCGCGAAAAACGGGCCGGAGACATGCGCGCCTTGGCGGCGGGCGCGATATGGGAGGGCGGGCTCTTTCATTCCACCCCTGATAGCGCGAGGCAGCACTGTAGGAAACGCGCGAGGCTCCGGGGCCTTGGCGCAAACGGGCGCTGCACGCATCGTCCGATCACTTCGCCGCTTGCCTCGCGCGGGCGTTGCACCTAGCTAACTCACCATGCCCGATCCATACAGCACTCTTGGCATTCAGCGCACCGCCTCCGAGAAGGACATCAAGAGCGCCTATCGCAAGCTCGCCAAGGAGCTGCACCCCGATCGCAACAAGGACAATCCGAGGGCCGCCGAGAAATTCTCCGATTTGACCAAGGCCTATGATCTCCTTTCGGACAAGAGCAAGCGCGCCCAGTTCGATCGCGGCGAGATTGACGGTGAGGGCAATCCGCTTAATCCATTCGGCGGAATGGGCGGCGGTTTTGGCCGCAGCGCGGGCGGTGGCATGGGCGGTTCGGGGGGGTTTCGCCGCCCGCCGCCGGGCGGGTTTGGCGATGCCGAGTTCAATGGCGGGATTTCCCCCGAAGACATGGATCTGGGCGATCTGTTCGAAGGGCTGTTCGGCTCCGGGCGCAGCCGCCCGGCGGGCAATGCCGGCACGCGGCGCGGCTTTGGCGCCCGGCCCGGCGCTTCGCCTCCGCCGCCGCGAAAGGGCGCCGATATCCAGTATCGCCTCGCGGTTCCGTTCGTCGATGCCGCCGCCGGGCGCGATCAGCGCATCACGCTCGCCGATGGCAAGACGATCAGCCTCAAGCTTCCGCCCGGTGTGGATGACGGCACGCAGATGCGGCTGCGCGGCAAGGGCCAGCCCGGCCCCGGCGGACATGGCGACGGGATCGTGATGGTCGAAGTGGGTTCGCACCCCTTCTTTCGCCGCGATGGCGATCATATCAGGATGGATTTGCCGATCACGCTCGATGAGGCGCTGCGCGGCGGCAAGGTCAAGTGCCCGACGGTCGATGGCCCGGTCATGCTGACGATCAAGCCCGGCACCCACGGCGGCACCGTCCTGCGGCTGGGGGGCAAGGGCTGGACCAAGGCGAGAAAGGCAGGCGCATCGGACGATGCCAAGGCCGAGCGCGGCGATCAGCTGGTCACGCTCGAAATCCAGCTGCCCGACGATCCCGGCGCGCTTGAGGAGCGCCTCGAAGGCTGGACCGATCCGGGGCGGCCGCGCGCCAAATTTGGCTTTTAGGCGCGGGTTTTTGGCGGATCTGGCGATCAGCCGAGCGATTAGCGCCGCAGGTCAGCGCGCAACGATGCGAAACGCGCAACCGGCAGGCAGGAGGCAGGCGCGTGCGCACACCGGGGCCTGATCGCGATCCAGACAGTTTGAACGATGCTCTTGCCGCGCGCGAAGTCGAATCGCTCTCGCCCGAAGCGCGGCGGCGGCGCAAGGCGGCGCTGCTCAGGGCGCCCGCCGACAGCGAAGAGGAAGCGCCGCGCTCATGGCGCGCGCGCGCGCTCGCCGTGCTGGGTCCGGGCACGCGCGCCTTCGAGATCGCCCGGCGGACCTTCGTGGGCACCTATCAGGATGGCTTCATCTATGCCGGCAACCTTGCATATCTGGCGATGCTGGCGATCTTTCCCTTCTTCATCCTTGCAGGCGCGCTGTTTCAGCTGTTCGGCGAGGTCGAGGATCGCCGGATCATCATCGAGACCGTGCTGCTCGCCGCGCCGCCGACGGTGCGCTCGGTGATCGAGCCGGTGGCGCGCAATGTCATCGATGCGCGCTCGGGCTGGCTGCTGTGGCTCGGCGCGGCTGCGGCGCTGTGGTCGGTCTCGAGCCTGATTGAGACGATCCGCGATGTGCTGCGCCGCGCCTATGGCACGAACCGCGTGCTTGCCTTCTGGCGCACCCGGCTCGCTTCGGCGGGGCTGATCATCGGCGCCGTGATCCTGTTGCTGTTCTCGCTGTTCGCGCAGGTCGCGATCGGCGCGGCGCAGCAATTCATCCTTGCGCGCCTGCCGCAGCTGGGCGCGGTGACGGGCTCGCTCGATCTTTCGCGCATCCTGCCGGCGATCGGGCTGTTCTTCTCGCTCTATCTGCTGTTCGTCGCGCTCGCGCCGGTCGAATATCGCTCGCGCAGCTTCCCCAAATGGCCCGGCGCGCTGATCACGACGGTGTGGTGGCTCGCCGTGACGACTGCCATGCCGCCGATCCTGCGCGGGTTTTTCACCTATGACCTGACCTATGGCAGCCTTGCCGGGATCATGATCGCGCTGTTCTTTTTCTGGCTCGTGGGGCTAGGGGTGGTTATCGGGGCAGAACTCAACGCCGCGCTCGCCGAGCCTGACGAAGACAGCGATGAAGGAGATGAGACATGAGCGGATTGATGGCCGGAAAACGCGGGCTCATCATGGGGCTGGCAAACGACAAGTCGCTCGCCTGGGGAATCGCGCAGAAGCTCGCCGAGCAGGGCGCCGAGCTCGCCTTTTCCTATCAGGGCGAAGCGCTGGCCAAGCGTGTCAAGCCGCTCGCGCAAAGCCTGGGGAGCGATTTCACCTTCGAATGCGACGTCTCCGACATGGCCTCGCTCGATGCCGGGTTCGAAACGCTCAAATCGCGCTGGGAAACGCTCGATTTCCTCGTTCACGCGATCGGCTTTTCCGACAAGTCCGAGCTGCGCGGCCACTATGTCGATACCAGCCTCGACAATTTCCTGATGACGATGAACGTCTCGGCCTATTCGCTCGTCGCGGTGACGAAGCGCGCCTCTGACATGATGCCGCCCATTCAGGAAGACGGAACCGGCGGCGGCTCGATCATCACGCTGACCTATTATGGCGCGGAGAAGGTCGTCCCGCATTACAACGTGATGGGCGTTGCCAAGGCGGCGCTCGAGACGAGCGTCAAATATCTCGCCAACGATCTGGGCCCGCGCGGCATCCGCGTGAACGCGCTCAGCGCCGGGCCGGTCAAGACGCTGGCGGCCAGCGGGATCGGCGATTTTCGCTATATCCTCAAGTGGAACGAATTGAATTCGCCGCTGCGCCGCAACATCACGATCGAGGATGTCGGCGGGGCGGGGCTGTATCTGCTCTCGGGGCTTTCGGCAGGGGTGACGGGCGAGGTCCATCATGTCGATGCGGGCTATCACTTGGTCGGCATGAAGCAGGAAGACGCGCCCGATATCGCGCTCTCCTGAGGCACCAGAGCACTCCCGCCCGATGCGCACCGCCCTCATCACCGGAAGCGCCGGCTTCATCGGCTATCATCTTGCGCGCCTGCTGCTCGAGGAAGGCTGGCGGGTCATCGGCTATGACGGGATGACCGATTATTACGATGTGCGCCTCAAGCAGCGGCGCCATCAGATGCTGTTGCAGAAGGCACGCTTTTCAGCGCATGAGGGCATGATCGAGGATTTCGCGGCGCTCCGCAGTGTCGCATTGGCCGCAAAGCCCGATGTGATCGTTCATCTCGCCGCGCAGGCGGGCGTGCGCTACAGCCTTGAGAACCCGCGCGCCTATATCGATGCCAATCTCGTGGGCACGTTCAACGTGATGGAATGCGCGCGCGAGCTGGGGCCGGCGCATTTGCTGATGGCCTCGACCAGCTCGGTCTACGGCGCCAATACGGACATGCCCTTCCACGAGCAGCACAAGACCGAGACGCCGCTCACGCTCTATGCCGCGACCAAGAAGGCGAACGAGGCGATGGCACATTCCTATGCCCATCTTTGGAACCTGCCGACCACGATGTTCCGCTTCTTCACGGTCTATGGCCCCTGGGGTCGGCCCGATATGGCGCTGTTCAAGTTTACCCGCGGGATTCTCGAAGGCACGCCGATCGATATCTACAACCAGGGCGAGATGTATCGCGATTTCACCTATGTGAGCGATCTCGTGCGCGCGATCGGCCTGCTGATCGATGCAGCGCCTCAGCGGCCCGAAAGCGAGGCGGACATTCCCGAATGGGATTCGCTCTCGCCCGCCGCGCCCTGGCGCGTCGTCAATATCGGCAACAGCGATACCGTGAAGCTGACCGATTTCGTCGATGCGATCGAGGCGGAGTGCGGGCGCGAGGCGATCCGCAACTATCTGCCGATGCAAACGGGCGATGTGCCCGCGACCTGGGCCGATGCGCGGCTCCTCAAGGAGCTCACCGGCTATGCGCCGAAAACAGACGTGCGCGAAGGGATCGCCCGGTTCGTTGCATGGTATCGCGACTATTACCGGATCTGAGCGCGCGCCGTCCTAGCCGCCCGGATTGCCCGGCGGCGGAGCGGCATCGAGCGGGACCTGCTCCTCGTCCTGATCGTCGAACGGGCCGACCTTCGAGGGCGGCACGGGGATCGTGCGCTCCTCGGTCGCTTCCGGCGGCACGGTCAGCGTGGGATCGACTTCGCCGGGCAGCGGCGCGCTGCGCTCGCGCTCCAGTCTCTCGAGATATTCGCGCTCGATCTCCTCGACCCGGCTCTGTTCGGCCGCCGCCGAGGCGTCGATCCCGGCGAGACGCTCCTGCCGCGCCTGCTCGATCAGCTGGGCGAAGCGGACTTTCGAGCCCTCCTGCTTGTCCTGATAGGCAGCGTCGATCATCTGCTGGGTGCAGCCGGTGAACCCGCCCGCTCCCGCCGGATCGCACGACATCGTGCCGAAGGCGCCGATATAGCGGATCTTCTCGACATCTCTGGTCCAGGAACGATTCTGCGGGCTGTCGCTCGTGCGCAGATTGCTCGGGATGCGATAACGCTCGGCCTCGACGAGGATTTCGCAGATCACGATCTCGTCTTCCTCGCTCGCCTCGGGGCATTCATCCTCGCTATAGGCGATGACCATGTTAACCCGGTCGCCCGGCTGATCCTGCGCGGCAGCGGGGCTCGCAATTCCCGTTGCCGCGAGGCCGGCGGCGATGAACGGGAGCGCGGCGGCTCTGTTGGCGAAATTCATGGCGGTTCCTTCCGGTCGCAGTCTTTCTGGTCCTACATGGCGCTCGCTGAACCGCCTGTGAAGGCGCTTTCGACGCAAGGCGCTGGAAATCAGATCCGTTCGCTGACCTTGATCGCCACCCGGCAACCCAGCCGGATTGCTCCCGCAAGCAGCGGATAGGCGGGCGCGCGCTCGGCCCCGTTGGCAAGCGCTGCATCGCGGTGTTCGCGCTCATCCTCGCGAAATTCCTCGATCATGCCGGCCAGTTCGGGATCCGCCTCGGTATCGCTCAGCCGGTCGAGCTGCTCGGAATAATGCCTGTCAATCTCTTCCTCGACCGCGGCGGTGCAGGCCATCGCCGCTTCAGGGCCGAGCAGCGCTGTGCCTGCGCCCAACGCATAGCCCGCCATCGACCACAGCGGCTGGAGCGCCGTCGGACGCACGCCGCGCTCGGCCAACATCGCGTCGAACTTGGCGCGGTGGCCCTCCTCCTGCTCGGCCATGTGGCGGATTTCGGCCGAATGCGGCCCGCGATCGCCCATCACGGCGAGCTGGCCTTCATAGATCCGCGTCGCGCCGAATTCGCCGGCCTGGTCGACCCGGATCATGCGATGGAGTTCGTCGCGCTTCATGTCTTAAGCCTTTCTGCCTGAAACTGTCGTCAGAGCGAGGATGGCGATTGCCCCTGCGCTCGAAAAGAGGAAATTGAACCCGGCGAGCGAAACCCCGAAGAGATCCCACGGCGCCTGATCGCAGCGCGTGAGCGGCGCCGCGCCCGGATCGAGCACATCGATGCCGCCGATCCGCGCGCACGGCGTGATGCCGGGCCACCAGCCATATTCGACCCCGGCGTGAAACCCGCCGATGAGCCCCGAGGCGAGGATCGCAAGCGCGGCAAGCCCGGCCCACATCCGCCCGGCCGGCAGCGCGAAGCCCGCGAGCGCGAGCGCCAGCGCGGCAAAATGCGGATAACGCTGCCACCAGCACATCTCGCACGGATAGAGCCCGAAGCCATATTGCGAGATGTAGGCCCCGCCCAGCAGGACGGCGGGCAAGGCGAGGGCGAGAAGACGCGCCTGCTCGGGCCGGGTCATGATCTAGCGGCGCAGCGCGACCGAGCTCTTGGTCGTGCGGCGCAGCGTTTCGAGCGCATAATGCAATTGGAAATCCTCGATCCCCTGCTCCTCGAGCTGCTGGGCGGTGAGCTGGAAGCGCGGATCCTCGATCTTGTCCGCTTCGAGCTCCTCGTCCTTGATACCCAGCTCGTTGATCAGATGGCCGCGCAGATCGCTCTCGCGGGTCTGATATTTCGAGCGCAGCGCGAGATCGGGATCGGACAGCTGGGGCACCCTGATATCGGGCGCGATCCCGCCTTCCTGGACCGATTTGCCCGACGGGGTGAAATAGCGCGCCGTCGTCAGCTTCAGGGCCGCATCGTTGCCGAGCGGGAGCAGCGACTGGACCGAGCCCTTGCCGAAGCTGCGCTCGCCCATGACCAGCGCGCGGCGATGATCCTGCAGCGCGCCTGCGACGATTTCGGAGGCCGAGGCCGAGCCCGCATCGATCAACACGATCACCGGCACGCCTTCGGCCATGTCACCGCGGAAAACGGTCTCGGCATCGTAGAGCAGCGTTTCGCCGCGTGCGCGGCCGCGCTGCGAGACAATCCGGCCTTCGCTCAGGAACAAATCGGAAAGCGCCACCGCCTCATCGAGGCTGCCGCCCGGATTGGAGCGCAGATCGAGCACCAGCCCGGCGGGCCGCCCGGCCATCTCCTCGCGGATCGCGGCCCAGGCGCGGTAGACATCGGCGCCGACATCGGCGGAAAACTCGTTGACCGAGATGACTCCGATATTGCCCGGCATCACTTCGTGCGTAACGGGTTCGAGCTCGATCACGCCGCGCATCACGCCGACTTCGAAGGGCTCATCGCGCCCGGGGCGGAAAATGGTGAGCTCGATCGAAGTGCCTGCCGTGCCGCGCATGCGCGAAACCGCTTCGTCGAGATCGCCGCCATAGATCAGATCGCCATCGAGGTGCGTGATGAAATCGCCCGCCTTGATCCCGGCCCGATCGGCCGGGCTGCCCTTGAACGGCGAGACGACCTTGACCGCGCCATCCTCCTGCACGACCGAGAGGCCAAGGCCGGTGTAATTGCCATCGATCATGGTTTCGAGCCGCTGCAGATCGCTCCCGTCGAGATAGGCCGAATGCGGATCGAGCGCGGCCAGCATCCCGTCGATCGCGCCGCGCACAAGCACTTCGTCCTCGACCTGCTCGACATAGCTCATCTTGATGCGCTGATAGGTGGCGAAGAGTTTGGAAAATTCGGGGCCTGCGCGGCCATCGACCTGCGCCATGGTGGCGGTTGTCGCCGGGATGATCGCCACGGCGGTAACAAGAGCGGCGGTGCGCAGCAGGGCGGCAATTTTCATGAAGGTCAGGCTCCTATCGCAAGACTGCGTCTTATCGCGTTCGCGGGCTGAACGCTAGATGAGAGACGCACCCGGCCTTCTCGCTGCCTCGTTGCGGCACATGGCGAGCAGACCCTGGTGGGATATACGTGTGGTGTCCCGGTCCGGTTTCAAGAGGCACGAGAGCCGCGCTATCGCAGATAATTGAGGGGGTTAACCGGTTCGCCCTTGTTCCTCAGCTCGATCATGATCGGTTCATCCCCGCCGCCCGCCAGCCCGAGCGGTTCGCCCTGAAGGACATTCTGGCCGATGGTGACGCCCGTGCGCGCCATGCCGGTAATGACGCTCGTCCAGCCGCCGGGATGCTCGATGATGACGACTCGTCCAAACCCTTCATACGGGCCGGCAAAGGCGATGCGCCCATCGGCCGGGACGACGATCTGCGCGCCGGGTACAGGAGCGAGGGTGATGCCCCGGCTGCGCAGGCCGCTGGCGCGCTGTTCGCCAAAGCCTGCAAGCGTTCGGCCCTGCACGGGGAGCTGGAACTCGGCCAGCCCGGCGCCGGGCAGCGGCCCAGGAGCGGCAGCGGGCGCGCTTGGCGAGGTCTCCTGCGTCGCGGCGAGGCGCTGTGCGCCTGTGCCCGCGCCGAGGATGGCCGGGCGTCTCACCGGACCGGGAAGCGCGGCGAGTTCCTCGCGCAGCGCGGCATCCTCGTTGAGGCGTTCGACGAGC
>JGI12048J13642_10038813_pt1 | contig 29877 bp, 17 predicted proteins | sample ElkSlonscriptome_16_FD_13642 | JGI IMG/M metagenome (IMG submission 13642)
GGTCAGATCGATGTCATGCGCGGCCAGGGCCTGGGGATCGAGCACCACGCGCACGACCTGCTCTGGGACGCCGATGGTGTAGACGTCGCGGGTACCCCTGACGCGCTTGATCTCCTGCTCGATGGCGTGGGCCACCTTGCCGAGTTCGTAGGCGCCGACGTTGTCGTCCTTGGACCACAGCGTCGCGGTCAGGATCGGTACGTCGTCAATACCCTTGGGTTTGATGATGGGTTGACCGACGCCGAGATTCCGCGGCAGCCAGTCTTCGTTGGATCTGACCTTGCTGGAAAGGCGAACGATGGCGGCGGTGCGGTCCTCGCCGACCTTGAACCGCACGGTGATCACGGCCATGCCCGGCCGCGACACCGAGTAGATGTGCTTGACGCCCTGGATCTCGGACAGCACCTGCTCCGCCGGGCCGGCCACCAGATGCTCGATCTCGCTGGCCGAGGCCCCAGGGAACGGGATAAAGACATCGGCGAAGGTGACGTTGATCTGCGGCTCTTCCTCGCGCGGCGTTACCAGGATCGCGAACAGACCGAGCAGCAGCCCGACGATGGCCAGCAGCGGTGTGATCTCGGTATTCTGAAAACCTGCGGCAATGCGCCCGGACAGACCGAGTTTGGGCGGCGGCGATGCGTTCGTGGATGCTGGGGCGGATGCTGGGGCGGATGGTGGATCGGGCGTGGGCTCAGTCATCGCTTTGTCCCCCGGCCGCGACGCGCGCCTGGGCTCGGGCCTTCAGCGCAACGCCAGCGGCGATCGGGTCTAGTGCTACGCGTTCGCCCTCGGTCAGGCCCGACAGCACCACCAAATCATCCCCGAGCGCTCGGCCGACGCGGATCTGGCGCAGCCGGATGGCGCCATCCTCGCCCAGCACATAGACGCCGGTGACCTCGGAGCGGTAGACCACGGCCGCCTTTGGAACGGTGAGTTCGTCCTTTTTGCCGGTGATGACGCTGGTCTTGACGAACATGCCGGGGAACAGGCCCTCGGTGCCTTCGGACAGGTCCACGCGCACCTTAAATGTGTTCGATCCCAGGTCCGCGAACGGAAACACGGTGATGCGCTCGGGCTGGGCCACCTCGCCATTGGGCAGGTAGACCTTGATCTTGCCGAGGTCGCGCACCGCCGGGATCACGCTCTGCGGCACGTCGACGATCACGCGCAACTCCTCCAGCGAGATGCCGCTCATCACCGCCTGACCAGGGCTGGCGATCTCGCCGAGTTCCACATGGCGCTGGATGACGATGCCGGAGTAGGGCGCGCGGATCTGGGTATATTTCAGTTGCTCCTGGGCCTGCTGCAGTCCGGCCTGGGCCGCTTCCAGGCGCGCCTGGGCACGGGTCAGGTCGGCCCTGGCCTTGTCCATGGCCGAGTCGGAGACGTTCTTCTTCTTATACAGCCCTTCCACGCGGCCGAAATCGTCGCGGGCCTGCTTGAGTTGCGCCGTCGCGGACTTGAGATCCGCGGCCGCCTGGGCAACGCGGGTGCGATGCTCGGTGTCACGCAATCGGACGAGCACATCGCCCTTGTTCACGAAGTCGTCGACATCGTAGACGATCTCTTCGACCTGCCCTTGGGTCTGGGCCGACACCGTGGTGCGGTTGATGGCCTCGACAACGCCGTCGAGCCGATACTCGCGCGGCACGGTCTGGTAGCGGGCCTGGGCGTTGGCGAGGTCCGGCTGTTGGTTGGTTGCGACCACATCGTCGGCCGCGCGGGCCGCCGCTAACATGAGCAGTAGGGGTGCCGCCGCGAACAGCGTGATCCGCAGTCTTGATCTGGAGCACATGGTTGTTGGAGTCTCGCGGTAAATTAGATTACTCTAATATTAACAGTTTTTATCGAAACTTCAATGGGTTTGATCCAGCGACCCGCGAGACCGTCAGTTATACTCTAGGTTCAGCCGTACTGTCTGCGTGGTGAGCGCTATGTCCCCGTGGAACAGAGTGAAATGCTGCCGGAGCTCGACCTTGCACTGCTGACCAGCTTCATCGACCAGCCAACCACGTTCGATGCGATTCGGGGCTATCGGCAGGCGTTGCGGCAGCGCTGACCGCCGGTGTTGGTCCTGTCAATCGTCACCGAACATGCTCGGAAACGTTGTGCTCGACGCGGCATTGATCTTCAATTGATCTCGGAAGCCATACAAAATCCGCGGGAGACCTTTGCGGACCTTGTTGGTCCAGAGGCAACTCATCTGTGCTACGACGTTCCGCAGCGCGGATTTCGAACCCTCCGGGTCCTGGTGAACGACTCGGTTGATCCGCCTCGGGTTATCACCGCGTTTTTCGAAGGTTAAGAGAATCCGCCCATAAAGCTAGAGTTTGACCACATCGCCGATGCCGCTTACTTCGAGATCGCCGACGGCGAGATCGCCACCACCCGCGAGATTGAGCCGGGCATCAACGGAGACTACGACGCCAAAGTCCACCTAATTGGCATTGAGGTCTTGGGCGTGAGCAAGCGATCCGATGTCGAGCCACTTAACCAGTGGTTATCGTTGTTCCTATCCGTCGATGCTGGGCTATCGGCAGGCGTCGCAGCAGGGCAGACCGCCTGATCAGGAACAATGGCCGCGGCCATTTCTCTAATTATCTCGTGGTTTTTCCGCTGGAGTTGTACCATGCCCGAAAGCGATATCCTGATCTTCGACATCATTGCGTTGGAATGGCTGGTCGCGTTGCTGACGGTCGCGGTGATTGTGATCGTCGGCGGCTTCGTCAATCGGGGCAGGCGCCGCAAGCCACGATCCCTTGTGGAAAAGCAGGCGCAAGGGGACGAGCCCGTCTGGCATCATTTGAGCGCCGATGAGGCGCTATCGCGGGCCGGTGGCAGTCTTGAGGGACTGAGTTCAGGAGAGGCCCGCCAACGCCTGGACACCCATGGTCCCAACCGGCTGCCGGAGGCCAAGCCGCGCGGCGTGCTGCTGCGCTTTCTGGCGCAGTTCCACAACGTACTGATCTATGTCTTGCTCGCCGCGGGTGTGGTCACGGCGCTGTTGCAGCACTGGCTCGATTCTGGCGTGATCCTGGGAGTCGTTCTGGTCAACGCGATCATCGGCTTCGTACAAGAGGGCAAGGCCGAGGACGCGCTAAAGGCCATCCGGGGGATGCTCTCGCCCCATGCCATGGTCTGGCGCGGCGGCCGGCTGGTTACCCTGGACGCCGCCGACCTGGTGCCCGGCGACTTGGTTCAGCTCCAATCCGGCGATAAGGTGCCAGCGGACCTGCGGCTCCAGCGCGCCAAGGGCCTGCAGGTCGAGGAGGCACCGCTGACCGGTGAATCGGTACCCGTCGACAAGAACCTTGGCCCGGTGGCGCCGGAGACCCCCCTGGCGGACCGACGCTGCATGGCTTACTCGGGCACACTGGTGACCCATGGCCAGGCGACCGGCATCGTCGTTGCCACTGGCCCCGACACCGAGATCGGCCGCATCAGTGCCCTGGTGGCCGGCGTGGAGCAGCTGACTACCCCGCTGCTGCGACAAATGGCGCAGTTCGGCCGCTGGCTGACGGCGGCCATACTGGTGCTTGCCTCCGCCAGCTTCGCCTTTGGCGTTCTGGTGCGTGACTATACCGCCGCGCAGATGTTCCTGGCCTCGGTGGGCCTCGCCGTGGCCGCGATCCCGGAGGGCCTGCCAGCGATCATGACCATCACGCTGGCCATCGGCGTGCAACGCATGGCCCGGCGCAAGGCCATCATCCGCCGGCTGCCGGCCGTGGAAACGCTAGGCACCGTCGGCGTCATCTGCTCGGATAAGACCGGCACCCTGACGTGCAACGCCATGACCGTTGCCGCAGTCCACACGGGCGCGCGGGCACTCAGGGTCACTGGCACCGGCTACGATCACCACGGTGCCTTTCTAGAAGACGGCGAAGCGGTCCGGCCTCAGGATGATGCGCGTCTCACCGAGGCTCTGCGCGCTTTGGCGCTGTGCAATGACGCATCGTTAGAGCAGGTGGAGGGCGAGACATGGCGGGTACATGGCGACCCGATGGAGGGCGCCCTCTTAGTGGCGGCGGCCAAGGCCGGACTCGATCTGGACGCGCTCGGAAAGCGCTACCCGCGCACCGACCTGATCCCGTTCGAATCCGAACACAAGTTCATGGCCACGCTGCACCATAGTCACGACGGCGAGTCCTTCGTCTACGTCAAGGGCGCGCTGGAGGCGCTGCTCGGCATGTGCAATACCGAACGCGGGCTGGACGGCGACGTGCCGCTCGACCGCCGCGTTTGGGAGCAGCGCATGGAGGCCATGGCCTCGGCCGGGCAGCGTATCCTCGCCGTGGCCATGAAGCCCGCCGAGCGGCATCGCTCGGAGCTGGACTTCGAAGACGTCGACAATAGCCTGACACTGCTCGCGCTGTTTGGCCTGATGGACCCGCCTCGAGGAGAGGCCATCGCCGCCGTGGAGGCCTGTCGCACAGCGGGCATCCGCGTGAAGATGATCACCGGCGACCATGCCGCCACCGCCTGCGCCATTGCGCGCCAGGTGGGTCTGCACAATCCAGACCAGGCGCTGACCGGCATTGAGCTGGACGCGCTGGACGATGCCGAGCTTTCCCGGCGAGTGAGCGAGGTAGACGTTTACGCCCGCGTCACGCCGGAGCACAAGCTGCGCCTGGTGCAGTTGCTGCAGGGCTCCGGCGCAACCGTGGCGATGACCGGCGACGGCGTCAATGATGCGCCAGCGCTGAAACGCGCCGATGTTGGCGTGGCCATGGGCATCAACGGCACCGAGGCGGCCAAGGAGGCGGCCGAGATGGTCCTGGCGGACGACAACTTCGCCTCCATCGCCAACGCCGTCGAGGAAGGGCGCGCGGTCTACGACAACCTGAAGAAGGCGATCCTGTTCATCCTGCCCACCAATGGCGGCGAGGCCCTGGTGGTGTTGGGCGCGATCCTGTTCGGCTTTCGCGAGTTTCCGCTGATGCCGGTGCAGATCCTTTGGGTCAACATGATCACGGCCGTGACGCTTGCGTTGGCGCTGGCCTTCGAGCCGCCAGAACCCGGCGTCATGGCGCGACCGCCGCGCAATGCCCACCAGCCGGTACTCATTCCCCTGTTCCTGTGGCGCATCGCCTACGTGTCGCTGATCCTCACAACGGGGACCTTTGGCCTGTTCCTGTTGGAGCAGCACCAGGGTGCGTCCATCGAGCAGGCTCGCACCGTCGCCGTGAACACGCTGGTCATGTTCGAGATCTTCTACCTGTTCAACTCCCGCTACATCACGGCGCCCGTGCTCAACCGCGAGGGCCTGTTCGGCAATCGCTACGTGCTCTACGCCGTTGCCGTGCTGCTCCTTTTCCAGCTCGCCTTCACCTACCTGCCGCCGATGCAGGCCTTGTTCGGCACGGCCGCCATCGCCGCCGGGGTCTGGCTGCGTATCCTGCTAGTGGCCGCCTCGGTTCTATTCATCGTCGAATTGGAGAAGGCGCTGATGCGGCGCCGCGCGCGCGAACGCCGCGGGGAGGTGTAGCGAGGCATCGCAATCGGGTCGTTCGGTGCCTGCTCTAGCTACTCGATACCTCCGCGGTACGGATCCACTACTGACAGGACCTTGGATGCGAGCGGATGCTGTGCCTCCTCGACAATGCGGCGAGGGTGGTCTTGCTCTCTCGCTCCTCCCTGGCCGAGTTTGGGGTCGACCTGGACCAAGCCTCGGCCTTCAACGATCCCCGCGGGGTCGGACGTGACGCGCCGAGAAGCGCAGCAGCCCGAGCCCTAGGCCGACCAGCAACCAGGTTTGGGGTAGTGGGACTGTCGACGGATTGACGACTCTTGCCGATGATAGTCCTGTGATAACGAGGGGGTCGTAGTCCTCATCGCCGAGGAACAGCAAGCTATCGGCAGCGTCGATGCTGATGGTCGTGGATGCGTTAAGGGCCAAGTTAAGCACTTCAAAGCTAAGGCTAGCAAGGCTGACCGTGCTGCTCTGAGTCGCATTCAAATCGGCGGGGCTGTCTAGACTCACCGCGGCCAAGTCGATTAGCCCGCCGCCGAGATCGCCAAGACTGGCGTCGACTGGGGAGGCGCCCAGCGCGGCGCCAATGCTGTAGCTGTGAAAAGAGAGTACGGTGGCGTCGAACAGCAGGTCCAGGTCAAAACTGCCGATCGAAGGTGAGACCCCATTGCCAAGACCGGTGGCGATTACATCGACGCTGACAACATCGCCATCGGTGGCTCTCTGCTGTGACGGTGTAAAGCCGATTGCGGCGCCAACGCATGGTGCCGCAGCTATCCCGCCGGCGACGAGGCTCAAGCCCAGAAGTACGGTGCGCAAGTGTAGGGACATAGTGGTCAACTCCAAAACGGTGACTGCGCGTTTCGGCGTTGTCGGGGCGGTGCTGCCCCGGCGTCGCCGATTTGGTATCGATCATGCAGTTCAGCGTGGCGCGGGAGCGCAACGCGGGTTGTCGCAGGCGAGCACGCAGCCGCGCGCGTCAAGCACGGTGATGCGCCCATCGCCATCGAGATCATCGAGCAGCGTGCTGGCGTCGGTTGGCTGGTTGCGCAGGCCAAGCAGACCACGCACGTCGCTGATATCCACGCTTCCGTCGCCATTGAAGTCGCAGGTGCGTCCGGTGGCTGGTGCGATGGTGCGTTGCAATGCGTCGTCGTCTCCGGTCTCCCAGTCGATCTGCCAGGTCAGCGCCTCGCAAGGGTCGATGGGGTGATTGCTGCTGAGGCGCAGGGTGTCGATGCTGGTCGTCACGGCGTTGGGGATCACCGAGGCCAGAGTAGCCGGGTTCGGGTCGTCCGGATGGGCAAAGGCGACTGTGCCATCCTGAACCGTCACCGACGGCGGTGCGTCGATGACGGTTGCGGTGACGTTGTAGGCAAAGCGCATGCCCTGGTTGGCCAATTCCACCAGATATTCACCGGGAGTCTGTGCCGCTGTGCATCGCAGCACAGAGAGGTCAGCTGATAGAACAGTGCTCGGGTCGGGCACCACGTGCTCGACGAAGTTGGTATCCGTACGCGGCTGATCGGCCGTCGGGAACAGGATGGTCGCCTCGTTGCGGGCGCGTGTGCCGGGCTCCGCGTCGGCACGCATGTCGATGGTAAAGCTGACACTGCGTGGCGTCGCTGGTGGAAGCAGCGGGTCTTGCCAGACCAGCGCCCGCGTGGCCGGGTCGTAGCTCCATGAGAGGCCTGCATCCGAGACCGCGAGGCTGGTGTCGTCCAGGTTCTCGTCGAGCACGTCGATGATACGCACATCGGTGGCGTTAGCGTTGCCGACGTTCTCGTAGTGGATGATATAGCTGATGGTCTCGCCAGCGCCGATGTAACCGTAGCCCGCAATATTGGTGCGCGGCACGGCCTCTTTATAGTTTGGATCTACCGGGGCACAACCCGGGATACCGACGTCGCAAGAGGCAGCTACCCGAGCCAGATTCGCCGCGCTCGGATTTGACCAGGTGCCAACGTCACAGCAGAAGGCGGGGACGGTTACGCCGCCGCAGCGACCACGCGGGACCTGACAAGCATGATTGGCCGCCGGGTTACCTGGTTCCGGGCGACCGTTGCCGTCTCTATCAATGATCACCTCGCAGCCAGATGTCACAATTTGGTTGTCGACCACGACGATGCCCGTCGTATAGCCACTGTTGCAGCCATTGCCGTTGCCGCCCGGTGTCGGCAGCGATGGCCAGCAGTTACAGTCGGAGTCGGCGCAGTCGAAGCGGCCATCGCAGTCGTCGTCGATGGCGTTGTCGCAAATTTCACGCGTGGGTAGGTCCGGATCATCGAACCAGACCGAGGCAAACGCTAGATTGTTGGCCAGGCCGGGATCAGAGGTGTCCGCGGTGGTGGTCGCGATATTGAGCAGCCGCGAGCGGCAGCTAAAATCGAGCCGACTCGCGGGGGTGGTGACGGTGACCGTCTCGGAGAGGCCGGTGGAAGCCAATAAATCACCTTCATTCCAGGCAACCACAGAAGCCGATGCGTCGAAGTCAAACTGACCGCTGGCGCTGTTGAACAGACTTGTTTCCGGGAATGAGCCGGTCGGAACAAAGTCCAGTAGCCGCACCTGTGCCGACGCGTCCGGACCAAGGTTATCCAGGTCGATGACGAAGACCACCGTTTCCCCGTTCGTCGCACCTCCCGCCGGGCTAAAGCGGCGCTTGGCTAGCTCAAGGTCGGCCGTTCCCGCCGGCGGAGTGCTCGGCGCGACAAAGGTCATGTCGTGCAGGCAAAAAAGGCTTGCCCCGCTGACGAAGGACACGCTGGAGATGTCGCCGATGTCGGCGGCGCCGTAGAAAGGCCCGGGGTTGGTAACGCGGTCCAGTTGGATTACCTCATTGCCGGTGGCGCCGATGAAGGTGCCGTTGGGTACGCCATCGATCTCCGACCCATTGAAGGCGATAGCCGGCACCGGCGGGTTGATGGTCAGCGTAACGCCGCCACCAGCAAGATTGTAGATTTGGAGGCCATCACCCAATACTCCGCCAAAGGCATCGCAACTGCGGATGCTGTCGAACTGACCGGGTGCGTTGTACTGAAGCAGAAAATTGACGCCGTTGCGCATGAACTGAAGCGAGGTTTGATTCGGGCTCCACTCGATCGGAGGCCAATCGACGATTGTGGCGTTGATGAAGGCGTTATCGGTGGAATCGAAGACCTGGCGCGCTTGGAGTTCCAAGATCGGCATCAAGAGGGCCAAGCAGCACAGGAGGCGCATGCTGACGAGAGGGAAAGGGTACATGGAATACCTCATGTAATCTCCTGCTGAACAATAGTCGCATCGGTCGAGCCGCTTGACCAGTTTAACGGTAGTCTTTTAGCGGTGGCATCAGGGCCTGGTGCTCCTCCCTCTCCGGCCAGCGGTGAACCTAGGCTGCCTTTGCCGTGGCTCATGCGGACCCGTAACAAGTCTTCATGATGTTCTTAGATCAATGATAAGGGTCGCCAACCAGCTTGTCTCAGATGCCCTTATTCTAGCCAGGCGGGGAGAAAAGCCAAGTAGGTATGTCGGATATGGCCCTGTTCGACGGCGCGCCTCGGCCGCCGCCCGTACTCTCGCTGATCTTGCGATGGCAACGGCATGCCGCTGTAGACAGGCCCCGAGCACGATGCTGCGATTCGCAAATCGGCCTGTCGGAACCCCAAGCGCGGAAGGGGAGGCTGGCGGTCGTCGCGACGGCAGGGAGCGCTTGAGCGCGGAGAGCCTGAGATCACTTGAATTTTTGCTCTTTGGTGCTGGTACTGGCGTCTCTGGGGCTTTAAACTCGCGTTCTTCGCGGTTCGGTGCCCCCGGCCGTCTTGTAGTGGTGTGGCGAATGACCCCTCAATCTCCATGAGCACTCACCTCCCGTCCGAGCCCGATGTTATGCGACGCCTCGTCGATGCCTGGGCCGCCGAGCAGGCCGGTATGCTGGGCGCCGAGCAGCGGCTCGCGCTTGATGCGGAGCAGCCGGGATGGCGGGCGCAGGCGACCCAACTAATTGCCGAAGGCCTGCTCGCCTATGTGGCGGTGGAGATGGTCGTGCCTGACCTCGCCATCGCCGGCAGCAATGGGCAACATGTGGCGGACGATGACGAACTGGCCGCGCGCCTCGGGGCCCATCTGCGCGACTTCGTCGATTATCGCGGTGAGCTACAGGCGCTCAGGGAGATTCAAGCCCAGGTTGCGGAGCCGGCCTGCGACTCCTCCTATGAGCATGAAACCCACCCCGACCGAGCATTCATTACCGACCGGCCCGCGGACAGGCCAAATAAGCATGACAGATGACAACGACTTCGAGGCCCTGTTGCGGGAGCTTGAGAAGACCGAGCAAGCCGTCGCGGCGGCGCTGCCCAAGGCCGGTGACCAGGTTCACGGCACCATCATTGCCATCGGCGAGGAACAGGCGTTCGTCGATATCGGTGCCAAGGCCGAGGCGAGCATCGATATTGACAACCTGCGTGGCGATGATGGCAATCTGACGCTGGCGGTCGGCGACAAGTTGACCGCAATGGTCACCAGCGTTGATGTCGAAACCGGGGCGCTGATCTTAGGCGCCAGGCACGGCAAACAGCCTCATGGCACCGAAGAACTTGAGGCTGCCTATCAGCAGGGCCTGCCGGTGGAGGGACAAATCACTGGTACCATCAAGGGCGGTGTCGAGGTTCAAATTTCTGGCCATCGCGCCTTCTGTCCCGCCTCGCAGATAGACCTGCGCTTCATCGAAGACCTGTCGACCCTAGTCGGCGAGCGCTATGCCTTTCGCATAACCAGGTTCGAGGGCGGGCGGCGACCGAATCTGGTTGTCTCCCGCCGCGCGCTGTTGCAAGAGGAGCAGGAGGCCCGTGCGGTTCAGACCCGCGAGCAACTTGTCGAGGGTGCGGTGATGAATGGTACCGTCACTGGCATGAAGGACTTTGGCGCCTTTATTGATCTGGGCGGCGTCGAGGGCATGGTACACATCAGCGAGTTGGCCCTGGGGCGCGTGGCGCACCCCGAAGAGGTGTTGCAACTGGGCCAGCAGGTGGAGGTCGCGGTGTTGCGCATCGAGCAGACCGGCAACCCCAAGCGCCCGGAGAAGATCGCGCTGTCCATCCGTGCCCTGGCCAAGAGCCCCTGGTCCGACGCCGCGGACCGCTACAGGACCGGCTCCCGTGTTGAGGGTAAAGTCACTAGAACGCAGCCATTCGGTGCTTTTGTCGAGATCGAGCCTGGCCTGGAGGGGCTGATCCACATCAGCGAACTCGGCGCCGGTCGGCGCGTGAATCACCCTGAAGAGGTCTTGAGCAGCGGTCAGCAAGTCACCGCGACGGTGCTCCAAGTGGATACCGAGCGCCGTCGCATCGGCCTCAGCCTGGACCCGGATGCCGCACCGCCGACCGCTGACGCCATGCAATCCCCGCCGCCTGCCGAGGACGCTTCTGGGCATGGTACCTTCGGGGATCTGTTGAAGGCGCAGATCGAGCGCCGTCCCGACAAGAGCGATCGTTCCTGAATCTTTCTTCTATAACACAGCTCCCGGAAAGGCTAGAAAACCGCGTCGGTTCTTGGACGGTCTCGTTGTCGGAATCGTAGTCTTGCTCCTGCCGGGTGGCAACGCGCGATGGCCCTTAGCTGACCGGCGACAATACCAATAGCGGCGCACTGCGGTCAAAATGGCGGGTTTTAGTTTAGCGCAGAAAACGGCGATGTCAGACACAGCCCCCCCAGAAACGTCCGCCCCAGAAACGTCCGCCCCAGAAACGTCCGCCCAAGAAACGTCCGCCCAAGAAACGTCCCTTCACTCACCGCGGAAGGCCCCCCACAAGGCCCCCTGGATCACCTTCCGGCCCGAACTCAAGGTTCTCGATTGTACCGTCCGCGACGGCGGGCTGGTGAACGCCCATCGTTTCGACGACGCCTTTGTTCGTGCCGTCTACGATGGCTGTGTCGCCGCGGGCGTCGACTACATGGAGATTGGTTACAAGAACTCGAAAAAGACCTTTCCGGTCGAGAAGTTCGGCCCCTGGCGCCATTGCGATGAGGCCGACCTGCAACGAGTGGTGGGCGGTCACGACGCCGACGCCACCGGGCTCAGGCTCGCCGTGATGGCAGACGCCGGCAAGAGTGATTGGGAGACCGACATCGTGCCCGCGGCTGATAGCCCGCTCAGCATGATCCGCGTTGCCTTCTACGCGCATCAGGTGTCCGAGGCGGTTGATATGATCCGCCATTGCGCCGAACTCGGCTACGAGACCACGGCCAACCTGATGGCCGTCTCCAACATCACCGATGACGAGATCGACACCGTACTGTCGTCCATCGCCGACACGCCCGCCAGCACCATGGTCATCGTCGATAGCTTCGGCTATCTCTATCGCGAGCAGATCGACCGTCTCTATCACAAGTACAGCACGGCGCTGGCCGGTACGGGCAAGGATATCGGCATCCATGCCCACAACAATCTGCAACTGGCCTTCGCCAACACGATTGAGGCCATCATCCTCGGCTGCAACCGCGTTGACTCCACTATCTACGGCTTCGGTCGCGGTGCCGGCAACTGCCATACCGAGCTGCTGCTCGGCTTTCTGCGCAATCCCAAATTCGACGTGCGCCCGATCATCGACGTGATCCAGCACCACATCATGCCTCTGCGCCAGAAGATCGAATGGGGACCGATGGTGCCCTATAACATCACCGGGCAGCTCAACCAGCATCCGCGTTCGGCCATCGAATGGCGCGAGGGCGCCACACCTGACGACTTTCTGGCCTTCTACGACAAGGTCGTTTCTGAGGTCTAGGCAGGCGAGGCATCAGGCTGCCGAGGGCGCTGCTCCCGCTGTTCGATCTGTCGGTTGCTGTACCCGGGTCAAGCGCCGAGGGCCGTCCCATTGGGCGATGGCGTGGCTTTGGCCCCTGGCCCTGAAGCGCTCTATTGCGCTGCCGGCGCGAATCCGGGCCGAGTCCCAAGAGCGCGAATCTATCGGTCTACTAACAGCTATCAACTTCTTTTTCGAGTACTTCTTGCCGATCATCATTCGCTTATTCAGCCATCCTGGACACGGGGCGCAGTATCGATGCAGATCTTCAACCAATTCAGCCTGAGTAGCGTCAAGGGCGACCTGTTTGGCGGCATCACCGCGGCCGTCATCGCGCTGCCCATGGCATTGGCCTTCGGCGTCGCCTCCGGCGCCGGTGCCGAAGCAGGTCTCTACGGCGCTGTGCTGGTCGGTCTGTTCGCGGCGCTGTTCGGCGGCACGCCGACGTTGATCTCAGAGCCCACCGGACCGATGACGGTCGTCTTCACCGCCGTCATCATCACCATCATGGCGACCAATCCGGAAAACGGCATGGCCATGGCCTTCACCACGGTGATGCTGGCCGGCCTGTTCCAGATCGCCTTCGGGCTGCTCAAGCTCGGGCGCTATGTGACCATGATGCCCTATACGGTCATCTCCGGGTTCATGTCTGGTATCGGCTTTATCCTAATCATCATCCAGATGCCGGCGCTGCTCGGCTACGCCTCCCCCGACGGCGGCGTGATCGGCTCGCTGACCGCGCTGCCCGAATTAGTGGCGCAGTTCAAGCCGGGTGAGACCCTGCTCGGCCTTCTGGTGCTGGCCATCCTGTTCCTGATGCCTGGCCGTTATCGTCGCTTTGTGCCGCCGCAGTTGCTGGCGCTGGTGGCCGGCACCTTGCTGGCTGTCTTGGTGCTCGGCAGCGGTGGCTATCGCGCCATCGGCGAGATCCCCGGCGGCCTGCCGTCGATACAGATGCCCACCTTTAGCGCCGATCAATGGCAGACCATCCTCGTCGATGCCTTGGTGCTGGCCATGCTCGGCGCCATCGACGCGCTGCTGACCTCGGTCATTGCCGACAGTCTTACCCGCACAAACCACAACTCCGACAAGGAGTTGGTGGGGCAGGGGCTCGGCAATCTGGTCTCGGGGCTGTTCGGTGGTCTGCCCGGGGCTGGCGCCACGATGGGTACCGTGGTGAACATCCAGACAGGTGCTCGCTCGGCGCTGTCCGGCGTCACGCGCGCCTTGGTTTTGGCCCTGGTGGTCTTCGGCGCCAGCGGCTTGGTGGAGGTGATCCCGAAGGCGGTGCTGGCGGGCATCGCCATCAAGGTCGGTATCGACATCATCGATTGGGCATTCCTGCGTCGCGCCCACAAGGTCTCAATGCGCGGCGCCCTGATCATGTATGGCGTGATCGCCATGACCGTGTTCATCGACCTGATCACCGCGGTCGGCATCGGGCTGTTCGTCGCCAACGTGCTGACCATTCGCCGGCTGGCCGACCTGCAGTCGGAAGAGGTGCGCTTGATCGGTCTGCCCGGCAGTTTCGACGAGCCGGAATGCGAAAACGCCCTGCCGGAAGAGAAAAAGATCATCGGTGACCCGAGTAATGGCGTGGCCCTACTGTGCCTGAGCGGGCCGCTGATCTTTGGCGCCGCCAAAGCCGTGACCCGGCAGCAATATGCGCTGACCGGCGCCCGCAGCCTGGTGGTCGACCTGACAGAGGTGCCGCATCTGGGCGTGACCGCGGCGCTGGCGGTAGAGTCCATCATTCGCGAGGCCGCCGGACAAGGCTGCCGGGTCTACCTGGCCGGTCTTAACCCGCAGACCACAAAGCGCATCGGTTCGCTGGACATCGGTGATCTGGTGCCCGCGGAAAACTGGATCGCGAGGCGCGTCGATGCGCTGAAGCGGGCGGTGTCGGATCGGGTGGGACCATAGCAAGTTTTAAGGGGGAAGGGGGAAGGGGGAAGGGAGTAAGGGAAGGGGTCAAGGGCACTTTGCTGCGCATCTGGCCTTGCCAATGTCGGCGAATTTCAAAATCGTTGTTTTCCCTTAAATCTCAATGGCCGATCCTATGGGGCCGATGGGGTAGAATTGCGGCACCGCAGTAAAGCCGAAAGTCCCTATGTCCCTTCAGTCCCAAGCGCCGGCCTCAGCCCGGCAAGCCCCAGATCCCGCGGTCGTACAAGATAAGCAGCCGGAGCGGGCGAGCCGTATCCGCGAGATCCCGTACAACTACACCTCGTTCTCGGATCGCGAGATCGTCATTCGCTTTTTGGGCGAGGACAACTGGCGACTGATTGAGGCGCTGCGCGGCTCGCGGCGCACCGGGCGTTCGGCGCGTATGCTGTTCGAGGTGCTGGGTGATATGTGGGTCGTCACGCGCAACCCCTACCTACAGGATGATTTGCTGCAAGACTCGAAGCGGCGGCAACTGCTGATCGATGCATTGAACCACCGGCTCGACCAGTTCGAGCAACGTCTGAACAACAACCTGCGCGCGCGCGACCTGCTGCTCTCGGCGCGCAATGCGGTGCTGACCTTTGCCGAGCAATTCGATCGCGACCGCGATCTGCGCGAACGCATCCGCGAACGCCTGGCCGGCATCACGCGCAAAGACAACATCGACTTTGGCGGCCTCGCGCGGGTCTCACATGCCACCGACGCCACCGACTGGCGTGTCGAGATGCCCTTTGTCGTTATCTCGCCGGACACCGAGGCCGAGGTCGCGCCCATCGTCGCGGCCTGCATCGACTGCGGCCTGCCGCTAATCCCGCGCGGCGGCGGCACCGGCTACACCGGTTCGGCGGTGCCCTTGACTGCCAGCACCGCGGTGATCAATACCGAGAAGCTTGAGGACCTGTCCGGCATCGAGCGCATCGAACTGCCCGCTGTACCTGCTATGGCCGGCGCCGAGGCCACGGACGGCTCGGTCAAGGTTGCAACCCTGCGCTGTGGAGCCGGCGTGGTCACGCGCCGCGTGTCCGACCTGGCCGAGGCCAACGGCCTCGCCTTCGCGGTCGACCCCACCTCGCAGGACGCCTCCTGCATTGGTGGTAATGTCGCGATGAATGCCGGCGGCAAGAAGGCCGTGCTTTGGGGCACGGCACTGGACAACCTGGCCTCCTGGCGTATGGTCACGCCGGACGCGGACTGGTTGGAGGTCGAACGCATCGGCCATAACCTGGGCAAGATTCACGACGCCGAGCTGGTGCGCTTTCGCGTCACCCGCTTTGCCGAGGACGGCATCACACCCAAGGGTGGCCCGGAGTTGCTGAAGATGCCAGGCAGCGCTTTTCGCAAGCTCGGTCTCGGTAAGGACGTGACAGACAAGTTCTTATCCGGCCTCCCCGGCGTGCAGAAGGAGGGCTGCGACGGCATCATCACCTCCGCGCGCTTTATCCTGCATCGCATGCCGGACCATGTGCGCACCGTCTGTCTGGAGTTCTTCGGCACCGATCTAGACCGCGCCGTGCCAGCCATTGTCGAGGTCAAGGCCTTCGTCGATGCCAACCCTGAGGTACAGATCGCCGGTTTAGAGCATCTGGACGAGCGCTACGTGCGCGCGGTCAATTATTCCACCAAGGCCAACCGTCGCGAACTGCCGAAGATGGTGCTGATCGCGGACCTGGTCTCCGACGACGAGGACGCCGTCGCTGGCGTGGCAGACGCGGCCATCCGTCTCGCCAATCAGCGCGACGGCGAAGGCTTCATCGCCATTAGCGCGGAGGCGCGCAAGCGTTTCTGGCTCGACCGCGCCCGCACCGCGGCCATCTCGCGCCACACCAACGCCTTCAAGATCAATGAGGACGTGGTCATCCCGCTTGACAAGCTCAGCGCCTACAGCCGCGGCATCGAGCGCATCAACATCGAAGAATCCATACGCAACAAAGATGCCATCATGGCCGCGGTGCTAGACTACTTGGCCGGCCCGCTCGTTGAGGCCCAGCCCGTCGGCGACTACGACAGCTCCGACGAGGCGCTGGCCATACTATCCGCTAAACGCGAGGTGGCGGTTGGGTTGGTTGAGCAAGCACGCGAGCGCTGGCGCCGGATTCTGGCGCTGCTCGACGCATCGGCCAGCGAAAACCTTGACCTGCTGCGCGAACCCGAACGCGCGCTGGTTCATGGCAACGACCTGCTGCTCGACCTGATGCTGCGTCGCGACCTGCGCCAAAGCTATCGAAAAGAGGTCGGCGAGCGCCTGTGCGAACTGTTCGGTGGCCAGGACATGGCCGGCGTGCGCGAGCGCCTGGCCGAGATCCACCGCCGGGCGCGCGATGCCCGACTGTTCGTCGCCCTGCACATGCATGCTGGAGACGGCAATGTGCACACCAACATCCCGGTTCATTCGGACAACTACGCCATGCTCCAAGAGGCGGACCTGGTGGTTGATCGCATCATGGGGCTTGCCACCGACCTTGGCGGCGTCATCTCTGGCGAACACGGCATCGGACTTACCAAGGTGCGCTATCTGGAGCCGGAAAAGCTCGCCGACTTTGCTGACTATAAGCGCCGGGTGGACCCGCACAACCGATTCAACCCCGGCAAGCTTGCCGCGGAGTCCGGGCTAGACGGCGCCTACACCCCGTCGCTTCGCCTGGTGGAACAGGAGGCCATCATCCTGGAAGAGACCGAACTCGGCGCGCTCAACGACGACGTCAAGCACTGCCTGCGTTGCGGCAAGTGCAAGCCCAAGTGCATGACCCATGTGCCTCGGGCCAATCTGAGTTACTCGCCGCGCAACAAGATCCTCGGCACCGGGCTCATCATCGAGGCCTTTCTGTACGAGGAGCAGACTCGCCGCGGCCAGTCCGAGCGCCACTTCGACGAGATGAACGATGTCGCCGACCACTGCACCATCTGCCACAAGTGCCTAAATCCCTGTCCGGTCGACATCGACTACGGCGATGTGACCATGCGCATGCGCCGTATCCTGGTCGATCGCGGCAAGAAGCGCACAAGCCCCGGCGCCGCCGCGGCGATGGCCTTTCTCGATACCCAGAACCCAAAGGCCATCCACGTTTTGCGCAAGGGCCTGGCGCAATGGGGCTTCGCCGGGCTCAATCTCGCCAACGCCCTCGCCAAGGGCTTGCGTGTTACGGACCGCCTCAACCAGCACCCCGGCGCCAGCTCCGGCAAGCCCAACCCGGTCGGGCAGGCGGTGCAACTGGTCAGCCGTTCCATCCGGGTCGAGCTGCCCAAGCGCACCTTCCGCCAGACGCTGGGGCTTGAGGACAAGACCCGAGTGCCGATCCTGCGCGATCCGGCCCGCAATGAGAGCAATGGCGAAAACGGCCAAGGCGACGACGCCGAGGCGGTGTTTTACTTCCCCGGTTGCGGCTCCGAGCGGCTGTTCTCCGATATCGGTCTGGCCACGCTGGCCATGCTGTTCGACCAAGGCGTGCAGACGGTGCTGCCCCCAGGTTACCTCTGCTGTGGCTATCCTCAGCGCGCCTCGGGTCAGGAGCAGAGCGGGCGGCGCATTACGATGGAGAATCGCATCCTGTTCCATCGCGTCGCCAACACGCTGAATTATCTCGACATCCGCACCGTCATCGTTTCCTGCGGCACCTGTATGGATCAGCTGCTGAGCTACGAGTTCCAGCGCATCTTTCCCGGCTGCCGGCTGCTGGACATTCACGAATACCTGATGCAAAAGGGCGTCGGCATCGACAAGGTTACAGACACCCAGTACCTTTACCACGACCCCTGCCACACGCCGATGAAGACCTACCAGCCAACCAGGGTGGCCTCCAAGCTCATGGGCATCGACGTGCCCCTATCCGATCGCTGCTGCGGCGAGGCCGGTACCCTCGGCACCGCCCGCCCCGACATCGCCAACCAGGTACGCTTCCGTAAACAGGAAGAGCTCACCCAAGACATCCAAGCCCTCACCGGCAAGGACCGCGTCGCCAACGGCGAGGTCAAGCTGCTGACCAGTTGCCCCGCCTGCCAGCAGGGTCTGGCCAAATACACCGACGATACCGGCCTCGCCACCGACTACATCGTCGTCGAGCTGGCCCGGCAATTGCTTGGCGAAGGCTGGCAGCAGCGGTTTGTTGAGCGGGTTAAGGAGGGTGGCGTGGAGCAGGTGTTGCTCTAACTTTGGCATTGCGTTTTCGTAGGAGACTTTCATCGCATCCTTGAACTCGAGACGCGGATATCCTCAACGGTTTAGATGCACCGGCTGGTGCGACGCAGGTCGCCCCGGGGGCGGGGCTCCTACCGGAATGGCGCCGCGGTGAGATAGTTAGGCGCGCTCTACCTGGCACAGCCCGGACTTAAACGGTGGGAAGCCGCTAATGGGGTCTAAGTGGCTGTCGTCGGTCAGTTCGTTGACATTGGCGTCGTGCCAGCCGTGGGCGCAGTGCACCACGCCGGGCTTAATGCCGTCGGTGACGCGGGCGGTGAACTGCACCGCGCCGCGCGGCGAGCTGACTTGTACCTTGTCGCCGTTGCCGATGCCGCGCGGCTCGGCGTCGGTGGGGTGGATTTCCATCAACGGCTCAGGTACCGCCCGGCGCATGCGTTGCAAATACTGATGCTGGGAGTGAGTCATGAACTTGGTGCGCGCGCCGCTCGTGAGCACCAGCGGATAATCGCGCGCCAACTCAGGTGTCGAGACGGGGCTCTCGGCGGGTTCGCGATAGACCGGCAGCCCGTCGTGGCCGATGGCGCGCAGAGCCTCGGCGTCGAACTCCACCTTGCCGGAGTCGGTCTTGAACCCACGCAGCCGGTACAGTCGGTCTGCGTCCAGATAACCGTTATCGACCAGTTCGTCGATGGCCTCCGCGAACACCGTGACGCCGGCTGGGTCATCGTAGACCTGCTTGCGGATATTCTCCGGGATACCCTCCGCGGCCTCGGCCCAAGAGGCCTCCAGATCGCCGTTCCAGAACCGTTCGCCCATGCCGAGCCGCACGCCGAGTTGCAGGAACACCTCGCCGTCGGGCCTTGCCTCGCCCTTGGGTGCGACCACGGCGCGGCGATAACGCAATTCGCCCTGATAGGCGCAGCCTGGGTAGGCGATGAGCGCCGGGCGCTCCAGGTTGGTGGCGGCCGGCAGCACGATGTCGGCCATGCGCGTGGCGGGGTTGTGAAAGAAGTCTGACGCGGCAAAGAAATCCAGCTCTCCGAGCGCCCGTTCCATACGCTTGGAATTGGCCCACATCCCGGTATTGATGCCCATCGCCAAGAGCGCGTGAATGCGCTGTGGGCGGCCGTCTAGGATGCAGTCCGGCAGTAGCATGCTCTGCGCCGCGGGCCAAAAGCGGGTCCAGATCGGAAATACCTCGTCACCCACTCGCGGCGGCAGGTTGTGCAGGCAATGGTCAAAGAGTTCGATGGGTTTCGGCATCACCTTATTGTTAAAGAAGCGGTTGCCGCCCTCGCGGTCGAGATTGCCGGTGACCGCGGTCAGCAGTATCAACGCCCGGTGGTTCTGAAAGCCGTTACTGTGCTGAACCGTGGCGGTCGGTGACAGCATGATTTGGGCGGGGCGGTTGCAGGCGTATAGTTCCGTCGCGGTGAGTAGGTCGTCGGCGGCGATGCCGCAGATCTCCGCCACCCGCGCTGGTGGAAACTGGGTGACGTAGTCGCTAAAGGCCTCGACGCCGCTGCCCCATTCGTCTAGAAATGCCTGATCTTGCCAGCCGTTGGCGAAGATGATGTGATGCATCCCTAAAGCCAGCGCGCCGTCGCTGCCAGGCCGGATTTGCAGGTGCACATCCGCCTGCTCGGCTAGCGGAGTGCGCCGCGGGTCCACCACCACCAGGCGCCGGTTGGGTCTAGCGTTAGCGAGTGGGTGGCTATCGAAGGGCGGGATGGAGCCGCGCGGATTGGTGGACCAGACCAGCAAACTGCGGGTGGTGTTGGAGGCCACCGTGGAGGTGGTCTTGACCTTGTAGCCGAAGGTGAGCTTCTCGGCCACCATGGTCGCAGAAAAACAGCAGCCGCTCTCGGTCATGTAGTTGGGCGAGCCGAAGGCGTGTGCTAGGCGCTGTAACTGCGGCCTGGCCTCTTTGGTGTAGCCGGCAAAGAAGGCCGCCGCTGGGGCGCCGTGTTCGGCGCGGGTCGCCGCCAGCCGCTCGGCGATGGTGTCCAGCGCCTCGTCCCAAGAGATCCGCTCGAACTCACCGCTGCCGCGAGGGCCTATGCGCTTCAGCGGATACAGCAGGCGGTCTGGGTGGTTGCGCCGGTCGATCTGCACGTAGCAGCGCGGGCAGTCCGGTCCGTGAATCTTAATCGGCTCACCGGCCGCGTCCAGGTCGACATCGATGGCGCAGTTGGCGTCGCATTCGTAACAAGTGCTCTTAACGGATTGCATGGCGATCAGACTCGTGCGGCAGCAGGCTAGGGATCAATTCGGAAACGGCTAAATGCTGTTCACGGGCCGCGCTTCAACCGGCCCAGCGCCGGGTCATCTTGCGTGCCGCTGATTTTTGCTTCTGGGCTGCTTCGGTTGCCGAGGGAAGGCGATACAAAGGGCGGATGTCTAGTTTTTGACCATTGCAAATGCCGGACTTGGACAGACTTCGTCTATCGGTGTCGTCTGTTTTCGGGGTTCACCACGATGTCCTTACGTCTCTCCACGCTCATCACTGCCGCCCTGCTTGGGCTAGTTCTCAACGCTGGCACGATCCTAGAGTTGAATGCCAAGGGCGCTCTCCCTGGTGCACAGGATGCCAGTGCCTCCAGCTCGTCGTAATCGGTTTGATGACTTCGCAAGGCTGGCGGTAACCTCAGGCCCGTCTTTTAGAAGCCTCAGGCGTTGCCAGGGGTAATCCGGGCGGGGCAGGTTTCCAATCGCCGAGCGCCGTGTTGAGCGCCATATGCCGGGTTGAGCGGCAAATAGAGTTGAGCGGTGGTAGATAGGCGCAGCCAATCGCGCCGATAATGCCAATCCAATTTGCAAATCGTGGCAGGCGGAGTAATCTTTTCACTCTCGCAGTTAAACTGACGGTGGAGCTAGAGGTTTAGGTTGGCAGCGTACCGAAAAACCCGGCAAGGCAAGATCCAGCGTCAGGGGCCAGCATCAGGGGCCAGTAGGGGTAGCTTCTCGCCGCCTCGTCCCAACCTCGTAAAATCTCACACCTTACCTAACCGACAATCTGGAGAAGAGTCCATGTTACAAGATAGAACTGGCGAAAAAGTGCCACAGGTGACCTTCCGCACGCGATCTGGGCACGACTGGGTTGACTTGACTACCGACGACGTTTTTAAAGGGAAGACCGTCATAGTGTTCTCGCTGCCTGGCGCCTTTACTCCAACTTGCTCGTCAACCCACGTGCCGCGTTTCAATCAGTTAGCCTCTACATTTCAGTCGCATGGTGTCGATGACATCGTTTGCATGTCTGTCAACGACAGCTTCGTCATGAACGCCTGGCAAGAGGCCGAGAAGGCTTATAATATTCGATTCATCCCCGACGGCAACGGCGAATTCACCGAGGCGATGGGGCTACTGGTCGACAAGGATAATCTTGGATTTGGCAAACGTTCCTGGCGCTACTCCATGCTGGTCAAGGACGGCGTCATAGAGAAGATGTTTTTAGAGCCGGAAGAAGATGGTGACCCCTTCGGCCAGTCCGACGCCGATACGATGCTGGCCTACATCGCTCCAGACTCACCGAAGCCGCAGGATGTGACCATTTTCACCCGCCCCGGCTGCCCCTTTTGCGCCAAGGCCAAAGAGATGTTGACGGGGGCCGGTATGGCCTTTGAGGAACTCGTGTTAAACCGTGACTACACCGAGCAGACGCTGCGCGCGGTCGCCAACACCACCACCGTTCCGCAGGTCTTTGTGGCTGGCGAAAAGATCGGCGGTTCCGACAAACTCGAAGGCTGGCTCAGCAGTCGTTGAAGACGACCGCGGCGGGGGATGCTCCGGCGGCGTCCCTCACTGCATAGCGAACGCATGGATGCGTCATGATCAATTCAGCGCCGGAGCCCGGGTCCGATCCCCGCTCCGCGCACCATCAACTAACCGCCGTCAGTAAAAGAGTTCAGGGTCGATTCTTTCGGATCGGTCCGCTTCCGAGGAAACCGCAATGACCAAACATTTTGATCTCATCGCCATAGGCGGCGGCAGCGGGGGGCTTGCGGTTGCCGAAAAGGCTGCCCAATACGGCCAGAACGTCGCCATCATTGAGGCCGACAAGCTCGGCGGCACCTGTGTCAACGTCGGCTGCGTGCCGAAAAAGGTCATGTGGTACGCCGCCAACCTTGCTCAAGGCGCTCGGGATGCCCGCGGTTTCGGCGTGCTCGCCGACCTGCAAGGCGTCGACTGGAAGACGCTGGTCTCTGGCCGCCAAGACTTTATCGACGGCATTCTTAACTACTGGAATGGCTATGTCGGCGGTGAGGGCATTACGCAGATTCAGGGCTGGGCGCGCTTCGTCGACGCCCACACCGTCGAAGTGGACGGTAAACGCTACAGCGCCGATCACATCGCTATCGCCACCGGTGGGAGACCCATCGTTCCGCCTGTGCCCGGGGCAGAACTCGGAATCACCTCCGACGGCTTCTTCCAGCTAACGGAACAGCCCAAGCGCGTCTGCGTCGTGGGCGCCGGGTATATCGGTATCGAGTTGGCCGGCGTACTGCGAGCGCTCGGCTCGGACGTCACCCTGGTTGCGCTCGAAGAACAGGTCCTAGAGACCTTCGATCCCTTAGTGAGTCAAACCGTCGCGCACAACATGGCCCAGGATGGCATCGAAATGCATCTGCCTTTCTCGGTCGCATCGTTGGAGCGCCAGAGCGACGGCATCACCGTCTACGCTAAGGATGGCAGCGCCCTCGAAGGCTTCGACAGGGTGCTTTGGGCGGTCGGGCGAGCTGCCAACACCCGTGATCTAAACCTTGATGCGGCTGGTGTCGAGGTTTTACCCAATGGCATCGTTCCGACCGACGCGTTTCAAAACACCACAGCTGCCGGCATCTACGCCCTCGGCGACATCACCGGCCGTGCACCGCTGACACCGGTTGCCATCGCCGCCGGGCGGCGGCTCGCTGATCGGCTGTTTAACCATCAGTCCGAGCGGCGCCTCGATTACGAAAATATTCCTACCGTGGTGTTCGCCCATCCACCCGCTGGCAGCGTCGGTCTCACCGAAGCCCAGGCGCGCGCCTCCGGGCAATCAGTGACCGTCTACCAAACCCAGTTCCAACCCATGCGCTACGCGTTAAACCAACACGGCCCGCGCACCGCAATGAAGCTCGTCTGCGTCGGCGACAATGAGCGGGTGGTCGGCATCCATATGGTCGGAGATGGCGTCGATGAAATGCTGCAAGGCTTCGCCGTTGCGGTCAAGCTTGGCGCCACGAAGGCGGACTTCGACAACACCGTCGCCATTCATCCGGTTAGCGCGGAGGAACTGGTGACCCTCAAGGAGCCGGTGCCAGCCGAGTAAGTTCTAGTCGAATGAATGCCCGACAACGATCAGCGTGGAGTACGCGTTCGCGCGGACTCCAGCCTCAACGTCGCAGCTCCGAAAACTCATCGAAAGCGGTGTCTATCGGGATCGCTAACCCAAAGCCGCGCTCAGTAGGGTCCTTGCCAGCGGTGGCTTTGAAGCTGTTCACCCCCAGCGCCTCGCCGTTCTGATTCACCATCGGACCGCCGCTGTTACCCGGCAAGATCCGCGCGTCGGTCACCAGCAGCCCGTCACGCGTGCCGGTAAAGGTGCCGATAGTGATGGTGTCCGCGATGCCGAGCGGACTGCCGATGGCATAGATGCTGTCGGTCTGCCGCGGGCCACCGGAGCGATTGCGTTTGATGAACGGCGTGCGATAGCCTTTTAATCGCAGCAGTGCCAAGTCGTGATTGGTGCTGACATTCACCAAGTCCGCGCTCAACGAGGTGCCGTCCTTGAGTTCGATCTCGAAGGCGCTTTGCAACTGCGTCGCGTAACGTTTCATTTCCAGCTCGCGCTTGGCCTGGCGATACTCCAACGAGCGTTCTCGCAGCAACCGCTTGCCGCGGTCGTAATCTCGCGTGTCTGCATAACGCTCGCGCGGATAAGACAACTTGCGCTCCATTTCGTCGAGCTGCGCCTTGACGAGTTCCAAATACTCCTCTTGCTTTCGTGCCCAGTCTGCGGGCGGCTTCACGACGTGGCGATTGGTCAGTATCAGCCCGTCGCTGGTCACGAAAAAGCCGGACCCGCTGCCCACTGGCGAGTTCACCTTCACCACCGCCAGGCTGCTTGTCTCCACCGCGCTCGCGGGCTGAAAGCGACGCGTCAGCAGTTCGGCAAGATCGTGCTCGTCATCGACGACCTGTTGCGGCCGTCCTTGTCGCAGGCTCGCGTCAGCAGCGCCCGAGTTTCCCTGCCGCCGGTCGGTGAAAACCCAGTGACCCTCGTCGTCTTGGTAGCGGTAGATCTCGGCCCTGGGGCCAGCCGACATTGCCAGCAGCGCCGCGAAGAGCAGCCAGTAAGCGCCGCGTGCGATGCTGGCGGCGGAAAAACCTGATAAGCGGGCGATGGTGAAATCCATGGGACTCTGGGATAAGCAAATAATCATTGACGATCAATTGTTGCGGCGGGGGCGCCCAGGCCGCTTCCCGGGGCCAAGGGCTTTCGACAGTGCGATTTTGACAGCTTCAATGGACCGCTGGTACCCAGTTGTTAGCCGCCCAGCGACTTGCCGGAAACGGTGGGTAAAGGTTGGGTATTCAATGGATCTTGGGCCTGTCTGCCATCCCTCGACGGCCCCCTGACAAATCGCACCCCGCTGGTCGCGTTAACCCCGATGCCTGTCGGCGTCGACCAGCGAAAAGGCGCCGGGTGAATTAGGGTTAAACCATCAGGCCCATTGGGCAAACCCGCTGGAGATCGCGAGATTCGAAGCGCCAGCTTAGACGCTGAAGCAAAGCGGGGCAAAAACACCAGACGCGCTATATATCCCAGCGCAGGGTTCGATATGCGGCTGTACACAGGACCGTCAGAAAATGCAACGTGGCACAGACAAGACCAGACAACAGGGCTTCACGCTCGTGGAGGTCCTGGTCACGGTCATCATCATGGCCATCGGTCTGCTCGGTGTGGCCGGCCTGCAACTAGCCGCCATGCGCAGCAACCATAGCGCATTCCTGCGCACTCAGGCCACCATTGCCGCCTACGATCTCATCGATCGCATGCGCGCCGACCCGAGCGCCTTCAACGGCAAGTCCTTCGATACCCAGAAATACGATGCTGAGACGGTGTTTGGGAAATGGGCCCAGGAGCTTGGGTTGGTGGGGATGCATGGGCCAACCGACAAGCCTTTGGGCGCGGTTGTCTGCTCCAGCGACGGAAATTGCCAGGTCACCGTCCGCTGGGACGACTCACGCGGCGAAGACATCGATCTCGCGCAGACTGATAAGAGCACCGATGATGACAGCGCCGGCGCCAAGAGCCCCGATGACGAAAGCACCGCGGAGCGCACGGCCGCCGATATGAAGTTCAGCGTCTCCACCCGGCTGGCGCAATGAGGCACCCATGAACAGGGTATCCGACAACAAGGCGCCTGGCTGGTCTGGCATGAAGCCCCAAAGCCACGAACGAATCCTCAAGACGATCGCCGGGCGTGTCGCGTCGGCGAGCGAGCCCTGTTCAGAGTTCCCCAATCCGCGCTCGCTTTCGCTCCCCAACCGCTCGCTGACCAGCCGGACTGCTCCCCGCGGCCGGCGTCGGGGTCGAACGGCTGTCGGCGGCTTCTCGTTGATCGAATTGATGATCGCGATGGCCATCGGCGTCATCCTGATGATCGCCCTAACCGACCTGCTGGTCGATGTCAAATCGACCTTCGTGCGTGAAGACCAGTTCGCGCGCTTGCAGGAGGGCGCGCGCATCTCCGCGCTGCTCGCGTCGCGCCATCTGCGCTCCACGCGCTCGCTTGGCTGTCGCAGCCTGGCCATGGTCGAGCATGAGGGCAGCTTCACCGTCAAGGCCTGCAAGCTGCTCGATACCGCCCCCGGCAACAAGTGCAACCACGCTGATTGGCAGAGCGATGCGCATTTCCTGACCATGGATCGCGCCCTGGGCTATGACAACAGTGCCGATCTCAGCAGCGCCGCCAACCTGTCCGATCTGCCGCCATCCGGCGCAAGCAACATCGCGGATCGCTGGCTGCGTGGCGACATCCTGGTCACCTGGGGGGTCGACGGTGAGGGCGCCCTTGTGACAAGAACGGTGAATCGAGTCGTGGGTAAAGACGGCGGCTTCCTTGGCCGTGGCCGATTCAAGATCGCGGCGCCCACCGAAGGTGTTAAAAAGCAGGGCAAGCTGGCACTGGTTACCGACTGCGTCGGCGCCGACCTGTTCGAGATCAGCGGTCCGAAAGTCATCAAGAAGGCTATTGCACACAATATCAAGGCGACGGATGACGGAGAAGACGACGACGACAGCGACAGCGACCGGGTCAACGCCAGCAGGTCGCTCAGTCGTGCCTACAACTGGTCCGACGCTACGGCCGGGCGCCAGTTGGCGCAGACGGTCCACCGCGCCAAGGTGTATCCATTCTCTTATAACGCCTACTACATCTGCTGCGTCGACTCCAACGAGCGCTCACTGCAAACCGGGGCCGACGTCGCCAACTGCAACAAGGGCGACCTCGATCGCTTCCGCCCGTCGCTTTGCGCCTGGAGCCTCGAGGATGAGGAGAGTCAGCCGCTGATCACCGATGTGGCCGACATGCGCGTCACCTACACCGGCGATGCGGACGGCGACGGCGCGCTCGACTTCTTTGCCGACGACACCGGCACGGTGCCGACTGCCGCTTGGGTCAGCGGCGAAGATGCCTGGCCCAACGTCCGCTCCGCCGCGGTAGAGCTGCTGGTCACCACCGCGCAAGACGGCGTCGTCACAAAGTCCAAGGCGCCCGCGAGCAGTGCCTGGCCCCCCGGCAGTGGCGACGGCGCCGTCGCCGTCGATACGCTTGGCAAAGGCTTACCACAGGACAGACGGCTCTACGAGCGCTTCGTCATCAATGTCGCCACGCGCTCGCGCACGCCTTGGTATATCGCGCCCTGAGCGCTGCCACTATGAGCCAGACCAGAGCAAGCAGATGCAAAGGGCAGCGGGTCATGAGTGCCAGCAGGCACAGCGATAGCGAGCCAATGCCTCAGACCAACGAGCTTACTAAGGATTGTGCCGCGATCCGAGGGTTGCGCCAACTGCGCCAAGCGCCAAGCGCCAAGCGCCGAGGGCCACCGACCAGCCCGGTTGCCTATGGCCGGCGCCCGGCCCTGCGCGCATGGCCCGCGGTGCTGCGTCCCGCAAACGCCTTCTCGTTGCAAGCTCTGCCGCGGTCGCAAGCAATGGGTGCCAGCAAGACCGCCCAGTCCGGCGCCGTGCTCATCCTGGGGCTGGTCGTGCTGGTCGTGATCACCCTGCTCGGCGTCACCGGCATGAACACCACCGTCATGCAAGAGCGTATGGCCGGCAACATGCGTCAGAAGAACCTCGCGCTGCAAGCCGCCGAGGCCGCGCTACAGGGCGGTCTGGCCTATATCGAAAGCCAGACTGTGCCGCCTATCGCCAACAGCGCCGGCGCCAACTACGTCTGGCCCAGTTGTACCGTCGCCGACCTCGAGGCTGGCGGCGTTGATGCCTGCGGCCGCTTAGAGACCGTGCTCGCCAACTGGAGGGGCACGCTTGCCGATGTCAGCGAAGGCGCCAGCTACAGCGCCGTGGTCAGCGGCATTGGCGGCGCCGGCGATCTACCCTCCGTCGTTGCCCAGCCACGCATCTACATCGAAGAACGCTACGTGCCGCCGCTCGACGTCGACCAAGCATCGCAAGGCGCTGGCGTTCATTACTACACCGTTACCGCCGTCGGCTTCGGCGGTTCGGACTCGGCCCGCGCCATCGTCCAGTCAACGGTGGCCAAGGTGTATCAGTTCTAGAGGGACCGATCATGTGTATGCGACAACGGTTTTCATTGCTTGTTATTACCGGTCTATTGATGACCCTCGGCGGGCGATCGGTCTATGCCGAGGACATTGAGCTCAAAGCCGTACCGCCTTTCCTGCTCGAAGGTGTCGCGCCTAATTTGGTGTTGACTTTGGATAATTCCAACAGCATGAATAACGCGTTTCTCCCTAATTCGTTGAGCAGCAAACGCTACGCTGCGTTGTTCAGTTCGCCAGACGTCAATGCCGTTTACTACGATCCATCTAATACCTATCTGCCCGGCCTTTCGGCCGATCGGCTGACATTCGGCAACGCGGACTTCGAAAACGCCGAGTCTTTCCCGTATCTCGATTGTGAACCCGGCGTGACTCGGAATCTCGAGAGCGCCTATGTCGTCGCCCGTTGGCTTGGCCATGGCGCAGACTGTCCGGCTGGCTCGGAGTACTCGGACGATGATGATCCAAGCGCCGATTTTTACCAACCACCCAGCGCCGCTTTCTACCATCTCTATGATCCGGACAACCGGTACAATCACTACAACTACCTTCTCCTCCCCGACAGTGAGGACCCGAAGTCCACTGTCGTCTGCAACGCGGCGGGTGAAGGCGAACCGGACTGCAACCGCTGCGGAGACGACTTCGCCGCGCCGGACATAGATACCCCGGACGCCTGTTTCGACCGTGTGCTGGTGGGCGGCGCCGCGGACCTGCTGATCGCTAAATGCACTAACGTTCCGGGCGGCAAAAAGGACATCACAGCGCAGGACATCTTTGTCAAGAATGGCGGTACCTACGTCGACGGCCCGGGCCTGCACCGATTCGATCCCATCTTCGACAAGATCGTAGATCGCGTCACCGGCGAGACCTGTAAGGCGCGCGACGACAGCGCCCTAGGCCCCAAGGTGGACAATCCGGCCGAGACCAACTTCGCCAACTGGTACCGCTATCACCGTACCCGCCTGCTCGTGACCAAGACCGCGCTGAGCCGTGTCATGCAGACACTGAGCGGCGGGGTGCGCCTAGCCTATCAAGGCATGCGCGAGGGCGAGATGTGGGAATCCAATACTGGCGCGTTTGCGGACCTAGCGGATACGCTCGACAGTTATTCGCGTTCCAAGGCCGCTTTCTACCAGTGGATGTTTGGGCTTACAACGTCCGGTAACGTGGATACATTGCTTGGCACATCACACGTTCGGGCCGGTGAATTCGTCGCAAGTAATCTTGCCCAGGCCGATGACATCGACGCCTACCGAGATGATCCCAATGATTTTGCGACCAACAGTTGCGGGCTCAAGTGCCGTAACAACTTTCATCTGATGTTCACGGATGGCGGTTGGGAAGACTTCTGGGGGAGCGGGCTTGCCGGGTCGAGATCGCCTTGTAGCACAGGTGGAGACGTAGCCGGATGCTGGATCAGCACCAATCAGGATGGCATCAGCAAAGATTTGCCGGAAAATAGCTATGGGATTAATAATTATGACCCCGGCACAGCCGCGATACAGGTTTTCGCTGACGATAACATTGGAATGCTTGCCGACATCGTTTTCTATTATTGGCGCCGCGACTTGCGGGATGACGCGGCGGATCAGGTGCCGCCCCTGGTTGCTTCCTGGGACGATGAAGAAAGCGCAGATTCAGCAGCGAACTATTGGAATCCGTTAAACGACCCGGCAACCTGGCAACACCTATCCTTTTACGCGGTTGGACTCGGTGTTGATGGTGCCGTCACGCCAAGCGAACTAAGTCCC
>JGI12048J13642_10000243_pt1 | contig 29807 bp, 26 predicted proteins | sample ElkSlonscriptome_16_FD_13642 | JGI IMG/M metagenome (IMG submission 13642)
CAAACCCATACAACAGAACACGACAATACCGTAATCGGCTTTTTAATAGCTTTTATCCTGTTGTTGTGTGTATTCACCTTTGTGATCTTGATTGGTATCTTTTAGCCCATTTTCAGAGCATAATCAAGGTTTCAAGTAAAATCTAGTGAGCATTTTGACGGATTGAACTTTTCGACCTGGTTTGGACTCAAGCAGATTTAAACAGTTTCTTTATTCAACCTCAACAATGCTCAATGGAATTATAAGTTCGAGAAAAAATCAGAGAAAACATCTCAACACAATTGGAGTTTTAACAAATGAATACGAATCAATTCTTAAGCTGGATCGATGCTGGTGAGAAAAACTTTCCGGGGATTTGTTTACATGGTGTTAATTTAAGTGGAGTTGATCTCAGTCAACTGAATTTAAGTCGAGCGGATCTTAGTGGTGCGGATCTCAGTGGTGCGAATTTAAGCGGAACCGATTTAAGTCAAGCAAATTTAACCGATGCTGATTTGAATAAAGCTGATTTACGCAGTGCAAATCTTAGTCAAGTGAACTTAATTGGAGCGAGTTTAATTGAAGCAAATATGGGACGAGTTAACCTCACCCGTGCAGATCTTCGCAGCGCCAACTTAACCAACGCTGACTTAATTGGTGCAATTCTAACTGATGTAGAACTCAGTGGCGCAGATTTAACCAACGCCAATATCAACGAAGCTGAATTGAACCAAGGAATGTGTTGTGTGGGGGTTTCCCATGATTGGGTAAGCTGGTCAGGTGAATAGAGAATTCCGAAATCTTGCTTAGACTAGAATTATAATATTAGGGACGGAAAATATTTCTGTCCTTTTTTGGTGTTTGTATGATAAAAAATAAGGGGTGAATCTCTCAAAACTCATCAATTCAAATTAAGGAGTTTCATGGCTGGTAGTCAAATTAACGCCGATCTTTGGTTAAGTGATTATCTTACCCCTTGGGATCTCTACGCTCATGGGATCACTCGTATTCTCACCTGCAAACAGACTCCCTATCAACAAATGTATGTTGTCGAAACGGATACCTATGGCAAAGCCTTAGTTTTAGATGGGAAGTTACAGTCAACCACTGGCGATGAATTTCTCTATCACGAACCCCTTGTTCATCCGGCTATGATTTATCAGGGTGAACCTCGAACAGTTCTGATTTTGGGAGGGGGTGAAGGTGCGACGTTACGGGAAGTTTTGCGCTGGAAAACCGTTGAAAAAGTGATGATGATTGATATTGATGGGGAAGTTGTCGAGGCTTGTCGTCAGTATTTACCGGAAATGAATGCGAATACTTTTGATGATCCTCGAGTTGAACTTATTATTGGAGATGCTTTTGAATATTTGAATAAAATTAAACACCCTTGGGATGTGATTATTTCTGATCTTTCTGAACCCGTCGAATCCGGGCCATCTTTTCGGTTATTCACTCAAGAATATTATCAACAATTGCGTGATTTGTTAACTCCAGGAGGTGTTTTAGGGGTACAAGCGGGATCGACTTCTGTGCTGAGAATAAAATTTCATGCCCGTCTAGCCAAAACCCTCAGTCAAGTCTTTTCGAGCATTCATCCTTATAGCAGTCATGTTCCCAGTTTTGGTGAAGCTTGGGGGTTTATTTTAGCCTCTGAAAACGAGATTAACCCTCAACCCAATCCAGAAGAAATTGAACGCTTATTAGCTGAAAAAACCACCCAAGAATTCAAAATGTTAGATGGAATTACACTCCTGGGAATTCTGCAAACTCCCGCTCATATTCGCACCCGGATCGCTAACGAAACTCAAACCTATACTCTCGCCAAACCTCCGACAGATTTTGAACAAAATTTATTGGGTTAATTCGCTTAAAAAACTATTCTAAGGTTCGGGGTTGATCTACAACTAAATTTAGAGCGTTTTGATAAAGTGTGAACCAATATCTATCAAGATTGAGAGGATAAAACACACTTTCTGGCGGAATTTCAACTTGACTTTTTATTAAACTTAGATTAAAATTAAACTGATTTTGAAAGTGTAGAATTCGCCCTTGTTGATAGCCAAATGCTGGAACTGTTAACGACAGAGGTAAACTCCAACTCGGTTGAGTATAAGTCAGCCGACAGAGAATATTTTCGCCTTGAGAAACCGTCACCCTATTGTGTCCTTCCCACTTAAATTCTGCCAATTGTTTCGGAAGTCCCCAAATTTCTCGCCCCCCTGCAACCGAATCTTCATCATCAACATAAATATGAGAAATCCATCCGCCCCATTCACCCGAATACCTCACCAGTCCAGCACTAATAATCAGTTCATTGTATTCTAAACTAGAACCCGATTGATAAGTCGAAATATAAATTCCGCCGAGGGTTTGATTCGGCCAAGGAGAAATAATCTTGAAGGGCGAGGGAATCAAAGGACGAACCGTGCTAACATCAACCCATTGTAGAGTCTGAAGGGCATAACCTTTGAGAGTCCAGGGTGCGGCAGGATAGGTCATAATTTTTAAGGATTGAGAACATCAATTGTAGACTTGATCAATAATTGACCTATTTTTGTTACAAAAGTTTGCTGAATCCGGAAACGAATTTGCGAAAATAGAAATAGACCAATGGTCGAAGATTACAGTAATTATGAAGTATCCCGTTATTAGGGGAGCCTATGTTTACTCTATACCTATTCTGTTTAGTTGTGGGCGGTGTTTTTGTGGCATTAGCTGCTTTCGCCGGACTAGATGGCGTTGATTTTGATCAGGACTTTGATTCAGACATTACACTTGTTGATAAATCCGCTCAAACAGAAGAAAATAAATATATCCCCCGGAAGAACAGGCGACGCCCCCGAGGACTAGGATTACCGTTTTTCAGCTTGCGGTTTTGGACATTTGGTGGATGTTTTTTTGGTTTAACAGGAGTTATCCTTTCCCGACTGAACCCGGCGATGTCCCCTCAGTTGATTTTGTGGATATCAATTGCGGTTGGCGTTGTGAGTGGAACTGCGATGGTTTGGGCGTTACGTTTTCTGCAAAGACAACAAGCTGATAGTTTGGTACGCACCGATGATTTATTGGGTTTACCGAGTATAGTAGAAATCCCATTCGATCACAATAGTAGAGGCAAAGTGCGGTTAAGGATTAAAGGAACAACCCTCGATCTGATGGCGATGACAGAAGACTTAAAAGCATTTTCTCAAGGAGATCAAGCCTTTGTCGTCGGAGTCGAAAAAAACAAAGTCTGGGTTGTCTCTGAAGCTTCCTTTAGACAATCTTCAGAGGAGTAACTGGACTCCAAACCTCTCAAAAAAATCACATTAACCGATTACAATTGACTCTAAATCGCTAAAAAACTAGGAAAACAGATCCGTTCTCTCGTTGGAGTTACAGACCCATCATAAATATGCACAAAATCTTAGCCTTCATTTCATAAAATTATCCCCACGCCCTAAGCGGTGATTGACAAACACTCACTCAATCTCAAATTGATTCAGAGATTAACAAATCGGAACTCAACATTGTATCTATTCAACCTAAAAAAATGAACAATAAATTTGTAGCCTATGCTGAAGAAGACGCGATTTTAGTAGAAGTCGCGCAAGTTCAACCTGTGGAGTCTATCCCAACGAACCGCAGCGAATTACCTGCACAAATCTCCACCGCGTTACCCATCGCCCTGACCATTTTTGGTACTGTTATTCTGATTTGGTTTCTCAATACCTTTCTACAAATTTGTAAACCCAACGAAATTTTAATCCTCTCCGGTCGCAAAAATCGCAGTAAAGAAGGCGAAGTTGGTTATCGAGTAATTTTTGGCGGACGCACCATTTGTATTCCGATTTTGGAAACGGTCAAAACAATGGATCTGCGAACCATGCCCGTTCCCGTCGAAATCACCAACGCCTACTCCCGAGGTGGAACCCCTCTCCATATTCAAGCCATTGCCAATGTGAAAATCTCCAGTGATCGGGCAATTGTGGGTAATGCCATTGAACGTTTTCTCGATCGCGATCGCTCTGAAATCTCCCGAGTCGCCCGTGAAACCCTAGAAGGCAACCTGAGAGGTGTTGTCAGTACCCTCACCCCCGAACAACTCAACGAAGACCGCCTACGCTTCGCCCAACGCATCGCTGAAGACGTTTCTCGCGATCTCAGCAAACTCGGTTTACAGCTTGATACACTCAAAATTCAAAGCGTTTCCGATGACGTTGATTATCTCAAATCGATTGGACGTCGGCAAATTGCCCTGATTATGCGAGATGCAGAAATCGCCGAGTCTAACGCCCTGGCTGAAGCTGAACAAATCGAAGCCGACTGCAAACGACAATCCGAAGTCGCCAAAACTCAAGCCCTATCTATTATTCAACAAAAAGACAACGAACTGCGAAAAATCAAAGCTGAACTCGAACAGCAAGCCCGTTCTGAGGAAGAACGCACCATCGCTGCCGCTAAAGAAGCCCGCGCCCGTGCCGAACAACTCCTACAAACGGTTCGCGCTGAATTAGAACGGTTACGCTTAGAAGCAGATGAAGTCTTACCTGCTGAAGCCGAACGTCAAGCCAAGGAACTGCAAGCTAAAGGAAAAGCCGCACCGTTGATCGAAAATGCTCAGGCTGAGGCCCTTGTTAACGATTTGCTCTCCAAAGTTTGGCATGATATGGATCAAGATGCCTCCGAATTGTTCTACTTGCAGCAAATTGAAATGATCCTCAAAGAAGCTGCAAAAGTTCCTAGCCGAGTAGAACTTCGCAATGTCAATGTGATTGATAATGGCGACGGGAAATCAATTGCGAGTTTAGTAAAAGCTTATCCTGAAATCTTTAGTCAGTTCCTCGATAGTGTGGATCACATCTTAGGGGTAAAAGTTGCCGCCACTCGCGCCGAAACCAATGGACGCAAAAAACCTCAAGAATTTACCCTGAACAATTAGTGATTTTGACGACCCATAAACTCATTCATTCAAAACGATGGAAATTATCATTGCATTACTCGCAACATTAGGTTTAGGTACAGGTGCCGGAGCATTTATTATTCGCAACCTTTACTATGTTTGTCAACCCAGCGAAGTGCTAATTTTTGCAGGTGGACATCGGCGTGTAGAGGACAGAGAAGAAGTTGGATATCGTTTGGTTAAAGGCGGAAGTAGCATTCGAGTTCCCCTACTTGAACAGGCTTTTCGGATGGATTTAACCAACATGATTATTGAGTTGAAAGTTGCCAATGCTTACTCAAAAGGGGGAATTCCGCTCACGGTTGAAAGTGTAGCTAATATTAAAATTGCTGGGGAAGAACCGACGATTCATAATGCCATTGAACGTTTACTCGGTAAAACCCGCAACGAAATCGAACAAATGGCAAAAGAGACTTTAGAAGGGAATTTACGGGGGGTATTAGCAAGCTTAACTCCTGAACAGGTCAACGGTGATAAGTTGGCTTTTGCTAAAAGTTTATTAGAAGAAGCTGAGGATGATTTAGAACGGTTAGGGTTGATTTTAGATACCCTACAAATTCAAAATATTTCTGATGAAGTCGGTTATCTCGATTCTATCGGACGTCAACAACAGGCTGAACTCCTCCGGGATGCTCGCATGGCTGAAGCCCAAGCCCAAGCCACTTCGGTGATTCGGAATGCAGAAAACAAGAAAAATACATCTCTCAAACAGTTAGAAACTGAGATAGAAGTCGCTCGCGCCGAAGCTGAACGTCGAGTTAAAGATGCGATGACTAAGCGAGATGCGGTGATTGCTGAATCTGAGTCGGAAATTGCTTCAGAAGTAGCCCGAACTCAGGCTGAACTTCCGGTTCAAAAAGCACGGATTATTCAAGTTGAACAGAGGCTACAAGCTGATATTGTGGCACCAGCAGAAGCAGAATGTAAACGTGCAATTGCCCGTGCAAAAGGAGATGCAGCTCAGATTATTGAAGAAGGAAAAGCCAGAGCCGAAGGGACTCAACGGTTAGCGGAATCTTGGAAAGCCGCAGGTACAAATGCCCGAGAAATTTTTCTCTATCAAAAACTGGAAGGATTGCTACAAACTCTTGTTTCTACAATTCCTGAAGTTGAGGTGGATAATCTCACGGTTATTAATAGTGAAAATGGGACTAATGCCACAAAAATTGCCGGATTTTTAGAACAGTTGCGTCAAACGACTGGAATCGATGTTGCCGATGCAGTTCGCAATGTGAGTCAACCTCGTTCACCTGACAACAGTATGGAGCAATTAGACCTCTTAAAAAAGGGAAAATCTTTGCCAACTTATGGGTCTAACTCAACCGGAACAAATGAAGAATTTTTGAAGTCTGTTCAATCAGAAGTTCAACAATTCCTCACTCAAATTGCTGAAAACACACAAACGAATATAGAAGCTGAACGCGCTGTTGAGCAGAAGATTAAAACGGATGCACAATTCAAATTACGTTTGCAAAAAGCTCTAAACATGGGGGGTCAAGACACTTTCAAGACGATGTTTAGTCATTCTAAAGTTTACATTCCGACTGCAATGGTTCAGAGTTGGTTAGAGCAAGCATAAATTCTGTTTAGGGTAGGGTAGGCAATGCTTACCTTACTTTACTTTTGAGACTTGAGCGACTTCCAAATCAATTAAAAGCCTCCTTCCGATTTATCACTGGAAGAAGGCTTTTACATATTATCCTGGCATCGAGCTATTTTCCCAGGCAGCTACCCACCAAGTATCTTCGCCGTGTCAACGTTTCACATCCGAGTTCGAGATGGATCGGTGTGGTTCCATCGAGCCATAGACACCAGAAAAGCTTTAAAATGCTTTTTTAGGTCTTTTGTGCTAACGAGCAGCTTCCTTTCCGTTAGGTTAGGCGTTTTGCTGTTTCTCTTGCACACTTCAACTACTATATAGCCTTTCTTTGAGCTTGTCAACCCCCCGAAGTCAAAATTTTTTCGTGTCGTTGTCCTTGAGCGAACTTTAACTCACTCCGAAGCTGTCCCGTGAAAATGACCCCCAACCGGATAGATGAGCTTTGTTTTTTCCCGTCAGGGGTTGGCGATGTCTCAACACAGACGACCTTCATTGTTGACCTTGCGGTTAAATTTCACTCATTTACAAATCAAATTTCTTCACAGGTCCGCAATCGGATTGATTACAGTCTGAACTTCCCATTCCGTTGCTTTCAACCTCCTAAACAAGACACTGATTATACAAAAATTGAACGATTCTCACGAAAGGGGTTTGATCACTCTCCCCTTGCCACATTCTGATAAGATAGAAAGATAATTTTTCCGTTCTTTTACTATCCCAGAGAGTTATATGAGCTTGAAACGTTTACCCAATATTCTCATCGCCTGTGTGTTGGCATTGTCGCTGTTTGTTTCCGGTTGCAATGCAACGATGACCTCTGCTCCTCCAACGGCAGATCAATCCAATTCAGGCGGCCAAATCGTGGCGGAGGAACCTGTGTCGGGGGGTGAGTTTAATAAATTTTTCCCAAAAAGTCAGGGAGACTATAAAGTTAATTTTCGTCAGGAAAAATCAGGATTTGCTCAGGCCAAAGTTTCTGAAGGAGGTGAAGAAGTCGCCTTACTTTCGATTAATGATACAGCCAATAATCCCACGGCGGCTTCTAAATTTCAAAACAGCAATAAGAGTATTGCCGGATATCCGGCTGTGACTCAAGGTAGCAATACAACTGCTCTTTTAGTCGCGAATCGCTATCAGGTAAAAGTCACCTCTAAGAGTTTGAGTGATAGCGAACGTGAACAATGGTTAACTCAGTTTAATTTGACGGGTTTAGCCCGAGTTAAGTAAACTGTTTTTTGGAGAGTCCCAGACAACTTTGTTTTTTTGGTCGCTAAAAGCTCAAAAACTAGAGCTAAAAAAGGAGAATTATTGTGAGTAAATCAATTATTGAGTTAGTCGATGAACTGCCGACGGGTGGTATTACCGTTATGGTGTTGAGAGGTTTGGATTTTGCGGTTCCTGGCGAATGGGAGAATGTTGTTGGTTTTGCCAATACAGTCGAAAAATACACGGGAGAAACTGATCCAGCCTTAGTTCAACAAATTAGTGAACGGGCATTATGGCTGTATAATGATAAGTCTGAAGGATATCAACGGGCATTGTGGTTATATCAGACTATTGATAGTGCAGGAACAGCTTTAGGAACCGCAGCTTTAGCCAATAAAATTGGTGAACAGGTCAGTTTTTTGGGGATTTTAAATAAACTAACACCCAAAGCGGATAAAGCCCAAGCGATTGATTTATCGTTAAAAGTTGTCGTTGAATTAGTTGCTTTTTGTCAGATTAATGGAATTCCTGGTGATAGTATTGGGGATTTTGTTGGGGCTTTATCAGACTATGGCGGTGAAGCATTAATGCGGATGGCGGCGTTGGTCTGTTTGGATGGTTTAATTCCTTTAGGGCCGAATTTTCTACAAGCTGTATTAGAAAAAATTGAAAGTCTCACGCCGAAAGAATTAGAAAAACATGAAGGCTTTAAGCGGATTAATCCCATGATTCCCGGCGAGAACCCTGAAGGGAAATTGAACTTCATTCAAGAAAGTGTTCATTCCGTTACGGGTTGGATGGGAAATTTTGTCGCTCAACGAGATTTAACCCCCGAAAAGGTCGTGAATAATCTGCAAAACTTTGTTGATATTAGTAACGACAAACTCGATTATGTGGCGGCGTTTCTCGATATGACCACGAATTACTACACTCATACAGGTGTACAAACTTTAACCCGTCGTTTAGTTGAACGGGCTTATGCGGAAATTTAACCCTTGAAACTCAAGTTTGACAGCCTGTCTTTTGACGCACTTTAACCCCTGACTTACAATCCAACTACTGAATTTTTAATGTAAGTTTTTTAGTCAGGAGTTGTATTCTTAAATGAGCATTAGGTGTTTTCTCACATTAGCTACAGTTGTGACTGTAATTTTGTTTGGAAATTCACTGAGTCGGGGTGAAGTGCAAAGAAGTTTAGCAGTTGAACTGTCTCACGAATCTCACGGAGAACATGGTCACGGACAAGGGATGAATCACAATCACGAACCGATGGAAATTCCCGAGGGTCAACCCATTCCCAGCGTTGATTTGGTGGTTCATCCTGATCAGATGAAAGGATGGAACTTGGAGGTGAAAGTCTCGAATTTTCGCTTCGCACCCGAACACGCCAGCAGCAATGACCGCCCCGGAGAAGGACACGCTCACTTATACGTTAACGGAGAAAAAATTACGAGAATTTATGGAAACTGGTATTATCTTGGTACTCTCGAACCTGGACAAAATCAACTGCGAGTGAATTTGAATTCCAATGATCATAAACAGTTAGTCCATCAAGGTCAACCGATTGAGGATGTAGAAGTGATCGAGGTCGATGCTTCAGCCAATTGATCGGGTCAATGTTCTATTTTTTTCGCGATCTGGCTAGACTTCCCCTCAGAGAACGGTATAATAAGATGGGCATTTTGCTCCGAAGTTCGTAGCAGTCAGTGATGGGGTGATTGATCACTTCTCTTTTCTCTGAATCTAGAGAAAAAACCGATACGCTGATTACTAATTCTCGTGAGTTGTTGCTGAGATTTGAGCAAGGAAATATCAATGTCAGAAGAAACTGAATCTAAAAAGCCAGCAGCGAAAAAAGAAAAGCCGCCTGCCGTTGAAGATAAACCCTTTCCTGAGTTTATCGAACAGCATTATATTCCCGCTTTGCGAGATGCGTTGACCAGTCAAGGTCTTGAGGACTTGGAGTTGAAATTTGCCAAGGAAAAGCTTCCTGCCAGTGTAGGGACTTCTGAACCCTGTTGGCAAGTGATGGGTCAATGGAAAGGGGGTAAACGTCAATTTAATGTTTACTTCCCCAATGAAGATATTAAAGCTCAAAAGGTATTCTCTTGCGCGGATAATGGTTCTAAGCCCAGTGGAATTGAGCCGTTTTTGGGAGATGAACGTCGCATCAACCTGTCTTTGCTGGTGTTTGGTGTGGTTCAGCGACTGAATGCTCAGAAGTGGTTAAATCGAAATTAGAGGCAATAAAATTATTCTCTCCTCGCTTCTAGATTGCTATTGAATTCGATTGAGCGGAAGTCAGTTTTTCAAAGAATGCTGACTTCTTTATTTTTGAGTGCGGCGAATTGTTAAGTTTTATCAAAATCATTATAATTTACAAATAAATACCCCTATTAATTACCCAGTCTGAAATTATGGTTGAGAAAGTTCAAAAGTCAGAACAAGAGTGGAAACAACAACTCACTCCCGAACAGTTCAAAGTTACCCGTAAACACGGAACAGAACCAGCTTTTACAGGCAAATATCACGACAATAAACAATCGGGAACCTACAAATGCGTCTGTTGTGGGACTGAGTTATTTACCTCCGAGGCTAAATATGATTCAGGAACAGGTTGGCCGAGTTTTTGGAAACCTGCTAGCGAAGAAAACATTAGCTACAAAGAAGATAGTAGCCTGTTTATGAAACGCACAGAAGTCTTATGTGGAGCTTGCGATGCTCATCTGGGTCACGTCTTTAATGATGGCCCTGCTCCCACAGGTCAACGTTATTGCATGAACTCCGCCGCCCTTGACTTTGTTCCGAGTGAGTCCTAACAACCGAAGGTGGAGTGATGGGGTGATGGGGTGATCTTCCCTGTAGCAAGATTGCCTTTTGTCGCATTGTTTTTTCAATTTCATTCAATTGAGCATTGGGACAACCCAACCTGACGGGTTGCCCCTAATTGTCATCAATGAATCAAGTTTTTAGGAGACTCGCTCCCATTCACGCTAGGGCTTTGTTTTAATTGTGACCGGGCCGTTAACCATTGTTTGGCAAGCGAGTCGATAACTTTCCGGTTTTTTCTTGAGAATACGCTTTTCGGTATCAGTACGAGGGGAGAGATTTTCCATTCCTTCAACCACTTCAACAATACAAGTCCCACATTGACCATAACCCCCACAATTCATCATTTTACCCATGAAAGTATAGAGGTCAATTTGCTTTTCTAGGGCTTTAATCCTCAAGTTGGCTCCGTCGGCTGCAATAATTTCCTGATTTTCGTTGACAAATTTAATGTTAGCCATTCGAGATTCCTGAATTCAATTTCTTTAAACTTATAAAAAAATGTTAACAAAATGAGGGCATTCGTGATTATGTGATAAGCGTACATAACCGAACACACCTACATTGCAAGTTAGAGACAAGAAGCTTTATTAGGGCAATGCTTGCAGATTGTTATCCGGAAGATTGCTCACCGCGCGTTGTAAACGAGACAAAGCCCGGTTATAACCAATCACCGCCTGTAGCAACTGGTTTTGAGCGCGAGTTAAATCCGTTTCTTGGTTAATCACATCAAGCTGAGTTCCCACACCCGCCTGAAACCGTAACCGAGCCAAACGTAACGCTTCTGTCGCTTCTTCAACCCCTAAATTCGCCACACCAATATTTTCAAACGTCGCCTGCAAGTCATAAAACGCACTTTCGACTTCTAAGCGAATATCATTGATTAATTCAGAATACCGTTCCTCAGCGATCGCAATATTAATCTCCTGCTGACGAGCATTTGCTTTGGCTAAACCGCCATCAAAGAAATTCCAGCGCATTTGTAACTGAACGTCGTAACCATCCGCCCAACCTTGGTTCGCAAACGGATCGCTGTTATCGGATAATACTCCTAAAACATTATAATTGGCGACGGTCGTTAAATTCGGTCGTTGAGCAGCACGGGCAGCAATGCGTCTTTGTTCAGCGAGGTTGCGGTTCACCAATTCCTGTTCTAGTTCCGCTCGGTTGTCATAAGCGAGGACAATACTTTCCTCTAAGGTGAAATCCCAAGCCCCAGCCAAGGCGATCGCATCTGCTGCAATCAAGTTAACATTTTGACTAACATTCAAAATATTCGCCAATTCTCGCCGTCGGGTTCTTTGGTTACTAATCGCATTGGTGAGATCCTGCTGAACTCGGGATAAAGTGACTCGCGCCTGCAACACTTCAAACCGAGTTCCTACCCCCGCTCGTTCCAAAGCTTCTGCATCTTCCAAACTTTTTTGGGAGTTCCGAACCGCAGCCCGTTGAATCTCAACTTCAGCATCAGCTTCCTGCAAATTATAATAGGCTTCGGTCACATCCAGACGTAACTGTTCGACACTGCGTTCAAACTCCAACCGCGCCAAACGCAACTGTTCTTCTGCGGCTTGAATTCGCGCCCCACGCGCCCCACTCAGGTCAAAATCATACTGGAATTGGAATGTATTCTCAAACGTAGTCACCCCAAAGGTTCGGGAAAAACTGATGGCTTGTCGTTGTTCCTGTTGTTGATCTTCATTTTGCTCGTTTTGCTCTCGAATACGTTCATTGGCAATCCGAGTCTCACGGTTTCTTGCGGAGTTGGCAATATCGTTGGCCGCACTGAACGAACGAGTAATCGTTGAAATCCAGCTTAGAGTCGGATAAAGATCCGCTTGCGCTTGTCTGAGAGCGGCTAAATTTTGTTCAACTTGCAATTCAAACACCCGAATTTCTTCGTTATTACGTCGAGCCAAGTCCACCGCTTGCGATAAAGTAATCGGTACAGTTTCTTGAATTTCGACTTCCCGAGGCCGATTTGGAGTATACAAAGGATTAGAACTCGGTAACGTAATCGGGGGCGGATTGGTTTGTAAGATACCGCTAGGAGTCGGCTGGGGAAAGGGTTCGTTTGGGGGACTCAGATCAGGAGTTTCTAGGGTTGGGGTGTCGCCTGCTTGAGCAATCTGGGGAGGTTTCCCCGAAATACTTTCAGGAAGAAGTTGAGAGAGTTCAAATAAGTTTGGAGTTGAGTTGCTAGATCTCCGTTGATTGTTTAAAGGAGCAGAAGAAACAGATGGCTGTGGTGATGAGAGTCTCTGAGAGGTTGTATTTGGACTTAATGAGGTGGGGATACTACTGTTGCTCGGAGTTGAGGGTTTAACAGCATTTTCTTTAAACACTGTTTCCTCTGAAGCCTGAGAATTGTCTACAGTTGGCTGTTGTGAACTAGCAGAGGTGAAATTATTGATAATTGATGGTTGTGATGCTGAACTTGAGGATTTAACCGCATTTTCTTTAAATACCGTTTCCTCTGAAGACTCGGAATTGTCTACAGTTGGCTGTTGTGAACTAGCAGAGGTGAAATTATTGATAATTGATGGTTGTGATGCTGAACTTGAGGATTTAACCGCATTTTCTTTAAATACCGTTTCCTCTGAAGACTCGGAATTGTCTACAGTTGGCTGATCTGAACTAGCAGAGGTAAAATTATTGAGAATTGACGGTTGTGATGCTGAACTTGAGGATTTAACCGCATTTTCTTTAAATACCGTTTCCTCTGAAGACTCGGAATTGTCTACAGTTGGCTGATCTGAACTAGCAGAGGTAAAATTATTGAGAATTGACGGTTGTGATGCTGAACTTGAGGCAGTCGGTTTAACGGGATTTTCTTTAAACACCGTTTCCACTGAAGCCTGAAGATTTTCAGAAGTTGGCTTGTCGGAACTCGAAGAAATAAATTTATCGAGAATTCTGGGTAGAGTTGAACCGATGACAACGGATTTAGTTGGATTTTGCTTCAACACCTTTTCTAGAGAAGATTCCGCCTTATTGAGTGTCAGATTCTCCTCCGTCGTTGAAGTTGTAAAATGATTGATAATCGCCCGGGGAGAAGTCGGTTTAACGGGATTTTGTTTGATAGAAACTTCGACAGTATTAGAAACAGAATCCGGCGGAGAGGGTTCTGGTGAAGCTTCTAAGGGTTGATTTGGGGCTGGGGTTGCATCTGCGGTAGATTGGGCTGATCGAGTTTTAGTTAAATTTTGTTTAAAACTCGTTTGGGAAATCGAGTTTTGACCCTGAGATTCAATCGACGTCGGGACTGCTATCCCTTGTCCTAAATAAATAAATGTAATCGCGCCGCTCACTCCCACAGCCAATAAATTTTGAAAAACAGGCATAAGTTTTTTTACTGCGTCTGCAAGTCCAGAAACAATTTTAGTGCAATCAGGGTATGCTGCTACACAGAATTAAGCTGAAAAAGTGCGAGATCATAAAAAATTGCAGTCGAGTTACTACAAGCGTCCAGCAACAACCATCCAGCATCAACGATTAATCGTTCAAAGCTTTAGAGATTAATGCTTCGACATCAGTTACAGGCAAAATCGGGGTTTGAAGTTGCTGAGACAGTTCGGCTACACTCATATCATCGAGAAAGAGGGTATCTTCGTGTTTGAGCATCACCGACGGTAGTAGTATGCAATCACCTAAATTTTTTCCTTGAAGACCCTGAAGTAAATCTTGACCCGTGAGTAACCCTGTTACCGTGATGGTTTGTCCCCAGTATTGACTGCATAGGGCGATCATGTCAACTGTCAATCCAGAAATTTGGTTAAACCGTTCAACGACAGGTGCAAACGCGACTTCTACTGCATTTCCTACAACCCAAGTGAATCTTCGAGGGGTTTGTCTGTGATTGGGAAATTTAGCGATCGCAATTTCAAATTCTTGCAGAAATTTACGAATTGAACCGACTCCATTCCCAATTTGCGGATAATCTTGATAATGGGAAGTTGGGGGTAACGGTTGACGAGCAATTAAAAACCATTCATCAGCTAACCATACACAATTTTTGTCATATTTTTGCTGAAGTTTTTCTTGTATGGTTTGCACTTGAGTAATAACTTCTGTCGCTTTTTCTGGAGTTACAGGAATTAATTCATCTTCGGGAGGACGAAACCGAGTTAACCCCACCGGAACCACTGCAACCGAAGCAACAGTCGGAATTTCTCCGGTATGAAACCCGGCTAAATCTTGTAGAGTTGTTTCGAGATGTTGACCATCATTAATTCCCGGACAAACTACCACTTGAGCGTGAATTTGGAGACGATTTTCTTGAAACCATTGAAGTTGTTTTAAAATTTCCCCCGCCCGAGAATTTTTCAACAAACGAACTCGCACATCCGCTTCTGTGGCGTGAACAGAAACATAAAGCGGGGAAAGTCGCATTTGCGCGATTCGTTGCCATTCTCGTGGCGGTAAATTAGTTAACGTTAAATAAGAACCGTATAGAAAACTCAGGCGATAATCATCATCTTTAAGATAAAGTGTTTCTCGTTTTCCGGGAGGTTGCTGATCGATAAAACAAAACGGACAACGATTATTACATTGAATTAAACCATCAAATAATGCCGTTTCAAACTCTAATCCCAAATCCTGATCATAGTCTTTCTCGATTTCCACCTGATGAACTTTTCCCCGACTATCGAGAACTTCGAGTTCTAAAATTTCATCTGCACAGAAAAATTGATAATCGATTAAATCACGGGGATGCTGTCCGTTAATAGAAATAATTGCATCTCCGGGTTCAAAACCCATTTCATCCGCAATCGAATCCGGAAGAACTTTAGTAATTTGAGCGGGACGAAATGAACGGTTACTCATCTTATTTGTTCCTTTTAGATGTTAGGAGTTAGTTGAGAGTTCGGACAACCAACACCTAACAATTGAATGATGCACCATGTAACTGTTTTAACTATTTTCGATAGCCCCTCCAGCAACCGCCGCGATAATGGCGACTCCAAAAGCCAATCGATACCAAACAAAAATCCAAGTATTCTGAGTTTGTAGATAACGAATTAACCAAGCGATCGCCAGGTAGGAAAATAAAGCTGATGAAATCAAGCCTGCAACCAGGGGAACGCCAGCAATACTCCCTAATCCTTCATCTAACAACCCTTTTAATTCTACTAAACCTGCCAAAGTAATCGCCGGAATTCCTAAAAGAAAAGAAAATCGAGCCGCAGTCGCCCGTTCCAGCCCCATAAAAAGTCCAGCAGTAATGGTTGAACCAGAGCGGGAAACCCCAGGAACCAAGGCTAAAGTTTGAGCCAATCCCATTAATACCCCATCTCGCACATCAAGCTGTTCATAATTACGCTTACGAGTGCCGATTTTTTCCGCTAATCCTAAGAGTAATGCCATGACAATAGAAGCGATTGCAATGGATAGGATACTGCGTAAGGGAGAGTTATCAAAATCGGGAATGAAAATTTTAATCAGCAAGCCAAAAAAAACAATCGGTATTGTTCCTAAAGCAATTCCTAAAGCAAGACGAAACTCCGAAGATTGATAATCTGAATGGGTAATGGCTTTAAATGCACCAACTGTAACTTGTGTTAAGTCATTCCAAAAATACGACAGCACTGCGGCAATACTTCCGAGTTGAATCACTGCCGTGAACGCAACACCCGGATCTCCCCAACCCAATGCTACGGGTACAACCTTTAAATGCGCTGTACTACTAATGGGTATAAACTCGGTTAGTCCTTGTACCAACCCTAAGATAATTGCGCGAAATACATTAATATCTGTTGTTGTAACTACAGTTGATGGTTCCACAAGCTTTTACACGACAAAGGTGAACGATTGGTGGTGAACAATCCCTATGGTGTATCACCTAATAATAGTCTGGCATTCTCCTTTAGTAACGGCAAGTCTAATGGCTATGAGAAACCAATTTAAAACTCCCTTAAATCCAGATTGATTAAGCTTTGAGATGACAACCCAACCTCTGATCATCAACTGAGTTTAATCTAGTCATCAATCTCTCCTCCTTTCCCCTGTACCCCTTCAATAATTCGGGACAGTTCGCTTTTTTCATTGACACTAATTCGAGTCGGAGAACCGCTAATAATTCGTTCATACTCCCGGAAAGAATCAGTGATCAGAGGGCCTTTATCGGTAATCGTATATTCTCGGATGCCTTTATCGTGCCATGAGCCTCTCATTTTAAACACGTTGAGCGCGCGAGACATTTCCCCTCGAATTTCTACATATTGCAGCATCAAAATGGTATCAGTGATCGTAGAAATATGAGAATCAGTAATTGAGTTAGACCCCATAAACTGATCCGTTGTGTTGGTAAAAAATCCAGTAATTTCCTCTTGTTTGGCGTATCCTGTCACCCCAATTACAAACTGTCGAAACGCATTATTACTCACCCCCCGAGCGAGGGCAGATAAAGAATCAATGGCAATTCGAGCAGGCTTAAATTCTGTAATTTCTGATTTAATAATTTGCAGATGATCTTCTACTCCGGCAGATTCGGGATAACTACACAAAATCCGGAGTAATCCTTTCTGTTCCATGTCTTCAAAGTCAATCCCCCAGGAGTTGGCATTTCTCAGCAATTGAGCGCGAGATTCTTCATAGGCAAATAAAATGGCTCGTTCACCGTTTTTACAAGCATTATTGAGGAAAACACTCACCAGTAAAGTTTTTCCGGTTCCTGTTGCACCCGTTGCCAAAATAATTGAGTCTTTAAAAAATCCACCTCCACACATTTGATCGAGGGTTTCATTTCCAGAGGAAACTCTCACATTAGAAGAACGTTGAGTCAATCGCATTGCGCCCAAGGGGAAGATACTAATGCCGTTATTGGTAATGGTAAAAGGGAATTCTCCTTTCATGTGAGTAGTTCCCCGTAGTTTGAGAATTTCCATCGTTCGGCGACGACGTTCTCCCTCTAAAACATTACGGACAATAATCACATTATCAGAAACAAATTCTTCAACGCCAAAACGAGCAACCGGACCATATTCTTGTTCTCGTTCGGTTGTCATGATAGTCGTTGCTCCGACTTGTTTTAAGCGAGCCACCAAGCGAAAGATTTCCCGTCTAACCACGCCTGCGGCTTCGTATTGTTGGAAAACCGCAGTTACGGAGTCAATCGAAACTCGTCTGGCTTTGTATTTGCGAATCGCGTATTGAATCCGTTCAATCAGAGCAGACAAATCAAAGTTGCCAACAATATCTTGTCCTTCCGGATCAGGAGAAGCATCTAAAATAAACAGTTTTCCTTGTTCGACTAATTCTTGTAAATCCCAACCAAAACTAGAGGCGTTTTTAATAATATCATTAGGAGATTCTTCAAAAGTAACAAAAATACCAGGTTCATCAAAATTGATAATTCCGTTATAGAGAAATTGAACTGCAAACAGCGTTTTACCTGTGCCGGATGTCCCACTGACTAAAGTTGTTCTTCCTAAGGGCATTCCCCCATGACTAATATCATCAAATCCTTCGACCATCGTTCGGATTTTTTGAACGCCAATCAGTTTACGTCCATTTGTCTTCGCGTTTTGACTGCTTTCACTCATAATCTTTAGGTTTTAAAAATCCACCTCTAAATTAATGCTAAAATACGATTTGCCTATTGCTACATTTACCACAAAACATGGATGGACTGTGTAGATTGTTGGCTCAAATGCCAAAGTCAGGGGGTTGGCTCAGAAATTGGCTAGACGATTTAGCGCTATATCAAGATTCAGTTTAGAGGTTTAGTCCATCATCACCAAGTTCTTCATAGAGTAGGTCAAGTCCGATCAAGACTTTTTCTCGATCTGAGAGATCGCCAATGATTTTTCGCACAGGTGGAGGTAAAATTTTAGAAAGGGTCGGTGTGGCAAGAATCTTGTCTTCCTCGGCAAGTTGAGGATTTTTCAGAACGTCAATGACTTTGAGTGCATAAACGCCCTGAAACTCTTGTTCTAAGATTTCTTTTAGGGTTTTGAGCGCTCGTACAGAGTTCGGGGTATTTCCGGCAACGTAGAGTTTGAGAACATAGGTTTTTTTTAAAGGACTCATAGATTTTCAAGGATAACTTGACAGATAGATTTTATCGTGAATGGTTTTCTTCTGTTCCTTGATCTCCGATTTGTTGGTTATTGACTAAAAGTTGGATTTTTTAACGTCTAGAATGATCTCCTCTAGAAGTCGGATGTATCGTTTCAACTTTTAAAGCTTGACAGAAGAACTAGGACTCTCTTGGAATAGAGCGTCGATACATTTCACACAAATGAGCGACCATATCGATTAATGTAAGACGGTAATCCAACAAGACATCTTCGCTGCGTCCTTCTAATTTCAATTGTTTGGAAAAGTTATCCATCAGCTCCATATGAATTTCCACAATCCGAGTCACGGGAACATCGGCAAAGAATGCAATATTAACATATTCATCAATTTTATTGTTAAGGGCTGGATCTCCGGAAAAATAACTTAAAACAATCTGCCGATATTTTAATTTAAGTTGTTCGAGTAATTCTTGGCGTTCGGCTGGAGGCAAATTCCGCAGAAAGTTTTGAGAACTGCGCTTATAGTAGACTCCTAAGTATCCCAACCGCTCATGTAGTTTATCGGCGAGTCTTTTTTGTTGACGCATGATAAAGTTTGTCAACTCTGTCGGTGTATCAACATCAAGGGAGTCATCCGTCAGACGAGTCGTAACGGCTTGGGTAATAAATTGACTGATCGCTTTGTCTACATAACCACTGATCTGATTGAGTTGGTTGACTCCCATACGAACTTCACTACTGTGATAGACGTAGTTGGGCGAGTCGGACAAAGATTGAGTCGAGGCAGAAGTCTCACTTTGAGCAGTGGGTTGAGAAGACTGTATCTGAGAATCAAGAATAACAGTCGGTAAAGAGATCCCTTGCTGTTGAAATTGATCCACCAACAGCGTCAGATCCATATCCACTTGTACGATTAAGCAATCGAGTTGTTCTCTTTCTTGACTCACGTATTGCAGTAACTCCTCAACGGAATGAACCTGAGTGACAGCATAGCGATCGCTCTGCAAATTAGACATCACAGAATCAGCTATCGACTCTGAGGGTACAAATACACAGATCGAAAGATGTGGACGCCATACGGCGGCATGGGTTGAAGTTAAGTTACCCGCTAGAGAGTCGCTCAGAGATCCAGTCTCCTTTACTAAGGTTTCAAGATTCTATAAAAGATTTAATCATAAATTGTAACTAATCTTAACCGTGCAATTTGCCAAATCTTTTACACCAGAACCGCCGCTTGTCACCCAAACCGGGATCATCGGAACCCTTGATCTCGTTCATCGGCTATAAATTTACAGACAAGCTGCCTATTCTACAAGAATCTATAGTTTACAATTGTAACTGTTTTCTGACTCCTAAATTTTTAATTTTTAATCTTTAGAGTGGGCATCAGTGATAGTGTTTTCTGACATCCGCTAAAATTTTCCAAGTACAAGACATTCCCTTTGGAAAAGTTACTAAGTCCCCTTTGCGAATGGTTTCGGGTTCACCGCCGTCAGGAGTCACGATCACATCACCGGCTAACAGATAACAAGTTTCGCTCTGATCATAAGTCCAAGGAAACTCAGAAACTTCTTTTGTCCAAATCGACCAGTTAGAGACTCCTAACTGTTGGAGATATTCTGAGTTCGGTTGATGCTCGACTTTAATTTTCATCAAGTCGTTAGTAGACATATTGCTTTTGCGTGATAGTGTTTTTAAAAGATTTTTGTTAATCATCCGGAGTGAACACCCGTTTACTCTGGGGTCGATTTTGTGTTTAGACTTTAATAGGCTAAAGTTTCTAAAGTTTCTCGCAAATAGGTACGAACTTGACGATCTAGGTTCATGGGACGGCGCCCGTCGGAGTCAAGCTGTTGTTCTAGCTGCCAACTTTGAAATCCAGAGCTAGAAGCGATTGCTTGTTTGAGACTCTGCCAAATTTGAGAATCTTCTTCGAGTAAGGGAGTGGCAGCGACTGATTCATTTTCCGGAAGGATAGAACTTGAGTTTGTCATAATTTTTCACCCAATACATGATCAAGTTGAAATTTTTTTTAACCTTACTCTATTTTTACAAATTCTCCCGGCATTTGCCTGTAGCTGTAAACACCATCTGCGGGTTAAGTTTCGGAGGGGTCAGACGAGTCCAGTGAGGATGGAAAATTCTCTGGGGTTTCCGGTAGAAGTGATTCGGGTAAGATGCGGTTAACTCGGAGTCCAATATGGGTGAAACCTTGACGAATTTGTTGAGAGGTTAAAGGTTCTGCCCCTACCCATTCTGGTTTTCGGGTGAGTAAAACTCCAATCACACTGATCGGAACTTGAAGAAATAAGTTACAGCCTAAAAAGGCGATACTGGCAATCAATAATCCAACTAAACGTCCGTGCCAGGGTAATGAGACGACATCAGCGGCGAGGGGGGCGAGACGATAAAGTTGCCAAAGTATAGGAATTAAAAGCAGGGGTGCAATTAAAGCAAGTTTTTGATTCTGTGAAGTTTTGAACCGGGTGAGAATCCTGCGTTGTATCGGAGTGAGTTGTTCCGGTTTGATCGTGACAATTAAAATGCTGAAAATATAAAAGGGCTGAAACCATTGCATCCCCAAAATCGGTAGAATGCCAATCATCGCAATGATCGCGATTTCTACCCCCATCGGCCAGATAGGATAACCAATGGCTAATCCGAACAGACAAAGTGCCAGCCACAGGGGAAGTACCGCTAAACCGGAAAGATGAATCCACAGATAGGGATCGACTCGAAAATTCGACATGATTTCTGTTGTGGGCGATCGCCTTGATCATACTATGAATTAGCGATGTCCTCGCACCCGCTTACCCGAGATTGTCCCAAAAATTGAGCGATCGCCCCTCCCTTTGAGATTGAGGCGATCGCCGAAGAAAAATCAACAGACTCTTTCTATGATTGAGGGTTGATTTTAGACCGACAGAGTGCGTCGCTTGGTTGCCATGCGGTAGGCTTCCAGGATATCTCCTTCTTCCCAATCATTGAAGGTATCGAGACCCATACCACATTCATAGCCCGCATTGACTTCTTTAGCATCCTCTCGCATCCGTTTGAGGGAGTCGAGTATGCCTTCGTGGATCACATTCCCTTTCCGTCGGACTCGTACCTTACAGTTCCGAACCACTTTTCCGGACTGGATATAACATCCTGCCACTTTACTCCGTCCAACGGGGAAGACGGCTCGGACTTCTGCCTGACCGAGAGTTTCTTCAACCAATTCGGGTTCAAGCAGACCTTCCATCGCCGCTTGTACATCATCCAGCAGGTTGTAAATGATGTTGTACTCACGAATGTCAACCCCAAGTTGGTCAGCAGCCTGTCGGGCACCATTGGCCAAGGTGGTGTTAAAGCCAATTAATACAGCATCACTGGCGGCTGCCAAATCAATATCTGTTTCTGTGACTTCTCCTGGCGCTGATAAGAGTAGGCGCAATTGCACTTCTTTTTGAGGAAGCTTCTTGAGGGCGTTAACAATCGCTTCGACAGACCCTTGCATATCTCCTTTGAGGATAATATTGAGTTCTTTGAGTTCTCCTTCTTGGGCGCGAGCAGAGAGAGTGCTGAGACTGATCCGGCCTTGGAGGAGACGAGACTGACGTTGAGCCTGAGCGCGAACGTCCGCGAGGGCAGAGGCTTCTCTTTCGCTCTCGAAGACCTCAAATTCATCTCCGGCGGCGGGAACTTCTCGCAGTCCGAGGATTTCCACGGCAAAGGAAGGGCTAGCAGCATCGACCTTTTCTCCTCGGTCATCGACCATCGCTCGAACCTTACCTAAGGCTGATCCCGCGACGACAATATCACCAACACGCAATGTCCCATTTTGAACTAACAGGGTAGCAACTGGGCCGCGAGCTTTGTCGAGGTGAGCTTCAACGACTGTTCCTCGGGCGGCTCGGTCAGGATTGGCTTCTAAGTCTTCGACTTCTGAAACCAGGATAATCATTTCGAGCAACAGGTCGAGGTTTTCTTTGTTGATGGCGCTCACAGGAACCATAATCGTCTCACCGCCCCATTCTTCGGGAACGAGATTATGTTCCATCAATTCTTGTTTAACCCGATCCGGTTGTGCCGCTTCTTTATCGATTTTGTTAATGGCGACAATAATCGGGACTCCGGCCGCTTTAGCATGGCTGATCGCCTCGATGGTTTGAGGTCGAACCCCGTCATCGGCTGCTACAACGAGGATGGCGATATCGGTCACCCTTGTTCCTCGCGCTCGCATGGCGGTGAAGGCTTCGTGACCCGGAGTATCGAGGAAGACGACCTGTTGCATTTTGCCTTCATGTTCGACATCGACATGATAAGCACCGATATGCTGGGTAATTCCTCCGGCTTCTCCTTGAGCCACTTTGGTTGCTCGGATAGAGTCGAGTAGCGTAGTTTTCCCGTGATCGACGTGACCCATGATGGTGACAACGGGAGGACGCCGTTGCAGGTGTTCGAGATCGTGTTCGTTGAAGATATTGTCGGGTTTTTCAGCCCCGGATTTTTGCTGTTCGGTTTCGAGAATGACTTCAAAGTCTTGACAGACCATCTCGATAATATTGAAGTCAAGGGTTTCGGTAATATTGACTGCAATTCCCCGCTCGAACAGACGCTTAATAATCTCGGTTTCCTGTAACGCCAGAGCGTTAGCGAGTTCTTGAACCGTCATGGAGCCAGAAACCACCAATCTTTCTGGACGTAAAGGTTTAACGGCTTCTGCTTGACGGCGAGAGTTGCTCGAGCTATCTTCTGACGATGAACTGCCGCCGCGACTTGGGCCTGGCTTTTTGGCTCTCGGGCTGGAAGTGGTTGCAGGTTTGGGGGAGGATGTGCTTCTGGGTTTGGGAGGACGAGCCAGTGACAGAGTTAGAGTGGGGTTCGAGTCTGACAGGTCATTGAGTGATCCCTCAAAATCGTCATCCTCTTCATCGTCGATCAGAGGTTTCACCCGAGGGCGCTTGGCTTTAGCTTTTGCCGCTTTATTGGTGTCTTCTTCTTCTTCTTCCCACCCGGCTCGCTTGCTGCTTGGGCGTACTGCCTGCTGCTTCTTGGGTGCAGTCAGGGTTTTCTTGGGTCGTTTGATCTCAAGATCCACATCGTCTGTAGCGGGGATCAATTCCTCCTCTGTTTCTTCTCCGTCGGCGGTATCCGGCTCGGGTTCACTACCTCTGCGGGCAGGTGGGGGCTGAAGTTCTGGAACGGTCGCCTTGGGCTTGAGGGAGGTAATTTCTTTGCGAGGTTTTCTGACCTCTTTGGTTTCTTTGGAATCTGCGGTTCTGGACTCTGAACTGCCTGAACGCTGATTTTTTGTGGGTTTCGGTGCGGGTTTATCTGTCGTCGTTTTTGCAGCGGGTGCTGGCTGTACTTCTGCTGACTTGGAAGGCGTCGGCTTGTTGGATTTTAAGATGGGCTTGTTTTTCACGACGGCAGGCTGAGATGACGGTGCGGACGGCCGCACGGGGGGAGACACCAGTGGAGGGAGTTCTTCTTCCTCTTGTGAGGATAGTGGGGGAGAATCCGGTTCATTCGGTTCGTTCGCTGAGATCTCAGGAGGTTGGACTGGAGGATTGTTATTGTTATCCTCGGAGAGTTCAGCCGACGATTGACTGACGGATTCTGACGGAGATTGAGGGGCAGAATTGGGCTTCGATAGCACAGGCCGTTCTAGTAGTGTTGGTTTCTCAGAAGATAGGGATGGAACCGAGGGTTGGGATGGAGTGGCTGTTGACACGGATGCTGAATTTCTCTCTTGAGTTGAAAATCGCTGTTGGTTTGAGTTGACTTGAAGTTTGGGTTTACTAACTTCTAGGATTTGTTGTCTTTTCTTTTGTTCGGCTTGAGAATCGGAAAGTTTCGATTGGTGGCCTCCCCGCTCGGACTGGGAATCATGATGATTCGTGACGGGGTGAGTTGCCACATATTTCTCAATCCGTTGAGCATCAGATTCAGTAATTGTACTACTATGGCTTTTGACTGCAATGTTGAGCCGTTCGCATACGGCTAGTATATCTTTGTTGTCTAAATTCAATTCTTTTGACAACTCGTAAATTCTGACTTTGACGTTGTTGTTCATCCACTTTGCCCTCTTCGTACCAACCCGTTATCTACTTGGTTTATATTGACATTTTTCTTCCCAAATTAACAATTGTGTTCTGTTGTCGGAGATGACAACAGTAGCTAAACTCGTGAAGAATGACTTTGCTCAAAGGATATTTCTATTCTGAGGGGAGACGCTGCTTGAGAATTTGATAAATTTCTTCAGGGATAGCAGCTTTGAGTGATCGCCCCAGACGATTCTTCTTTTGAGCAATTTTGAGACATTCAGCATTCCGACACAAATAGGCGGAACGACCCATGCCTCGATCTAATTGTACCTGATGAGACGAGTAGACTCGAACCACTCGCCAAAACGTCTCTTTGCGAGCGACTTGGCGACAGGCGATACAGCGACGGTAATTAGGCTGCATTTGACCGATCTCAGTTGGAGAAACTCTAGATCTTTGAGGAGATCTGAGTCTGTTGGCTTGGGTATTCGGGTGTGAGTCTAACTCAAACTTGACTACCACTACCCTTTCCTATTGTATAGAGTGTTTTGTGATCTATCTATTGAGGAAAGCTGACTTTTGAGGTTCGGAACACCGTTCATTTCCAAAATTCTAGATGAACTAGAGCTTGGTGTCCGACTCTAACGGGGGTTTAAGCCAATTCTTCGGCTTCTAAGTCTTCTTCGGCTTCATCTTCAAATGCCTCCTGATAATTGTACTGTTCGGCTATTTTTTGATCTTCTGCGACTGCGTCATATTTTGCCGTATCTTTTATGTCAATTTTCCATCCCGTCAGACGAGCAGCTAAACGCACGTTTTGACCCTCTTTACCAATGGCTAAACTGAGTTGATCTTCGGGAACTAAAATGTGAGCGCGACGTTCTTCGGGATTGACCAAACGGACTTCATCGACTCGCGCCGGACTCAAGGCATTGGCAATATAGGTTGACGGATCAGGAGACCAACGAATAACGTCGATTTTCTCACCCCGCAACTCGTTGACGACGACTTGAATACGCGATCCCCTTGCACCAATACAAGCTCCAACCGGATCAACATCGCGATCGAGGGTATCAACAGCAATTTTGGTTCGAGGGCCGACATGAGTCGAGGGGGGATTGGCTTCGCGTGCAACGGCGACGATCCGAACGACTTCATCTTCGATTTCGGGGACTTCGTTGGCAAACAGATACACCACCAAACCCGCATCGGCTCTGGAAACGATCAGTTGTGGCCCACGCTGTGATCCCTGAGAGACTCGTTTGAGATAGACTCTAAAGGTGGCATTGGCTCTGTAGTTATCGTTGGGAAGTTGTTCTCGTTTGGGTAATTCCGCCTCGACTTCTTGATGACCAAATCCACTGTTAACGGACATAATCACTGACTGTCGTTCAAAGCGTAACACTCGCGCTTGCAATACGGAGCTTTCTAAGTCTTTGAACTCATCTTGAATCATTTTCCGCTGCTGATCTCGCAGCTTTTGAGCTAGAACTTGTTTGGTTTGGATGGCGGCCATTCGACCAAAATCACTTTGTTCGGGGGTAACATCGAGAGTGACTGTATCCCCTAACTGAGCTTCGGGTGCGACTTCGCGGACATCTTGCAAGGAAATTTGATGATCTTGGTTGGTAACTTCTTCAACAATTGTTAAGTTTTTAGCCAGAACGCGAAATCCTTCTTCTTCGACATCGAGTTCGACGTCAAAATTGTCGAAATAGTCTTCGGTAAATTGAGTGTTGATCTCAACGGTGCGACGGTAGCGTTCGTATCCTTTTAACAAGGCTTCCCGCAAGGCTTCCTCAACGGCTTGTTTGGGTAAGTTCCGTTCTTGAGAAATATTCTGGATCATGTCTTTGAGTCCAGGCAAACTGACCATTGACATAGGCTGCTTCTCCTGTGTAAATAAAATCTAAAATTAATGCAAAATCAAGACAGGAAAAAAGATTGAAAAGTCAAGAATTCACCACTGAAAGATTCTCAATTCTCAAGTTTCCCGCAAATGGCGATCGCGTTTTTTGTCTTTTTGATGTAGATGCTAACCCCGATCCACTCCTCCGACGTCAATGTGAAAATTTCCAGATTTTACTCTCCTTCTTGCAGCAGAACTTCTGCAATGACTGGACGAGGAATAGCCATTTGTCGTCCTTTTTGATTGAGATAAACGGCGGTTTCATCGCGACGAATTAACTTACCGCTCCACTCTTTATACCCTTTATAGGCTTCTGAGGTTCTGATCAGGATGGGAAATCCTTTAAAGGAGATAAAATCGCGATCGCTAGTCAGTATTTGAGAAATTCCGGGGCTAGAAATCTCTAACACGTAAGCATCGGGAATAAAATCGACGGTATCTAATTGTTCTTCCAACGCTCGACTCATTTGTTCGCAATCATCTAAACCCGTATCTTGGTTGGGGTTGCGGATATCGACGCGCAAAACAGGGGGGCTGTGGTTGGTATAAAATACTGCTCCCACCACTTCTAATCCCAGTGCTTCAGCAACAGGGGTGGCTAGATCGATGATTTTTGGGACAAGGGGGTGAGCCATACTTCGATAGCAGAAAATTAGACTTAAGACTTTAAACTGACCAACGGTTTGTGCCATTTCTCAGGCAGACATCTGTGACTCCTACGGATGAAAACACGATACCGAAGGCTTCTACACTGTGGCTTGTCGCACCTCCTACAAGCTTACAGGTTGAACTGAACCCTGACACTAAAAAAAGTGGGCGACACCCACTTCACCGTGTTTTCCACAAGAAGTCAGACAGACAAATCCCGTTTGGGGTTAATCTCTGACCTCAAGTTTACCTTAAATCAGTTCTTTTTGTCAGGTGGGAGTCTTGATTACTATTTTCCTTTCGTGAGTTGACGGAGTTGTCGGGCTTCGCTAATCACTTGTTCAAAGTTTTCTTCATCAACTCGTTGAACATAGTTTATTTTAAATTCTTCTAGGAAAGCAACTAATAAGGTTTCAATTTCATGGATACTTTGTTCTTTTTGAATCTCTTGACCGAGTGCTGCTCCAAAATGACGCACCAGTTCATTTGATAACCGAGTTCCGACGGGATCTTCCATTGCGGTTTTAACGGCTTCGTAGGTGCTTTGTGGCCCTTCTACGGCGAGTTTTGATAACTCATTAATTAGACGTTCTGTGATTTGGGTGGGGAGATCTTGTAAGCCAGGAATTTGTTTTAATTGGGTTGAAAGGGGAGACTGTTGGACTGCACTTTGAAGACTGTAGCGGAGAATTGCTTCGATTTCGGGTTGAACTTTGGGAATGGCTTTATAAACGGTAATTTGAACTAAGCGAGTGGCTAAAACTTCAATTTCATTAATGTCATTGAGATCAATGTAGCGACGGTTTTGAGATTCAAAAAACTGTTTTAAAAAGTCTCCATTTTCAATATCGTTTTGAAATTGGTTGATTGCTTGAATCACAACGATTTCAGTCAATTCATGAGCAAAGCTGGTGAGAACTCCGCGAATAGCTTGCATCCGAACTCGTTCAATATCAATCCATCCAACTTGCTCTAAGCGAATGGTGACGGGAATAATTCTCAGCCACCGCCAGTAGGGAATAAACAGAAGGATATCATACCAACGCCACAGCATGGCATCGAACCAAGTAAAACTGACAAAACGGCGCGCAACCAGATAGGTTCGCAGTAAAAATTCAACCAGAAAAATGAGGATAAAGGGTAAATCTATTTTCCAAAACTCATCAATAAATTGTCCGTTTTCGTCAATCTGGCGATAGTAATTGACTTCCATCTGGGGAATAATTTCCTCATCAAACCATTCTAATTCCTCTTGAAAACCTTGTTGAGTTAAATAGGCTGTACTCCAAAAAATCTGAAAGGCTTCTTTGGCTGAGTCTTGGGAACTGGGAACTTTTTCCCGGATTTCGTTCTTGATTTTTTCTAAGGTGCCGCTTTTATTGGCGACTGCAAAGGGATCTTCGTTAATCAGGTTAATACTTTGAGTTTGTAGGGTGTTGAGAGTTTGATTGACTTCAGAGGAATTCAAGCCAAATTCTAGGGCTTGTTGTTGTAACTGTTCAACGGTTTTTATATAGTCTTCGGTTTGGCGTTGGGGTTCAATTCCTTTGATCGGATCATACAATTGGGTTAGTTTAGGGGTGTAGCGAAAATAAAAATTACGCAGAGGGATATAAGTCAGATTAAACAAGACTAAAATAAAATTGATTAGGGCGAGTAATGCCATCAATTGTTCAAACCAGGGGACTTTTTTCTTTTTCTTGCGGAATATGGATTTTGAGCTTGGCATAAATCAGTAAGAATGAGAACAATTAAAATCTCTAAGACTACTTTAGCGGAACTCGGCTAACTTTCCATCAACATTTTGACAGATTCTCACTAGAATTTAACGATGTCAATTCCTTCTAAATCATCTCGGATTAGTGTTATTATTCCAGTTTACAACTGCGATCGCTATGTTGGACAAGCAATTGAGAGTATTCTTCATCAAACTTATTCTGACTATGAAATTATTGTGATAGATGATGGTTCTCAAGACAATACTCGCCAAGTCTTAGAGCCTTATGAAACCCAAATTCGCTATATTTATCAAAACAATCAAGGGGTTTCTGTGGCGCGAAATCATGGAATTCAGCTTGCAAAAGGGGAATTTATTGCGTTTCTAGATGCGGATGATTTGTTTCTCCCCGATACACTGAGGGCGCAGTTGGCGGTGTTTGCAGCTAACCCAAACCTGGGAATTGTTCATAGTGGCTGGCGACGCATCAACCAAGCGGGCGAAACGTTGATGGATGTTCAGCCGTGGGAGAGGGTTCCTGAGTTGAATTTGGAGACTTGGTTACGCTGGAAACCTCTAGGAACGATGGGAACTTTGATGTTTCGTCGCCGTTGGTTAGAAGAAGTTGGGGGCTTTGAACCCGGGTTGACTCACGCGGAGGATGTTGATTTAATCTTACGGTTGGCATTAAAAGGCTGTGAGGCGGAGTGGTTACGTCAATCTACGGTTTGTTATCGACAACATGATTACAACACAATGCGAGATGGAATTTCTCAAGCCAAATCGATTAATTGGGTGTTAGATCGATTTTTCAGCCAATCGGATATTCCGGTTGAAATTCGCTTGATTGAAAATTGGGTGCGTTACAGCACGTTAGTTTGGAGTTCTTGGTATTTATATTATACAGGTTTTCCTCAAGAA
>JGI12048J13642_10501444_pt1 | contig 29792 bp, 24 predicted proteins | sample ElkSlonscriptome_16_FD_13642 | JGI IMG/M metagenome (IMG submission 13642)
TATCCGCCTGGTAGCTGGCCTGGACGCGCAGATAGTTCTGCCGGGCCTGGTAGGCGTGATAGGCGAGCTCTTTTTCGGAAAACTGTTTGAGTGTGCTCATGGCTTGTCGCATCTCCGGGGTTTGCATCCAGGCTGGCAAGGCGGCCTCATTGAGGGTTTCGCCCTCTTTAAAAAACTTCAACCAGCGCTGTTGTTCGGTTTCGACCGTCTCGGCGGTGAATTTGCTCAACTCCAGCAGCCAGATGCCGCCGTGATCGAAAAATACGCGCCCGCGCTCGTTGCGCATGCGGTAGCAGTGCTTATAGTCGGGTTCATCGGCGAGCAGGGTTTCACCGAGCAGCCAGATGGAATAGGTCGGTCGCAGGCTGCCGTAGCGCTCGCCGCTTTGCAGTTGCGCGCTGTAGCTGTCGGCCCAGCCGTAGAGGATACGCGCCGGTAGATCGCGGTGGGCGAGCAGTTGCACCTCGATTTGGTAGACTTGCCCGGACTCGTCGGTGGCCTTGACGTCGACGATGCTGAGTTTATCGTCGCTGAACTCGCGTTCGTTGTAGGGGTTGGCGATGAGGACGTCGCGGATCGCAGCGCTGAGGGCATCGCCGAGGATGGCGTTTGAGAAAATGGATCAGCAAAGCGCGATTGGCCTCGGCGCCGAGCAGGGCCTTGAAGACGCAATCAACCTTTGGATCAATGGGATGGCGCATGCCGTGAGTCTAGCGGGCAAGTCTTTGGTCAGCAAGTACCGCGAACCGCCGAAGTGAGAGGATGCGAGACGTGATCGGTTTGTTCATGGATATCTCTCTTTGCGTCAGTGCGCACCAGAAAGTGGGATTGGCGCTATCGCTGGGGTGGCGGGCTGGATGAACAGACCCGCTTGCTTGCCGTCCACGGCAGCAATGCGTGAAAGCGACCGGTCGACGGCGATGGGTCGTCGCTTGAGCCTGTGCTTTGGCGTCGACCACGACGCCGATAGATCCTATCTTCGCCGCGATTTCGCGAGCGAGGTCTAAGGCGAAGCGAAGCAATGCCTGGCGGGGCCTTCATGGTCGTATTGGACACGCCTGCACGGTCCTCAGGTGTAGGCAAAAACGATTTCAATCGTACCAGCAGTTATTTAGATAGCTTTCATTCTCGCCAACAGCGGCAATATTGCCTTTATGGCAACAGTAACCTTCGATACGTTGGAGCTTGTCACCAAGCTTAAAAATGCCGGTTTCGCGGACGAGCAGGCAGAGTCCGTGGTGCGCGTGATTGCCGACGCACAGCAGGACCTGGTCAGTCGGGACTACCTGGACAACGCACTGCAGCGTGAACTTGCCCCCGTGCGCACGGAACTTGCGGTGCTGAAGTGGATGACGGGAATAGTCATCGGTGGCGTAGTTGCCCTAATCATCAAGACTTTTCTCGCCTAAGGTCCGGTGCCGGGGCCACACTCGGTGCCGCGGTTTTAAGTAGGCCGCGCACTCCCCGAACGGTAGGGCGACGTTAGTGTTCTCTGTTTGCCGCCTGGTTTCCTGGCGGTGCCACAATATCTCGCTCGTGGTCCGAGTTGCGACCCGGCCCCTCTCAGAACCGGACAAGCGGCTTTCCCACATCTTATGTGGCGCGCCAGATAAGATGTGGACGCACCCAGGGGCCCAACAGAGCGGTGTCATTCATGACCCACCTCCGGCTGAGCGTAGCGCTCAAAGCGCCGACTCGCGGCATCGAGCAATGCCGGCGTCATCGTCGGATAACGCTGGGTGGCCGCGACATCGACATGACCCAGATAGGTCGCCAGTTGCGCTAACAGCCGTTGCGCGCCGGCGGCCTCGCGGTACCAGGCGACAAGGCGGTGCACGGCCATGGTGTGGCGCAGATCATGAAAGCGGGGTCGATAGCGGGTGCCATCCGCGCGGGCAATACCAGCGCTGTTGCGCAGACCGACAAAGGCCGATTCGGCCATGCCTCGCGTCACCGCGGTGTCGGTGCGGGTCACAAAGCCAAAGCAGGCGCGCGGGTGCTCCACGTCGCGGACATGGTGATAAAGGTTCGTCTTGTCTATTCATCGCGACGGCGCACCACCTGGGGAGATCCGCGACGTCATCCTGACGCTTGCCCCGACCAGGACTCTGCGCGAAAAAATCGGGGCAAACGGCCGTGCCTGGCTCCGCTGCCGCCCGAGTGACGCTCCAGGCTCGAAGAAGGCCTGGCAAGCGCGCCCTGGCGGACCGAGCCCTGGGACGGGCCCTCGCCCGGCGCCCGCCACCATCCGCCCCCGATGGGACCGGGATCGCGCCGCGGCCCACGGCCACTTCAGCGCCAGCGGCATCCCGGCCACGCCAGCATGGCCTCGGCCATCGCGGCCGGGGTGTCCTCCGGCACAAAATGTCCCGCCTCAGGCAGCAGCAGGCTCTGATGCTCGGGAAAGGCAGCCTCGAAACGCCGGCGTTCGTAAGTTCCAACGAACGGGTCGCGTCCACCCCAGCACAGTAATACCGGCCGATCGCGGAATCGCGCCAGGTCCTGCTCGACGGCCGCGAGAAATCCGGTGCTGCCGAGCAGTTCACGCGCCAGCCCATGCATGGCCGACCGGCGCTCGCGCTCGCGGAAGGGCGCCCGGTAGCCGTCCAATACCGCAGCTGGGAGCGGCCGGCGACGGATGGCGACGCGCAGACCCAGTTCCAGAAAGGCATTGCAACAGCGGCTTGCGAACACCGCTGGCGGTCCGCCGGCAAGCACGGAAAAGAGACGCAAGCGCCAAGAACTCGCACCGCGCAACGGCCAAGCGAAGCTGTTCGCCAACACCAGGCCGCGCAAGGCCCGCGGTCGTTGTCGTGCCGCGGCGAGGCCGATCGGCCCGCCCCAGTCATGGGCGACCAGCACATAGTCATCGAGCCCGAGTGCGTCCAACAGCGCGGCGATGCTCTCGGCATGCGCGGCGGGCCGCAGCGGCCGGGGCGGCGTCGGCGACAGACCGAAGCCGGGCAGGTCCGGCGCAATGCAGCGGCAATGCGCACGCAGCCGTAGGATCAGGCGGCGATAGAGAAACGACCAGGTCGGATTTCCGTGCAGCAGCACAAGCGTCGAAGGTGCCCCCGTGCTGGACTGTCCGTCCCGCTCGGACCTCCCGACCAACGCGGGTCCCTCATCGAGATAGTGGAGCCGCCGGCCGGCGGCATCGCACCAATGGCTCGCGAAGGGGTAAAGTTCCCGATGGCGGCGGAAAGGCTTCCGTGGGTCAGGCTGCGGCGGCTGGATTTCCGGCGATGTTGATCGGCGACCATGCGCCGCGGCGGTTGAGTGTTCGACGCTGCCGCGCGCATGGTGCCGGCACAGGGGCAGGCAGGTTAAGGCCAAAGGCGAACTGGTGGCGCTGGAGATCATACGCGCGTCGGTGGATTGCTCCGGCATCGAGGCCATGCTCGCGAGCCTCGCCATGCTCTGGAAAGGTGCTGAAAGAGCGCCGCGCGGAGAAGGCCAAGTCGCGCCCTTGATGGTCTTCGCGTCATCGCCGCCGGCACACGCCGATTATCGCAGTGCAACGACGATGCGTCGTGTTTCTGAACGACGAAGCGCGTGCCGGGGGTATCGCGGACGTGACCTCGCCCGCGGGCTCGCCGCTGTCGGCCGTGTCTCGCGTGCGGTTGCAGCTGTCGAGCGACGGGTCTGGATCGAAATATTGAGAGCGGCCCTGCCGCGCCAGACCCTGTCGACATTTCTGGTCTGGCGCGCATCAAAACTTGGCACTGACGGCGACCGACCGATCGCCGTCGCGGCGGTTACAAACCGGCCCCGGGTGTCGACACCGCTGGCGTCGGCCACTGGTTGAAGACCAGGGTCTCAAGACCGACCGCGGGAACATTGACGCTCGTTGCATAGGACTTTTCGTAACCGGATACCTCGACCTTATAGGTCCCAGCCGGCAGTTTTGTCATGAACCAGGGACCCTTGGAGAGGGCTTCCACGACAACCTGGCCGTCGGGCTTTGCAATCGTCACCCGCATATCGCCCAAGTAGGCGCCGGACTGGGCGGCAAACTCGAGCTTGAGATTGAAGTCGTCGGCGCGTTGTGACATCAAATAGTCGCGCTCTCCCTTGCCGACGCCGCCGCTGAGCCATGGAACACCTTGATAGGTGCCGTCATCGACCATGGTTTCCGGTTCCGATTCTTGCATGGTCTGAGCCGCGAGCGCGGACCAGCCGATGGCGAGCATGAGTGCGCTTGCTCGTCTGATTCTTTGGTTCATCATTTCCGTCTCCTCCGGTTGTGGGTTGATTGAACTGACCGATTGTTGATGCCGAGCTAATCAGTCCGGTACGACAGGAGCCGTGCTGCGGCCTATTCGGCTTCCGTCCCGACTCCTATCCTGATCCCCCTTGCCGCCGCTGCGCTGGGACGAGGTTGTCATCGCTGCCTGGAATGCGTCGGGACCGATGCGGTCCAGGTGGCTAGGCATCCAGCATCCTTACCTGCTTGTCGCCGCTCGCTGATGACGGGTCCTGTCGCAGGCGCGCATTCCGCAGCTCGTCTTCCCAGACCGCTAGGTAGAGCGTCTCGCTGCGCCGGTCCATCCAATCGATACACTGGCGTGGCACGAGGCATCGGCTGCTCGAGCGCGCTCGGGCAGCGATGCCGTCGCTGCTGCTGTCAGGACCAAACGCGATGTCCAAATAAGGCACACCCCAATCAGTGTTATCGATCACCAAATCGATGACGCGCACGGCCGCTCCGTCGGCGGTCTTCCCGGACGCGCGTCGTAATAATTCAGCGCGTATCCATCGGTCCGCGGAAAAATCGTGATCGGCGGCGAGCGCGGAAACGACTTCAGATTCCACTTCATCGACAGCTGCCGGCGGCGGGTCAAGGCCCTGTTCAGGGGCGATCTCTGCTCGCCAATGGGCGTCCCAGGCGGGAGGTGGTGGAGGGTCATACGCCTGCCCCGCATCGAGTCTGTCGCTAGATGTCAACACCGGGCTCGACCGTAATGCCCGCGTGGATAGGTCCAGCATCAAATCGCCGCTCGCCTCGTCAAGGTCCGCAACCGCATCGGTGCTGACCAGAACCCCGCGATTGGGCGCCCAGGCATCGGCGTCGGCGACGAGAAAGCGCACCATCCATTGATCCGTGTTCAGCATCAGGTCCAAGAGACCGACGCCAGCACCGTCAAGGGTACGCAGCTTCGAGCCAAGCAACTGCGTGGCCGAGAAATAGCTGTTGGTCATGCGATGCCTCCGTTCGAAACTCTCCGACGCGCTGCCGGCGCCAGGCTGAGGCTCGATACGATGACGAGCCTTGTCTTGGGACGTGCGTATAACGACGTTGTCGCACCTAGGCGCGTTTGCGCGCCTCGCGACGCTCGCGGGCTGCAGCAGCACAATCGCATGCACCGCCGTGCCTCAACGCACCGCGTGTTGTGATTCAGTAAATGCAGAACACGTGCCAAACTCCTTAACTCTTACGCCGCGATCGGCGCCGAGCAGGCAGCGCATTCCACAAGGGCCAAATCAGCCCCGTGAGCAATGGGTGCCGTCGCGGGCGGCACCGCCAGCCGAGCCACGGATCAGGCTCAGGATTCGGAATATCAATCAGCACAGAGCGACGGGCTTGGCTGCTAGGGAGTCACCGCGATCAGGGTCGGCGGCATCCCGGGCATCGACATCGGCAGTCTGTTGCCGTCCACCTGGTCTCCACCGATCGGCGGACCGATCAGTAGCCTATTCCGCGTCTGGGGTGGCGCCGCGCTTCGTTGCCTTGATAGGAAGTCCGTACGGTCAGCGGACGGCAACCAGGACGGGGGATTTGCCACCCGCCGTGGTTGTATGCCACCACCGCGACCCTGGGCCGCGGTCGGCGCGGCGGCATTCTTTTTGCTTCGCCGAGAGGGTCAACCTCGAACCTCTCCACACCTTATGTAGACCCTCGCGGCCATTGCTCGACAGCACGACCGCGGCGGTCGCGCCGCCCGCGGAGCCGTCATGCCCCACTCTCAGATCGCCAGCGCCCTGTCCCGCACGCATCTCGACGCGGTCCTGTTCGACCTCGACGGCGTGGTGACCTGCACCGCGCAGGTCCATGCGACCGCGTGGAAGGCCATGTTCGACAGCTATCTGCGCGCGCGGGCGGCGCGGGAGGGTGAGGACCGCGCGCCCTTCGACCTGGAGCGCGATTATCGGCGTTACCTGGACAGCCGGCCGCGTGTCCAGGGCGTCAAACATTTTCTCGCCGCTCGCGGCATCGAACTGCCCGCCGGCGATCCGGACGATCCACCCGAGCGCGAAACGCTCTGTGGCCTCGGCAATCGCAAGAACCGGCTGTTCCGCGAAGCGGTCGATGCGCGGGGCGTGGACCTGTACGGCTGCGCGCTGACGCTGTTGCAACGGCTGCGGGCGGCGGGGTTTCGCATCGCCGTGGTCACCGCAAGCAATAACTGCGACCTGATCCTGGGTCAGGCCGGCATTGGCGATCTGTTCGAGGCACGCGTGGACGGCATCGAGGCGGAGCGCCTGAACCTCGCTGGCAAGCCGGACCCGGACACCTTCCTCGAGGCTGCCGCCCGGCTCGACTGCGAGCCCGCGCGCACGGCGGTGCTGGAGGATTCCCTCGCTGGCGTGCGCGCGGCACAGCGCGGTCATTTCAGACTGGTCATCGGAGTCGACCGAAACAGCCAGCCCGACGCCCTCGCCGACGCCGGCGCTGATGTGGTGACTCGCGACCTGTGCAGTCTCGGTGTCGAGGCGGCGACCGAGTCGGCCAGCAGCGTCGGGCCGCCGCTGCTGACCGAGCCGAGCGCGCTCTCGCGCCTGCTTGAGGAGCGCCGCCCGGCGCTGTTCCTGGACTACGACGGCACCCTGACGCCAATCATCGAGCGCCCGGAAGACGCGAGGCTCGACCCGCCAATGCGCGCGACGCTGCGCGCCGCAGCGTCGGTGATGCCGGTTGCCGTCATCTCCGGCCGCGACCTCGATGACGTGCGCCGACCGGCGGGCCTGGAGGACCTGATCTATGCCGGCAGCCACGGCTTTGACATCCGCGGACCGGACCTGCGCCTGGAACTCCCAGAGGCATTGGACGCCCTCGACGACCTGGGCCAGGCGGAGCAGCAGCTGGAAGCGCGGTTAGCCGACGTGGCGGGAGCGCAGGTCGAGCGCAAGCGCTTCGCCATTGCCGTGCACTATCGCTGCGTCGCCGACGCCGACCTGGCGCGCCTGGAGCGGGCCGTCGCCACGACCGCCGACGGCCTCCCCCCGCTGCAACGATCTGGCGGAAAGAAGATCTTCGAGCTGCGCCCCGCCGTCGATTGGGTCAAAGGCCGTGCCGTGCGCTGGCTGCTGAGCCAGCTCGGACTCAACGGGCCAGATGTGCTGCCGATCTACGTCGGCGACGATGAAACCGACGAGGACGCCTTCCGTGCGGTGGCCGAACGCGGCGGCATCGGCTTCCTGGTGGCGGAAGCCCCGCAAGCGAGCGCAGCGACCTTTCGCCTGCCGGACACCAACGCGGTGAGGCGACTGATGACGTACCTAACCGAAGCCGAGCGGAACGGCGCTTGAGCGCCGTGGCGCGGCATTTCAACCCTTGCCTGGCGCAACATGGCGGCGCCGACCTCGTCGCCGATGCCAGCGTCCGGATCGACTGCCAGATGGTTCTCGACCTCCGCCACGCCGGTGGCGCGCCGGGCTATCCACAATACCCGAAAGGGGTCACTCCGACACAGCCCCCGCGCCCTGTTCGGTGTATCTGCACCGGCATTGGGGCATTCGGCCCGCTGGAGCGAGGAGACGACGCCTGGCCAACGCCCGCCTGACATCTGGCGCTCCTCTCGGTATTCGCCCCGGTACTCGACTCAGCGCTCGACTCAGTGCTCGCCCCGTTGCTCGCGACTTCGGCACCACTGATGCCCTGCGCGAGCAATTCACCGAGGCGCTGACGACGCTGTTCGGCTCGGGCTGGGTGTGGCTCGCGCTGGACTCGCGCGGCATGCCCTTGGCGATGGACGTTGCCAATGACTAACCAATAATCGGAGGTAACCCAGGTCTCAGCGGGCTTTGATCTTTCTCGTCGTTGCCATCATCCCCGGTCTGCTCGGCATGGTTGGCATCGCTGGCGCGGCGACCAACATCGCCTGGCTGTTATTCCTCGTTGGAGCACTGAGCGCCAATACGCATGAGTGTGATGGCATAGACGGGGACCTCGAGTTCCGAACCGTCGGCAAGCACCCCGCTCAATTGCTTGACGTAGCGGGTCGCATTCTCCCGTTGCAGCGCGGCGAGCGTATCTTCGTTGATCGTCATGTAGCCCGAGCCGGTGTCCACCATCAGTTCCACCGGGCCATAGCCGTCGATGTCGCCGCTGACGTAGAAGGTCGCCGCGGATTTCTCCTGCATGACGATACGAAACCGGAAGTCATCGGGTGACCTGTCCGCCACGGCAGTGCCGCCAACAAGAGGCAAGACGAGAAGGGCCGTGAGTGGGGCTAGGACGGCGAGTCGCATGGGCTTGTTTCTACGAGCAGGAGTACATCGGCCGGCTCGGTTCAGTGCTGGCCGAGCCGAGTGCTGGCGGTCGTGCCCCGTGTTGACAGGGCTCGGTGCGGTTCGCGCGTTTCTTTTCCCAGACTGGAGTTGGTCCCAAGCGGAAACCGGCGCCAGAGGGGGAGAGCGGCCTGCGCATCCGCGAGGTTTCACCGTACAACGGATTCGAGGCTCAGCACAAACCCGAACTGACCACCGGGGGATCCGCCAAGAAAAACATGACCCAGCAGAGCTGTTTGGAGCGGAGTTCGGTTACAGTGCGCAAGGCCTGTGCGCAGGGTACCTAACGCGGACAGCGCGGGATCAGACAGGTCTTTGGACTAGGTTTCGGACTCGGAGCGGGTGATGGCGTCGTTGCCATTAGGTATCGACCTCGTCGAACTGCTTCGACAGCCGCTCGTTGTCCTGGGCGTCGGTCTGGCGCCCAGTCGCTGGAATCGAGCTTCGCTCTCCTAGGCAGCGACCGCCAGCGCCAAGGCCTCACGCTCGATCTGCTTCCCGGACAGGCGATGGCGTTCCAGCAGCTCTTCCGGGGTGCCGGAGTGCGGCTCGCCGGCGACTCCCAGGTGGAAGACGCGGCCGAGGCGGCCTACCTGAGCGGCTACAGCGTCGCCGAGGCCGCCGTCGCGATTGTGGTCCTCCACCACCAGCAGGGTACCGGTGGCCTCGATGGCGCCCTGCAGCGTCGCCACGTCCAAGGGCTTGACGCTGTAGGCGTCGATGACGCGGGTCGCAATGCCCTGCTCGCGTAGCCGCCCGGCGGCCTCGAGCGCGGAGTGCAGGGTGATGCCGGCGGCGACCAGGGTCAGCACGTCATCGTCGCCAACGTCGAAGCTCTTGCTGCCGCCGATATGGAATTCCTCGTCGGCCTCGTAGAGCACCGGCGTCTTACCGCGGGTGGTGCGCAGATAGACGATGCCGTCATGCGCAAGTCCGGCCTCGGTCAGCCGGGCGGCGCTGACGGCGTCGCAGGGATAGAGCACCGTCGTGTCGTCCAGGGCGCGGAACAGGGCAATGTCCTCAAGCCCCATCTGTGAAGCACCGTCCTGGCCGATGGAGACACCGGCATGGCTGCCGCAGATGAGCATGTGCGGCGCGCGCGAGTGCACGGCCATGCGGATGAAGTCGTGGGCGCGCGTCACAAAGGCGGCGAAGGTGGCAACACAGGGCCGCTTGCCGCTGACGGCGAGTCCGAGCGCGGCACCGAACAGGTTCTGCTCGGCGATCTGCCCTTCCACGAACCGCTCCGGCAACTGCTTCGCGAAGTCTTTGGTCTTGGTGGAGTTCGCCACATCACCGTCCAGCACGACGAGGTCACCGTACCGCGCACCGAGCCGCACCAGGGCCTCGCCGAAGGCGCTGCGCGTGGCCACGTCGTCGCCGACGGCCCAGGGCAGCGCGTGCGGGGAAGACGTCTGTGCGACCGCCGGGGCCGCTTCCCCAAAGGCCATGTCGACGCCCATGGTCTCGGCCACCGGCCACACCGGCATCGGCACACGCCGTGGCTCAACCTGCATGACCCGGTCCTCGGGCGCACCGATCTCGGCCAGCGCCGGGCTGAGCTGCTCCGAATCCAACGCCTTGCCGTGCCAACCCGCGGCGCCCTCCAGGAAGGAGATACCCTGGCCCTTGACGGTGCGGGCGATGATGGCGGTGGGTCCGGGCTCGCGCGTCGCCGCCAGCGCGGCGAGGATGTCGGCGTAGTCGTGACCATCGATCTCCAGGGTGCGCCAGCCGAACGCCTTGAAGCGGTCCGCGAGCACGGCGCTGTCGTGGGCGTAAGGGGCCGGACGACTCTGCTCCAGGCCGTTCATGTCAACGATGGCAATGACCCGCTCCAGCTTGTAATCGGCGGCGAACTGGACCGACTCCCAGACGCTGCCCTCAGAGCACTCGCCGTCACCGAGCAGGCAGAAGTGGCGCGCCTCGATGCCGTCCAGGCGGTCCGCGATGGCCATGCCGTTGACGGCGGCGAGGCCCTGACCGAGCGACCCCGTTGCGACCGGCACCCAGGGGTTGAGCGGGGTCGGGTGGCCTTCCAGGTCACTGTCGAGTTGGCGCAGGGTCATCGGGTCGTCCTCAATGGCGCCGGCCTCGTGCAACAGGGCCCAGAGGATGGGCGCGGCATGCCCCTTCGACAGCAGGAAGCGGTCCTGGTCGCGGGCTGGGCCTTGCTCCGACGGGGGACCGGCCCAGGGATGCCCCGGGTCCCAACGCATCTCGTGGAAGAACAAGGCGGCGACGAGGTCGGCGCAGGACAGGCAGGAGGTGGCATGGCCGGAACCCGCGGCGGTGGTCATGCGCAGCACCGCGCTGCGCAGCCTAGCGGCTACGGCGGCCAGCGGTCCGGCCTCATCAACGGCCAAGAGCCCACGGGCACGCTCGGCGAGGCCCTCAAGCAGGCGGTCGTAGGGGTCGTCGAACTTCTGTACGCCCTCCCCCACCAGTTCATCGGCGACCGACTCCAGCTCTACACCGAGCAGGCGCTCTGCTTGTTCGATGGTGGGCGCGCCCTCCGGCCCGGTGTCCGGCCCGATGTCGTCGGTCAGCGTGGCGGCGACGCGGCCGTGGTCGTCGAACGCATCGGCGGTCGCCTCCGGCATCGTCGAGACGGTGTAGGGACCGATCAACGGCTCGATGTAATGCAGGTCGGGCAGGCTCGGGTCCTTGATCCCGGTGCTGGCCCAGAGCAGCCGTTGCGGCTGCGCGCCGTGCTCGGCGAGATGCAGCCAGCGCTCGGTGGACAGGACCTCGCGCAAGCGCTTGTACGCACGCCGGGCGGCGGCGATGGCGGTCTGGCCGCGCAGGCTTTCGGCCTCGGTGCGGATCTCGTCGGCGACTTCCGGATAGGCGCGGCGGCGCAGCCTTGCATCCACGGCAACGTCGATGCGGCTGAGGAAAAAGCTCGCCACCGAGCCAACGCTGCGCACATCAAGGCCTTCATGCAAGCGCCGCTCCAGTGCGCGCAGATGGGCCTGCAAGGTCGCCTCGTAGGCGTCCTGGCCGAACAACAGTGTGATATTGACGTTGATGCCCTCGTACAGCAAGGTCTCAATGGCCGGGATGCCCTGACGGGTGCCGGGCACCTTGATGAGCAGGTTCGGTTGGCCAACGGCATCCCACAGGCGTCGCGCTTCGGCGACGGTGCCTTCGGTGTCGTGGGCAAGGTGAGGCGAGACCTCCAGGCTGACGCAGCCGTCGATGCCGACGCCGTCGTTCATGCTCTTCTGCCAGCGCGGCAGGAACAGCTCGCAGGCGTCGCGCACGTCGTCGACGGCGAGGCGTTCGTAGAGGGCGCGGACGTCGATCTCGGCATCGCCGGGCCTGGTCGTTTGCCTGGCAACGCGGATGCGCTCGTCGTAAGCCGCCCGGTCCGCCGGCGAATCGCCGAGCATGGCCTTGGCGAAGATGGCGGGGTTGGACGTGACGCCGGTGAGGCCCTGCTCGCGGATGCGCTGCGCTAAGCTGCCGTCGTCGAGCATGCGTCGCGACAGGCTGTCGAGCCAGAAGCATTGGCCGTGGTTGTGAAGTTGGGCCAGAGGGCTGAGTGGTTGGCTGGTGGCCATGGGTTCCTCCGATGGGTAGCTCTGATTGGCCTGTCTCGGCAAATTTGACCGGGCCGCAAGGGTTGCGGCCACGGGCGCTCGACGATGGGGTGTCGACCTGTTCTCGAGAATTGCCAGCAAGGCTTAGGCCAGCAACGGGAAGCGACGGGACGGGTCTGGCAAGTTTGATGCAACTGCCGGACGCAGCAGCCAGATCCGGTGCAACGGCGCGGTGTAATTGCACCAGCACTTGGTTCATAGCACCCAGCATTGCTGCAGTTTTCTAGTGCCTCCAGGATCCACGTGAGATCATTGGCTGACCGCGTTTCTTCGGTCTGAGGCAAAGCCTCGCTCGACACGGCAATTGGGATGCCTCGCAAATCGCTGTGCTGGTTCGCACCTGATGACCTCGATCGCAACCCTGCTCGGCCTTCAGCTCATGGAACCCTCCGACTAACTCCTTGCCGTACATGCGCTCCAGACACAGGCCGCGGGCTTGGCCGTCGCCCTGCTCACCGCTGAAGGAACCGCGGTATTCGGCCACCAGGTCGGCGGCGCGGCCGATGAAGGCGCGGCATGGGCGAACGCCGCCACGAGTGAACAGATCAAAGGTTCAACTGCTCCGTCCCAGCAATCCGGCCGTCATCTGCTTGGCTGTCTGGGCGGTGACGTGCGCCAGGTTCGGGTCGCCTTTGAACAGCGAGAACATGTAGCCCTTGGCCTGCTCGAAGGTGATGTGCGGGGACAGCGGCGGCACGTTGGGGTCGCACAGAGCATCGATGACCACGGGCCGGTCGGCAGCCAGGGCCTGGTCCCAGGCAGCGCCGATCTGGTCCGGTTTTCCGACCTGGATACCGGCCAGGCCGATGGATTCGGCGAACGCGGCGTAGTCGAAGTCTGGAATCTCCTGACTGGCCTCAAACTTCGGGTCGCCGGCCATCACCCGCTGCTCCCAAGTGACCTGGTTCAGATCATTGTTGTGCAGCACCAGCACCACGAGGCGCGGATCGGCCCATTGATGCCAATACTTGCCGATGGTCATCAAGGCCGAATTACCGAGCATCTGCATGGCGCCGTCGCCGACCAGCGCCACCACGGGCCGGTCTGGGTGGCAAAACTTGGCCGCGGCGGCATAGGGCACGCCTGGGCACATGGTCGCAAGTCCACCGGACAGCGAGGCCATCATCCCCCGGCGCACCTTCAGGTCCTTGGCATACCAGTTGACTGCCGAGCCAGAATCGCAGGTGATGATGCAGTTGTCCGGCAGCCGTGGCGACAGCTCCCAGAACAAGAGTTGCGGGTTGATCGGGTCCGCGCTCATCTTCGCGCGTGCCTCCATCACCTCCCACCACTCGGCGACGTTAGATTCGATCTCCTGCCGCCAGCCGGAATCGGACTTCTTCTCCAGCAGCGGCAGCAAGGCGCGCAGCGTCTCGGCGGTGTCGCCTTGCAGATTGACATCCATCGGATAGCGAATGGACAGCCGTCCGGGATCGATGTCGATCTGGACGCCCCGGGCCCGCCCCTCTGGCGGCAGGTGCTCCGCGTATGGGAAGGCGCTGCCAATCATGAACAGGGTGTCGCAGTTCATCATCAGATCCCACGACGGCTTGGTGCCGAGCAGGCCGATAGAACCGGTCACGAAGGGCAGATCGTCCGGCACCGCGGCCTTTCCGAGGAGGGCCTTGGCGACGCCGGCACCGAGCACCTCCGCGGTCTCGATAACGTCGTCGGTCGCATTGAGCGCGCCGGCACCGACCAGAATCGCGACCCTCTGGCCCTGATTCAGCACCTCGGCTGCCCGTTTCAGATCCGCTTCGGTGGGCAAGATTCGCGGGGCGCTGTACCCGATGCCGCTGAACACGGTGCCATGGGTGCGCGGTGGCGAAGGCACGGCATCCTCCTCCTGCAGATCGTTGGGCAGGATGATGCAGGTCACAGCTCGCTTTGACTGCGCAATTCGCAGCGAGCGGTCCAGGAGATGCCGGATGGATGCCGGAGACGTTGCCATTTGGACATAATCGCGCGCTACATCCTTATACAGGCTCACCAGGTCTACCTCCTGCTGATAGTCGGCGCCGAGCGCCGTTGTCGCCTGCTGGCCGACGATGGCCAACACTGGCGTCGAGTCTTTGCGCGCGTCATAGAGGCCGTTTAGCAAGTGGATCGCGCCGGGGCCGGAGGTGGCGAGGCAGACGCCCACCTGGCCCGTGAATTTGGCATGGGCCGTCGCCATGAAGGCCGCCTCTTCCTCGTGGCGCGTTTGCACGAACTCGATCTGGTCTCCGTGACGCTGCAGCGCGCCGAGAACGCCGTTGATCCCATCACCGGGAAAGCCGTAGATGCGGCGAATACCCCAGGCATGCAGTCGCTGAACCAAGAAGTCGGTGGTGGTATCTGCCATGGCGCTCTCCGCTGAGTGACAAGGGTAATTCGGGATTTTGGGATTTTGGGATTTTGGGATTTTGGGATTTTGGGATTGTGGGATTGGGATGGTGGGGAACCTGACTCCGGCGTTGGAAGCCGGTGCTTAACTACATTTAAGCAACGCGCATGCCAGCGTCTCGGAAAGGGGTGCCTCACCCGGTGCGACCGGCGCGCTCGGCCCGGAACGGCTGGCGTCGGCAATGCCCGGCGCAAGCCGAAATAGCCAGCAAACCACGAGGGTTGCTAGAGAGCCAATCGTCGCCCTCGGACTCCCATTGCGCGATCGCGGCGGCCTGCAAGGACCAGGGGCCGCGCTCCTCAATGAGGAAATGGTCGACCAGCTGAAGCGCGGGTGCGCCGGGCTCGGCATCGGGATTCGAACGGGCCGTCAGGGAGGTGCCGGCCCCAACGCCGAACTGCAGGGCCGTCAATGGCCTGCGCGACCACGACATGCAGTGAGACTATTGGACCTTATCGCCGGAGTCGGCGCACCAGGTCGCTTGGCTGATGGGCGACCGCGGCATCCCCAAGAGCTGGCGGCACATGAACGGGTCGACGGACATCTCAAAGACGGTGTGTCCGAGCCGGTACTGAGCCGCGTATTCGAGTACTGGCGCCGCATTGATCAGGCGATCGGCGAGCGCATCGCCGAGGCGATGAAGGGCGCCTGATCCCCACTGCTCGGCGGCGCACGACGCGCCGCCGGCGCAGACCCAAGAAGGATCACTGTCAATAACAGAAATCGCCTCGGCTTGACGTTCATGAATCCGCTGCCGGCGCCAACGGAAGCTCGAAGCGCGCTGTCGCCTCGGCGATGCTCAGCACGCCGCCGATGTCGCGGGCCGTTCGCTCCGCGGCCATCTCCATCAATTGCAGATCGGCACGCTCGCCGGGCACCTCCGGCGTCTGCGGCCCCTCGATGCTCAGATCCAAGCGTAGCCCAGCCGCCGTCCGATGCCATTGCAAGAGCGGCCGGTTCGCGCGGGTGCCACCCCGGTAAGCGCGGATACCGACCAAGCGCAGCGCGTGGACGAGTGCCGCTTCAAAACTGTTGCGCTCTAAGAATACGTAAGGGCCGCTGAAGCCGCTCATTTCGGCCTCTCCCTCCCGCACGGATACCCGACCGCCGAAGACCCCGACGACCCGCGCCGCCAAGGCCACCGCGTCGCAGCGCTGGGGCGGGCCGTCGCAGAATCGCGTCGACGATACCGCATCGCTGAGGCAGTTAGTTAGGGTCAAGACAGATGTCAATAACCGTCGCAGTCGGTCGCTGACAGCGGGGTCGTCAGGCGATTCCAGTTGCAGAGTTTCGGTGATCAATGTGATCACATTCAACGGTGTGCGCAGGCGGTGAGCCTGTTGCCGTGCCTGTTCGGCGAGCAGAGACCGCAATTCCAGGTCGCAGAGACGTTCGCGTTCCCGGTCCATCAGTGACTGGGCAAGCGAATGCGAATTATGACCGGAGGACATGTTAGCGACTGACCTTTGGCTGCGGGCTAAGACGACTCGTCACCGCGGAGCAAGCGTTGTATCGCCGCTTCGCGCTCGTCATCAAGGTCGCGCAGCATCAAGCCGACGACCCGGCGACCACTGTGAACGACCGACGCCGGGAGCCGGACGATATGCTCGGCGTCCGGCCCTGGGATGGGTATGCGCACATCGACGGGTCCGCTTCGCGGATAGGCGTCGCGCGTCCGAATCAGCAAACCGACCCGACTGATGTTGAATGCCGTGCCGGACGCGATGGTTTCATCGCGAAAATGCAGGTGTACGGGAATGTCGGCTGACACGCAGCCTTCGAACGCAACAGGAAACTGGTGCATTAGACTCTCCGTCGGCCCGGCGGTTCACGGGCCCCAAGCCATCGCGGGCACCGCGGCCGAGGGGCCAATAATAGTAGCGCCTGGGACGAAAGCCCCAGGCTTGTCGACTCTGGACGAAGGGAACAGGTTCGACCCTAGTTGCGGCTTGTGGAGTCGTCGACTGTGGATTCTTCACGGTAACGGCCTTGGTTCTTCTTGAAGAAGTAGGCACCAGCGGCAACGCTTCCCAAGAAGATGACCCAAAGGACGTTGCTCTGCGATTCACCATTACCACCGAAGAGCATGATGCCGGAAACTAAGGCTACACCGATCGAGACGAGTACTAATTGATTCATTGCTATACCTCCACGGATTAAGGATTGCGCCTTTGGCGCTGTCATAGCCATGCAAGGCACGGCCATTTCCAGCCTTGGATGCGCGACGATTCAGGGTTTTCTAGGGCGTTGTGCTGCGCCCGCGGAAGAAGAAGAATATCGCCATGACAAGACCGACGAGGAACAGGATCCAGGCGATATTGGTTGCTGCTCCGGCGACACCGGACAGGCCCAGGAGGCCCGCGATGATTGCCACGACTAGAAAAATCAATGCATATTGCATCATTGGTCTGTCCTCACCATTAGGGTTAGGGGTTTTAGTTGACGACACTGCCGATAACCACCGAAGTGTTTCGGAAGGGCCATGAACGGCGATGTCGCCCTCGCTATAAATCAACGCAAATCGGAGGCCAACATCATCTGATCCAGCGTCCGTCGTGCTTTTTTTTGGAGCAATGACCCTGTCGGGACTGCGTTCCGGCCTCCTCGTCGGCGCTGCCGACGCCGACTACCCGCGCCAGTTGCAGCGATACGCCGGAGAAGGCCGATGAGGCCAAGAGGCAATGAAGAATCCGGACAAGCAGCACGGGGCGAAGCCGGCCGACGACATCGGACCGGGCCATTTCCACTATTGACCGGTGCCTTTGGCCCTAACCCGCATCGGTCGGCGGCGCCCCGGCGCAGGGGTGCGCGTGATTTCGCATCGCGACGTCCGCGGGAATCCGCGCGGGTCGACGCGCTCGACCTCAATCTACCGGCGCATTAGCCCCGGCCAGAAATTGAAATGCCGCGCCGCGCGCCCGGGGCATGAACCGACCGAAGACATCGGTAGGCTGTTTTCTCGTCGGCATGCTGTTTGCTAAATAGATAACGTGTCTAAGTTTCGACGCCGCCTAGGACCGGCGAGGGTTCTCGGGATCGGGTCGCTTGCCGCTCGTTCTAATAGCGATACCGACACCGATACCGATGATGACGACTCGTCGGTCTGAAGCGAAGCCTTGCTAGTGAGGTCTTGCTAGTGATATGTCAGCCAAGGACAAACACCGTTTGACGACATTCCGAGGTTCCACCCATGATCAAGTTGCCTTTAACGCTCGATACCTTGCGAGCCTGGCAGCCTGCTCGACGGCAGTCCGCTCGACGAGCCTGTTGGGCGGTAACACCGCTGGCCTTACCCCTGTTGCTTACCGCGGCCGCCATGCAATTCACCGGCTGCGCAAATTATCCGCGCACACAGGCAGCGCTAGAGGACTCGACAGACAGGCGCACGCCAGGCGCGGTCAGCGATCCGCTCGCAAAACCGAGTCAGGACGGCTTCATTCGTCTGGTGCGGACCTATTGCGGCGAATTCAGGGTGGGTAGCGAGAAGGTCCGCGACCTGGTCTCCAACGCCACCGTTTTCGAGCGGCTGACCCTGTCGCTTTATCACGGAAATCTCACCAACGACCAATACCTTCGGCGCGTCCAGGATGAATATCCATCGCCCACGGGAAACATCGAAGCAACAGGCTGCGTCGTCAATCAGTTGCAAAAGTGTTTTGGCGAGCGTTGCGATCTGCCAGCGGCAGAGCGTCGGCTGCCGGAGCGCAACCCGTCCGATGACATGAATGCCTATGGCAGCGCCGGTTGACGCCAACTGCATCAGTTGCCGAATGCCGATAGATTCACTGTAAAGATCGCGGCGATCAGGACCAACAGGGCGAGGCCGGTCGTTGTCTTGTGTTTTTCCCACAGCGCCAATGCCTGATCGCCCACGAGGTGGACCAACAGGGCAAGTCCGAAGTAGCGGATGCCGCGGGCGAGGGAGGCGGCGAGTATGAAGAGCAAGAAGGGATAGCCAGCAAGACCGGCCACGAGCATCGCCACCTGAAACGGAATCGGCGCCACGCCGATGGCCAGGATGGCCCAGAAGCCCTGGGCATCGAACCACTGCTGGAAGGTCTGGAAGTCCGATCCCCAACCCATGGTGTCGACGAAGCCGCGACCGATACTTTCGTAGAAAAACATGCCGAGCCCGTATCCGACCGATGCCGCGAGTAGGCACCCCAGGGTTGTGACCAGGGCAATGCGCCAGAGGATATCTCGTCGGGCGAGCATATAGGGAATCAGTACCACCTCGATAGGAATCGGCACGATGATGGTCTCGAGGAAGGAGGCAATGCCAATCAACCACAGGCCGTTGGCGGAATCGGCCAGGCTACGCGCCCAACGCTGCGGTTGACGCCAAGCGTCGCGGAGCCCTTGGGAGCTGGCCGCATCCGGCGGAGCCGCCCCGGTGTCAGAAGCGTTGTTGTTCGAGGGATTCGTGGTCATGGCCTTGTCCTCCAGGCTGAGCGTTGCGGATGTCGTAAAGAGTTTCAAACCAAAGGGGAATTCAGGTCGAAGAACGAAGCGCTGCCCCTGGTGGTTGCAGGCGGTACCGCATTGGGGCGGATGCGAGGTGAGGAGACGAGACGAGACGCGGTGCCGCGTTTCGTAGCTCCGGCTAATCAGCTATTTTGCGGCGACCTCCTCCCGGTCCTCCTGCCGACCCTCCTGCCGGCCTCTTCCCAGTCCTCCTCAAAGTCTGACAGAGCCATCAGATCTTCTTTGCGGCGCTGCAGCGTAACGCCGAGGTCTGCCAGGATCGGCTCGGAGACCCGTTGCCGTACCTTCGAGAACAGAGCCTCTTCGTGCTCGCGGTGGTGGTCGCACAGCTGCTTTAGTTTTTCCACGGCACCGAGCCAGCCCTTGTTACCGACCTGCTCTTCGCGCATGATCTCCAGACATTCACGCAACTCGTCGTGGTCTTCCAACGCGGCTTTAGCTTCGCCATGCGGGTCGAGGGCGGCATACAACAGTTCTTCCTCAATCAAAGAATGCACCTCGAGCGCCGTACGCAGGCGGGCAAACAGCGCTGCTTGATCGCCATCGCCGCGCTGCAAGGATGCGACGATGGCGCCGATTGCACGATGATCGCTACGCAAGAGATCGAATGGATTCATGCATTGTTCCTCAGCGATGTTCGGGCGCGCCAATAGGTACTCAGTAACCTGGCGCGGCGCCTTGATGTGCTATGAAAACTCCAGCCACGCTCGAGGCCGGCTGAGCAGTGTGCTAATGGTGTATGGCATCTGTTTGATCACCCCTGTTCGAGTTGACCGGTCAGAAGCGGGGGATTGACGCGCGTTCCGATCATCCCGGGTCGTTGCGGCCCCAATGGCGCCCCAGTGCCAGTCCAGTGCCAGCCCAGTGCCAGCCCAGTGCCAGCCCAGTGCCAGCCCAGTGCCGGCCTAGTGCCGACGCAAGTCGCCGACGAATTCTTCCATCGCCTCAGCCCCCGCGTGCAAGATGCGACGCGCCGTCGGGTCTTGCTCCAATTCCCGATAGGTTGCGCTCAGCGCGATGGCCTCGCTCCCCGGCAAGCCGTAGCGGTCCAACAGGGCAGCGAGCACCGGCACGGAACGGTTGCCGCCCTGCCCGCCGCGAGCCCACAGCCGGTTTGCCGCACCGAGCAAGAACAGCTGAAGACACAAGCGGCAAGCGGAGGTCTTTGGCGACTCCAGCAACGCCGCGATCGAGCCTGTCACGAAGGCACGCAAATCGGCCGCGAGTCGCTTTTCCAGCGCGGAATCGATGCTCAGCCCCGTCAGGTCATCGGACACCGCCCCTGGTGACCCCAAGGCAGGCCAGAGGCCCGATCGAAAGGGCGTTTCCTGTTGCCAGGTGCCGAGGCGATTAAGGCCGCCAGTCGTTCGTGCTTGTGGTTGCATGGTGTTACGCCTCGTTGTTGAGCAAGGTTTGAGAAGGTTGCGATGGCCGGCCCCGCATCGCTGCATCTCGTTGACGGGGCCTCGGTCACAGAACCGGTGCGTCGGCGTTTCCCGAGCCGCCGAGCGGGTTAGCTGGGCGGGTTAACTGGGCGGGTTAACTGGGCGGATTAGCCGGGCTGGATAACTGTTAAGCAAAGACCGTTCCAGCCATTGCAAAAATGATGGAGAAAAGACCACCCCAAGGCGTGGTCGGCACGAACTCGCCGACGGCGGCGGACCCTGAGTAACCTTGGAAATACTGGCCTAGGCTCCACCGCGAGCCAGGGCCCACTGCACCGGTAACGGTTCAAAGCCACCAGCGCGAGACCGCTGCCGCGGTGTCCTTCCCCCCTTGGCGGTGTGGCCGCCTTCGCCAACAAGTGCCGCTGCCCTGTTTTACTTGCGTCGGATGTTGGCACGACGGCTGCTGCACCTGTTGGGGCGCGGTCGCTCGTTGACTGCGTCGCCGATGCCCTGCTCGGGCACCGCCTTTATGCATCGCAACAGGCGCTCTGACCAGGTTGGCCAAGTAAGCCGCGCCTATGCCCGAGGACGGCACGACCGAATGCCCTGTTGCCAGATACCCGCTGCCAGACAGGCTCTGCTCGTCCCCGCACCGCATTCCGTCGGTCGTTCATCATAAGACGAACGACCCATTGGCGGGCGCGCGCTGCCTATCGACAAGACCCAACCCCGGGATAGGACCAATGACAAATACATACCCCACTCGAGTCATGCTTGTGCTCAACCTTGGCCTTTTTCTGTCCGCCCTCGCGCTCGGTGCGCAGGCCGAGTCCGCGGCGTCGAGCGCCGAAGAGGTGCCGGCGAATGAGAGGCCGGCGGATGCATCCGCCGACGCAACGACTACGCCGCCCGAGGAAAAACGGGGTTCGGCGCCCCTGGACCCAGCGCTCGTCGGGCTTCCCGGTCTTGAAACTACACTAGTCAGCGCCGAGGACATCGACCAGGCGACGCATCTGATCAATGCCCGGATCGCCGAACTGGAGGACGCGCCAAGGCCCGACGACGGCCCGTCGCAGAACGCGAGCGAGGCGCAGTTTGACGAGCAGAGCGCAGAGGAGCACAGGCAAGCCGCGTCGGATGCGCGCACCGCGGCGGCGCCCGATGCACGCATTGAGGCGCTGCGGAAACTGAGGCTTTCGCTGCAGCGCCGAGCGGCCCTGATCGGCCGCAAGCAGGGGCTGGAAAGCGCGCGGGCGGACCTCCGGCAGGGGCGCGAGGCGTTCCAACAAGAGGGCTTGGCGGGCGAACCGCCGTTCTCGATCGCAACCTTAGATCGCTTGCATGGCGAGCACCGGGTAAGCGAGCAAGCGGCCGACGCGGCCGTTCGCGCCCAGGCAGTGGCGCAGCGGCGATTGGAGGCAGCGGACGAGGCGCTCGCGCAGAGTGACCAGGCCCGTCGTCGCCTGCGCGATCAGTTGCAGCGCGCAGAGAATAGCGAAAACGCCCGGGACCTGGCGCGCCAGTTGGAGGTGGCACGACTACGATCGCTTGCCGCGTATCATGGTCAGCAGGCCGCGCGCACGGACCTCGCGTCGGCTCGGCGGCGAACCGCGCTGGCGCGGGACCGCTCGGATTTGCTCGCGGCGCAGATCGAGCGCGTGCAAGCGGACCTGCTCTTTACGGAAGCGACCTTGCAGGACGAGCTCCAGGCCCTGGATCAGCGCGCGGAGGAGGCGCAGGCGCGCATCGCGGCACTGGGTCGCACGAGCGATCAGAGGGAGTCGGCACTGTTCGAGCTCCAACAACGCGTAACGGAACCAGAGGGGCCAACCGCGCGGGACAACCGCGCGGCGCGGATGGCGGCGCTGGAGGCGGAACTGACCGCGGCTCGGAAAGGGATCGAGTACCTAAGCCAGATCGCCGCCGGCACCGACTCCGCCCGAACCCTGTGGGAGCGGCGCTTCGCCCTGACGCAGGAGGGTGCACAGACGAACGAGGCGCTATCCAGTTGGCGCGAGGACAGCTCGGCTCTGCTCGAAACCGTCGACGGCGACAGCAACTATGCGCGCTCGGAGATCGCCGCCCTGCGCGCCCAGCAACTGCTGCTGGCGGGACGGCTCGGCGAGTCCGATCTCGCACCCAAGTTGCGCGAGGCGCTGCAACGTCAGCAGGCAGCGCTGGACCGGCAGCTGACGCTCGCGGAAGAGCTGCTCCTGTTTCAAGAGCGCTTGGGCACCTTGGCCGAACGCTTGAATCAGGAACTGGACCCGCTGGTCGATCGGCGATCGCTCGCGCAACGTCTCGATCAGCTTGAGGAAGGGCTCGCGCGTTGGTGGAACAGAGAGCTGCTGGTATTCCAAGATCAGGGCATCTATCTGCGCGACCTCATCATCGGGGGCGTTGTCTTCATCTTGGTACTGGCCGGCGTTTCCTTTCTGAAGATGCTGTTGCGTCGTGTCCTCTTGCCGCATTTGCTCGGGCGGCAGGGTGAAGAACGGGGCGCGCCTCGGGCGCTGGCGCTGGCGGTCATCCGCAACACCAGCCTCGGGTTCGTTGTGGTTGTTGCCTTCTATGCGGCGATCGCCGCGTCCGGCTTGGCACCGGGTCGGCTGCAGGACTGGCTATGGACGCTCCTGGTGGTTGTGCTCTGGCTGCAAATTGGAGGCTGGGCCACCGCTGGCGCGCTCGACCTCATCAATCGCAAGCGCAGCGAACGCCAGCGAGAGGATCCGTCGGCGGTGACGGGGTTTGGCTTGCTGCTGTTCTTTGTCCGGGTGGGTATCTGGATCGTCGTCCTGATCTCAATCCTGGCGCACTTCAACTACCCCATCACCGGGCTGATCGGGGCGCTCGGTGTCGGCGGAATCGCGGTGGCCTTCGCGGTACAAAACATCCTCGCGGATGTCTTCAGCTCCATGGCCATCATCCTCGATAAACCCTTCCGCGTCGGCGACTTCGTCATCACCGGCAACACCATGGGCGTGATCGAGCGGATTGGCGTCAAAACGACGCAGGTCCGCAGTCTTTCCGGCGAGCAGGTCGTCCTGTCCAATACCGATCTACTCAACAGCCGCATCCACAATTACAAGCGCATGCACGAGCGGCGCGTCGTCTTCAAGCTCGGCGTCGTCTACCAGACGTCCCCGGAGCAACTTGAACGCATTCCCGAAGCGATCGAGCAGATCGTCCGTGCGCAGCACCGCACGCGATTCGATCGTGCTCACTTCTTCGAGTACGGTGACTTCGCGCTCATCTTCGAAGTGGTCTACTACGTGCGCGGCGCCGACTACAACCTGTACATGGACATCCAACAGGCGATCAATCTGGCCATTTACCGCAAGTTCCGGGAGCAAGCGGTCGAGTTTGCCTATCCGACCCAAGAACTGATTCTACGTCGTGACACGCCGGCCACGGCGTCTCGATAGGGTGACTTCCACCATACCCGCCTAAATCCGGTGTCTTTCAACCGTCTCACCTCTCTGTCTCAGGTCCATCTGTCTGGTGGCACAGGCAGCCGATTCAGTCGGTTCGCGATGCCGTTGGCCACCACCGCGGGGCCTCGTTGGCGGGATCCTTGGCCTGGAGATCGCCAGCTCCAGCAATTGGCATAAGAGCTGCTTCATTGTTACTGAGGATGGACCTGAATCGGTATGACAGCATCCGGCATCACTGGATCAGGCGATGTGGTCCGATCAAGACATCCTCACCAAGGAAGCCGATGCAAAAGGCGACGCCCACCGGACAGCGACCGGTTCTGCCTGAACGGCCGACCCGAACAGCTGCTGGAGGACCGCGACCGCCCTATTCCCGATCCATTCGGGTGACCTGTATCGACGACCGTATCCATGACCAAATGATAGTGAGGTAAGCGCAATGAATTGGGACGAAGTCAAGGGCAAGTGGACCCAAATGCAGGGGAACGCTAAGGTGCGTTGGGGCAAGCTGACCGACGACGACCTGACGGCCGTCGAAGGAGAAAGGGACAAGCTGGTTGGCAAGATCCAGGAACGCTACGGCGTGGCCAAAGAAGAAGCGGAGCGTCAGGTTGACGAATACAACTGGGACTAGGCCGTAACGACCGCGGCGAGACGCTCTTTAAGGGATACTGATGTTTAGCCATCTCCGGCCAACATCGGCACGCGACGCGAACCGCTCTCGATCTCGCGTCGCAGCGAATAGCGCCATCAGCATGGACAGGCCGATGATGGCCATCAACGGTGTGCAATTTGAGCTCGCTCTGGTCTCCAACTCTGAAAATCACCCACTTCGCGGGTGGTAAGCCCCACGCTGCCAGCGGCCCAGCGTGTCCGTCCGGAGAGACGCTCAAAACGGGCGCAAGCGGGCCAGCACATCGGCCAGTTCCTGGATGCGGGCCGGCTTGGTCAGGTGGGCATCGAAGCCCGCCTCCTCCGACTGCTTCTTGTCCGACGGCCGCCCGTAGCCGGACACCGCGACCAACGCGATCCCAGCGGTCGCGGCGTCCGCGCGCAGGGCGCGCGCCACAGCGAAACCGCTCATGCCACCGGGCAACCCGAGATCGCAGAGGATCACGTCGGGCGCGAACGCCTTGGCCAGCTCAATACCGCGCGTACCATCATAAGCCTCGGTGGTCTCGTGACCGACGGCCCGCAACACCTCGCTCAGCATCTGAGCGGCGTCCTCGTTGTCCTCAATCACCAAGATGCGCAGCGCTTGCGTCGGCGCATCGGTCTCCACCACCTCTGCGGTGGCCGGTGGGTTTGCCAGCGGCAGTCGTGCAATAAACTCTGCCCCGAGACCCGCGCCATCGCTGCGCGCCTCGACGAAGCCGCCGTGCAGCTCGACCAGAGCCTTGACCAGCACCAGCCCCAGACCCAGCCCACCGCAAGCACGGTCAATGGTCTGCGTGCTTTGCCAGAAGGCGGCGAACACGTAGGGAAGTTGCTCCGGCGCGATCCCGGCGCCGGTGTCGCGCACGCGCAGCACCGCGACCTTGGCGTCGCGCTCCAGTGAAAGCGCGACCGACCCGCCCCGGGCCGAAAACTTGACGGCGTTCGAGAGTAGATTGTCGATCACCTGGGTCAGACGCACCCGGTCGCCGTCGATCCAGACCGGCTCCGACGGCAGATCGCGGGAGAACTCCAGCGTCTCGTTGTCCAGACGCCGTGCGAGATCGTCGGCGATCTCGCGGCAAATCTGCGAGAGATCGACCAAGGTCCGCTCAAGCACGATCTTGCCGCGCATGACGCGCGACACGTCCAGCAGGCCGTCCAGGAGCTTGGCCATATGTGTCGTCTGGCGGTCGAGCACGTCGCGGGTGTGCGTGAGCACCGGATCCGTGCCGGTACTGATGTTGAGCAGTTCCGTCGCGCTACGCAGGGCCGCCAGCGGGTTGCGGAGTTCGTGACCGAGCATGGCGAGGAACTGGTCCTTCTGCTGATCCGCCTGCACCAGTCGCTGCTCTGCGTCGCGCTGCTCCGTCACGTCCGTGTTGGTGCCGAACCAGCGCACGACCTCCCCTTCGGCGTTCCTAATGGGCAAGGCGCGCGAGAGAAACCATCGGTACCCGCCGTCGGCCCCGCCCAGCGGGAAGGTATCCTCCCAGACCTCGCCGCTTTCCAAGCAGGCGGTCAACTTCTCGATGACGCGCTCGACGTGATCGGGATGATGGAGCTTACGCCAACCCCAGCCGGCGACATCTTCATGCGACGTGCCAGTGTATTCGTACCAACGCTTGTTAAACCAGAAGATCGACCCCGAGCTGTCCGCCATCCAGGCGAGTTGGGCGATGTTGTCGGCGAGGGTGCGAAAGCGCTCCTCGCTCTCCTGGAGGGCCAGATTTATCTCTTTGCGGCTGGTGATGTCGGCGCTGGTGCCGACGAAGCCTTGGAACTTTCCGTCGGCGGTGAGACGTGGCCGGCCCCAAGACTCGATCCAGCGCCAGCGCCCATGCCGGTCCTTGACCCGCGCCTCCCGATGGAACGGACGATGTGCTTCCACGCAGGCATAGAACTCGCGATTGTACGCATCGGCGTCATCGGGGTGCAGCAGCATCTGCCAGCGTCCGCCCTTCATCTCCTCGGGAGTGACGCCAAAGAACTCGCAAAAGGTCGCGTTGACGTATTCCTGCTGGCCCAGCGTGTCATGGACCCATACGATCAGCGGTAAACCGTCGGTCATCTCTCGGAAGCGCTGCTCGCTCTCGCGCACGGCCGCCTCGGTCTCTTTAAGGTCGGAGATGTCGAGCATCATGCCGAGCACGTGGCGCACCCGGCCGTCGGTGTCGCGGTCGAGCGCCTTCGAGATGGTGCGCACCCAGACCCAATGCCCGCCCCTGTGGCGCATACGCGCCTCCACCTGATAGCGCTCGCGGCGGCCCTCGATGAACTCCGCGTAGCTCTGCTCGAGGCGCTCTCGGTCGTCGGGATGAACCACCTCCTCCACCAGCCAGCTGCGCAATCCCTCGTAGTGTGGCAGCTCCTCCTGTCGATAACCGAGGATGCGCGCCCATTGGTCGCTGTGATAGGTGGACTCGTCGAACGGCACCCGGTGCTCGTAGATGCCCCCGCGGGCGGTCTCCCAGGCGAGCTCGAGCCGGCGGCTCTTCGCCTCCAGCCCCGCGTTGGCTGTCCGCAGCTCGGTTACGTCGGAGAAAGTGATCACCACCCCCTCGATGCGCCGGCTCTCGGTGCGATAGGGCAGCACCTGGCGAAGGATCCAGCGTCCATCCTGCGTATGAAGTTCCCGCGACTGGGGCGAAAGTTGATCCAGCGCCGCGCTCGCCTCCGCCTCTAGCCCGTCCTGCAGCAGCTCGCGGACAATGGTCGAGACGCAACGGCCGATATCGGCGTCGTCGATGCCGAGGAGGTTGCCGGCGGACGGCGTGTAGCGTTTGATGCACAGCCGTTCGTCGAGGAAGACGGTGGCGACCTTGGTGCTCGCGAAAAAATTGCTCAGATCATCATGGGCCTGCTCGAGCTGCTCGACCTTCTCGCGCAGCTGGGCATTGACCGTGGTGAGTTCCTCGTTGAGCGAACGCAGCTCCTCGGTGGTGGCCTCCAGCTCCTCATTGGCGGATTGGAGTTCCTCGTTCATCGACATCGATTCTTCGTTGGAGGAACGCAGCTCCTCGTTGGAGGTCTCCAACTCCTCGACCGTGGTGCGCAGGTCTTCCCGGGTCGCTTGCAGCTCGCGCTCGAGCTCGTCGATAACGGCCTCCTGGCCGGGGAGTTCCACCCGCTCACGGACCTGGACTTGCGCCTCCGCGAGCTTCTCGAAGGTGAGCATCACGGCGCCGTCGCCCAGCGCTGGCGCCGGCTTGGCGATGATGCGCACGCGCTCCTGTTGCCCTTCCTCGAGGCTCGACAGGGCCTCCGCCGGCCCTTCCCCACGCCGACAACGGTAGAGCGCCCCGCGGGCGCGGGTGGCGAGGCCGGGACGCAGCAGCGCGGACAATTCAAGACGCGGCTTCTCGCCCTGTGGAAAGCGCAGGTAGGGTCCGAGTTCACCGTGCAGGAAGAGCACGGTGCCGTCCTCACCGGCGATGACGGTGGGCGGCACCCAGGCCTCCAGCACCGTCTGACGGGCCAGGTCCGTTCCCCTCGGGCGCTGTGGCGGTGCGGGTGGATTCGCCGCCACCTCTTCAACATCGGGCTCCTCGGTTGGACGGTTGCGTGCGCGCGACAGCTCGATCGGTCGCGAGGCGCCCACCTTGCGATAGATGCGGTGGCTCTTGGAGAGGGTGCCGAACAACTCGCGTTGTGGACCGACCGACTCCGAGGTGCTGAGAAACAGACAGCCGTCCGGCTCGAGGGCGAAGTGCAGCACCTTGAGCACGTGTCGCTGCGCCTCGCCGGTGAGATAGATCAGCACGTTGCGACAGCTCACCAGGCTCATGCGCGAGAACGGCGGGTCCTTGGTGAGATCATGAACGGCGAACGAGATCAGGTCGCGCAGCGGCGAGCGCACCTGATAGCCCTTGCCGTCGAGTGGCTTGAAGTAGGTTTTCAACCGTCGCTCCGAGACGTGCTCGGAGATCGAAGGCGGATAGACGGCGGCGCGCGCGAAGGCAAGTGACTCGTGATCGATGTCGGTTGCGAAGATCTGCACCGTGGCGCGCTTGCCGACGGCGTCGAGCGCGTCGAGCAGCTCCATGCCGATCGAGTAGGCCTCCTCGCCGGTGCTGCAGGCCGGCACCCAGACCCGCAGCGTCCTCCCGGTCCGCACCTGGCGCGCCAGCGGATCGAGGACGCCCTCGCGCAGGGCGCGGTAGGCGCCCGGATCGCGAAAGAATTCGGTCACGCCGATCAGCATGTCGCGCACGAGCGTCTGCTGCTCGATCTGGCTCTCGCGCAGATGCTCTAGGTAGGCGTCGATCTCCTCGTGCCCCGAAAGCGCCATGCGCCGCAGCACGCGACGCTCGATCGTGCCCGACTTATAAACGCGCAGATCGAACCTCGCATGGGCCTCGAGCAACGCGGCGAGCCGGCCGATCTCCTGTTTGTCGAGACACTTCAGCCGCTCACCCCTCTCGCCGTCGCGCTCGTCGGAGGGCAGCTCCGTCATTGCCCCTGGCGGCAGATTGGCGAAGCGCTCCAGCGCCGCCGGCATCTCAGGGATCTCCAGCACCAGGTCGACCAGGCCAGTGTCGATGGCACTGCGGGGCATGCCGGGCTGGCCGCTGGACTCGGGGCATTGGGCGATGGTGAGCCCGCCAGCGCCCTTGATGTCGCGCAGTCCGGCGCTGCCGTCGCTGCCCGCGCCCGAGAGCACGATCCCGGTCGCTCGCGCGCCGTAATCGCGCGCCAGGGAGCGGAACAGATGGTCCACTGGAAGACGGACCCCGCGGTGCAGGGTCGGCATGCTGAGCTCGATCCTGCCGTCCTGTACCGCCAGCGCCGTGTCCGGACGGATGATGTAGACGGTGTTCGGGCGCAGCTCGACGCCCTGGTCGGCGTCGGTGACGGTCATCTCGGTGCAGACCGCGAGCAGTTCGGCGAGCAAGCTCTTGTGGTTCGGGTCCAGATGCTGAACCAGCAGGAAGGCCATGCCGGTGTCGCCAGGCAGCGCCGAAAGCAGCTGTTTGAAGGCATCCAGTCCACCGGCCGATGCGCCCACGCCGACGACCAGACGGGGTTGCTGCGTTGGATTTGTCATACGGCGTGACTCGCTGCCGATACCGACGTGCGTGAAAAGTTTCGTGGCACAAATGATAATCTTGCAGCGGAAATCTCGCACTAGAAATCGCCGCATTGCGGTTTGCCTTCCAGCAGCACCGGCAGCGGCAACGCCGGCTTCTGTGACTATCTAAGGAGCAGGCCGGGCCCGGGGCCCGACCGATTCAGTCCTCAGGCGGGGCTGCCGGACTCCTGCTTCGCGGCCTCACGCGCTTTCTCTTGCACCGCCTGCCCACTGGCGAGCAGGCTGTCGCGGTCCAGC
>JGI12048J13642_10397247_pt1 | contig 29761 bp, 23 predicted proteins | sample ElkSlonscriptome_16_FD_13642 | JGI IMG/M metagenome (IMG submission 13642)
GAAGCATCTCTCAGGGGCATAACCACTCGTGCGATCGCGTCCTGAATAAATACTTTCATAAATTCATCCTTACGGTTTAGCTGAAATTGCTGCTGCACCACTTCTGTCATTCCCCCATCGCCCCAGTCTTGATCATGACGGAAGTATTCAATAAAACTCTTCCCAGCAATTCGGATTAAATACGCCGCCGTTACCCCTTGAATCGCTTTGCCAACTAAATAGGTAGCGATGTGAAATTGTAGCGCCCTTGATAGAAGTTGCATCGCCCCTTGAACAATGCCCAAACTGGCTAAGGTTTTCCCCAGAGACAGCGCTAATTCTCTCCCCCGTTCCATATTCAGATCACAGCCATAAATTCGACCAATTTCCACCACCATCTGGGCGTTAACCGCCGCCGTTGCTAATAAATCGACGACAGGTAACGGCGTAACCGCAATCACCCCAGCGCCAATCCACTGAAACCGTTCCACCACTTTCTCCGCCTGTCGCCGCCGTTGGTGATCAATCAGACGACGGGCGTCTTCGCCTAAACGCTGAGACTGGAGTAAGATATTATCCGCAATCAAATCTTGCCCTTCAGCGCGTAGCACCGCCGCCAGACGGCGGATTAAGGGTATGATGTCAGGGTCAGGTTGGACGTCTTCCCCATTGTCTAATCGTACAGATTGGGGATTGGCGGTAATTGCTACTACATCCGATGCAGCAATAAAGCCGCGTACCTGATGGCGTAACCGGGCTAGAATCGTTTCTTTGTCGGTTTCTGTATAGAGATCGGTTTTATTGAGAACCAACAGCGATCGCTTACCAATATCCGCGAGACGACGTAACGGTTCATATTCCGACTGTCGCAAGTCATTATCCACCACAAACAATAATAAATCGGCTTCCGTGGCAAGCTGTCGCGCCAGTTGTTCCCGTTCGGTACCCACCACACCCGCTTCTAAAATCCCTGGTGTATCGGTAATCAAAATCTGCCGTTCTATTCCCTTCAACGTTAGCGTATACGTTTGTCCCTGATCTGTGGTTCCCATCGGTGCGCCCACTTGACCCACCATCTGCCCAATGAGAGCATTAATCAGGGAAGTTTTCCCCGATGAACCCGTACCAAAGATGACAACCAAGAGTTCCCCACGGGCTAACGTCGCCTCAATCTCACGCGATCGACTCAACAGGGCTTGCTGGGCTACCTCATCTTGAATGTTCTGTACCTGCTGTCGCACGGCTTTGAGGGTTTCAGAAGCCGCTTCCGTTTTTTCCTGTGGCACTTTTGGCGTCGGGCGACGCTTGCGGGATGAGGATTTGGGGCGGCTGAATGTCCAAACGTAATAAACAAACGTGGCAATTAACAGGATAAGTAGGACAATTAGCAATAAAACCAGCAAATTTGCCAGTAGAGGCGAATTTAACGACCAATAGAGTCGATTAATCGAGTCAATCAGCCACAGGATTAGCCCCAGAATGATACTGAGACCGATAATGAGCGTCAGTAGGCGGGGTAGGGGCATAATGGTTTCAGAAGGCTCCAGGGCAGAGGGTAGAAGGAATAGGAGTGATAACTATAGTTTAGCGATCGGCGGAGAGTATCAATAGGAGCTGGCAGCACGGGTAATAGATCCCACGTTACCGTGTGGTGAGCCAAGAGCAACGAACTATACTTAATGGATAATGCTTATCATTAGAGACACTCTTTACAGCCTAAAAAACAATGAGTTTATTCAACCAAATTCTCGGTGCGATGAATAACCCCTCTCAGGAAGCCAGTTCTGGTCAATTAGCTGGCATTCTCAGTACGGTGCAAAACCTCAGCCAAAGTGCCGAGGCTGACCCCTCCACAATTCAATCCGTTTTATCTATCGTTGGCAAATATGCCCGTCCCGCGTTGCAACAAAAGCGAGAAGCGGAAGGAGAACAGGAAACACAATCCTTTATTAACCAATTCAGTGGTACAGGTGCTAACAATCAAGCGGTCAACTTACTCTTTAATACACCGCAAATCCAACAGTTAGTAGAGGAAGCCGAACAACGGACAGGACTCAATGCTGCTACCATTCAATCCCTGTTACCCATGTTGGTTCCCTTGGTGCTGAACTTACTTAAAACGGGAACAAATAACCAAAATCCTGAAGGATCGAATCCGGTGTTGAATTCATTCCTGGATACAGATGGTGACGGCGATGTGGATATTGCTGATGCGATGCAAATGGCGTCTCGTTATTTGAATCCTTAGCTTGTATGTAAGTAGGTGGACACAATTAAAGTTAGCGGTGAAGATTAGGGAACAGGGAACAGGGAACAGGGAACAGTAAGGATTTGAGGTTACATTGGTTTTCATCTTAAGTTGACAGCAATGGCAAGCCTTGCACCCCTACATTTGGGTGTACTTGAAAGAAACTGCCGTGCATCTGGCGCTATTTTGGGCGAGTCTAGTCTGCACGTTAGACTTAGGATTTGTTCTCGGCTTGTTTCTGGCATTAACCCTTAGAGATTAAGCTTTAAAGCCAACTGCAAAAAGTAGAGACGTTGCATGCAACATCTCTACTCTAGTTTTAATTCAGTTGGAATGCCATCAGCCGTTAACGAGTTGCCAATCCAACTTCTGTCGCTGAACGGTACAACATCGAAAGCTGACGGTTTTTGAGGACTCGTTGCTGCTTGCTCATCCGAGAACGAGCTTTATCTTGACTGGACACTAAAGTGGGTGCTTTTTCTGACGCAACACCATTATTAGCAACAGTCCCTGGTGTTTGATAACGCACGCCGCGATATTTTAGGTTGACTCGTGGTTGTAACACTGGCGGATTTTTCAAATTGCGGAATCGCCAGTCCCAACCCCGGTACTTACCACCAGCTTTTGATTCGACAGTTTCTACCGTAGGGGCATTGTATTCGTATTTGCTACCGCGATAAGTAAGTTTCATGGTATTCGCCTCGTAATGTAACTGTAGTGAGATGAGGCGCGTTCCTTCGGGAGTTGTCCCTACTTCCGTCTCCCTAATCATCCTTCACGGTTAATTGCTAACTGACTGATGTCTAGAGAGATGAACGATTCATTTGTTCTGTATCTATTGTTACGGTTTTTCCAGGAATTGTCAACATTTTAACAAAACTTTACCTTTTGAGGGTTTCCTGGGGCGATTGTCTAACACCACAATTTCCAGTATCAGACGCTAAGGTGATTAGTATGAGTGATCAAAGTAAAGGGTTCAAGGTTGTTGCCGATAATCGGCAAGCACGCTTCCGCTATGAGATTTTAGAGACTTACGAAGCGGGCATCGAATTAAAAGGGACAGAAGTTAAGTCCATTCGCGAGGGTCGGGTCAATTTGCGAGATGGGTACGCCCTAGTTCGCAATGGTGAGGCTTGGCTGTTGAACGTACATGTCTCGCCGTACCAAAGTAGCAGCCTCTACTTCAATCACGATCCAGTTCGCACCCGTAAACTGTTGCTGCACAAGCAGGAAATCAGCAAACTCGTTGGCAAGGTAGAACAACAGGGGTTAACGCTGATACCGTTGAAAATGTATTTGAAGCGAGGTTTGGTGAAAGTGAGCCTGGGTCTGGGTAAGGGTAAGAAATTATACGACAAGCGCGAGACCATTAAGCGGCGTGACGATGAGCGTAGAATGGCACGAGTCGTTAAGAGTTATTAAATACCCACCGGTCAAAATTATCTCTCTGCTTCCCAACAAGGGCGGGTTTAGTTAAGTTATCGGACATCGACAGAACGTTATCGGTAAAACCCGCCCCTACAAAAAGGAAAATATTTCATAGCCTGATAATTTGGTAGGATTACCACGTCACTCGCCCATCTAACTGCTGGAGTAGATGAGGTCCGACACCTGAAACCTGGTCAAGGTCAGCTAATGACGTGAATGGCTTTTGCGATCGCGCGGTAATAATTCGCTCAGCCAGTTTGGGTCCAATTCCGGGTAAAGTTTCCAGTTCCTCCTGGGTGGCGGTGTTGAGGTTGACTATTCCCCTAAAACTTGGGGCGTTCGGATCATCTGCCTGAGTAATCTGGGGACAAGATTGCTGCTGGTTCTGAATACTGCGCTGCACCGCCACCGGAACCCCCAGTATGGCATTCGTGTAGAGGCGTTCAAATTCACGTTCAAAATGAGCGGCGACTAGAGGACTATTAATTACCAACACTGTCTCGTCGTTTTGAGTATTGGCTGATGCTGACCAATTATGAGACCCTGTAATTACCATTTTTCCATCTATCACCCCAAACTTATGATGTAACAGATCGCCGGATGGGAGTTTGGGAACACCGACTGTGGCGATCGGATTTTGCCAAGGGCGATTACGGGCTTCATAGCGACATTGATTACTCAGCGCCACACCTAATAAATCCAGTCCTTCGCTATAGTAACGATAGGCAAAACTGGGGTCGATTAACGCCTGAACTTGGACACCCTGTTCATGGGCAGTTTGTAACTGATCTGCCAGTCGCTGTTCGGAAAAGACAAATAACGCCAAGTCAATGGTTTGGGTAGCACTTTGCAGGATTTGATCAATGAAACCATTACTGCTTTGACTCCAGGGTTGAGTCGGTGACGTAGGCGAAAACCTTACCACCACAGTGGTATCTGCGAGTGTCACCTGTTGGGCAGGGCGTTGTGGCTTTTTGAGACCAAACCGACTGTCGGGTGCGCCACCGGGTCCATCTCCCCACATCTGGTTAAATTCTTCCGTAAAGGAATTCGCTAATTCCACACTCTCAATTTTAAGGAGATTATTGGCATTACCCCGACTATCCGGTGCTTGAAAGTCGCCATGAATATCACTGGTCGTAAAGTTAGCGGATGTCACCATAACCGTATATCCATCCACAACGACAAACTTATGGTGCATTAAGCCGCTACCTTGAGAGCCATCGGCTGTATCGTCTAGGATAGGAACGCCAGCATTTCGTAAAATAACTAGAGCATCTCGCTGATTAATTTCAGTGGGAGTCAGCTTGCCATCGTTATTACGGTCAATTAACCGTAAATTCTCTTGGGCGCGATCGCGTTCCCGAGGCGGAAGATTAGCGATATCTTGAGCTGAGACTTCACTCCAAGGGCGGTTGTAGGTATTTTCTACGATAACCCTGACTCTAACCCCTGCTTGATGTCGTTTGACCAAGGCTTGAGCAATTTGCGGCAAGCGTAACTCTTGGACAGCAACATCGACCGTGGATTGAGCCGTCGCGATCGCTTGGGCAATAATCTGCTCTAAATTATCGCCCGGTCGAGTCACTAAGCGATAGGGTTCCTTGTAGGTTGTCGAGGGGGAATGGTTAAAGTAGACCTGAACAAAGGGATCTTGCGGTAAGGGAGGCGGACGGTGAACTTCAACTGGAGGCGGTTGACAAGCGGATAGAGTTAGTACAATGAGCCAGATGATACCTTGATGCCAGTATGATTGTGTCATTGAATCTCGATTAGATTCATTTATTGCTTTGATTATTTTTTATCATCTACGGGGACACAAACCTAGTAGGCTGTCAATGAAAATTGATCGATTGAGACAAGCCGGAGAAGCGAGGAAAGTATAAGGTACAGGGGACTCTGAGCCATTTGGCTAAAACGGCTGATCGGTATTTTTCTGATTCAGTTGGAAATAAGGCTCAAGGATTTGTCCCTATTGCACTAACATAAAAATACAATGGACAACTTAAATCACGTTTTCCACAACCTGAATGGGGGAAATCACTATCAGGAAGACAACATGGTCACGTCTAGGGTTTGAACCCATACCACCGTTCTATGTCGAGACGAAAAAAGACATTTCCGTGCGGTCATAAGGGGTATGGTCAAACCTGCCACCGATGTGAGCAAGAAAACAAGGCACGGGAAGCTAAAAAGCAACAAAAGCAAGAATGGGAGTCTACTTTTGACAACGATCCCATTGATTTAAAGGATTTGCCCACCCATGTCGTGGTCAAAGCCCGTGCGATTATTGCCGGATTGGAAGAACAAAAGAACTACCGAGAGTTTGGCGGTAAGCGACTACGCCACAATCGCTGGATTGTCAGTATCCCGGTTACCCGTAACTACCGGATGATTTGTCATGACTACGGGAGTTTGTTGGTTCCCTACGCTGTCTTGTCCCACGAGGACTACAATGTGGATAAACCCGGTGAGTAGAGGGATCTGGGGGATATGAGGGAGATGAGAGAGATGAGGGAGAGGAGGAAGTTAACTCCAAACTCTACCTTACCTGTTCCCTGACAAATGACGAAAGACAAATGACACTATAACTATGCAAATCTATCTCGATTACAGCGCCACGACACCCCCCCGCCCAGAAGCGATCGCGGCGATGCAAGGGGTATTGACTCAGCAGTGGGGTAATCCCTCTAGCTTACATGAGTGGGGACAACGGTCTGCCACTGTCGTGGAACAGTCGAGAATGCAAGTGGCTGGTTTAGTTAATGCGCCAGCCGATGGGTTGATTTTTACCTCAGGTGGTACAGAGGCAGATAATTTAGCCATTATGGGGATTGCTCAAAACTACAAGACACCCCAGCATATTGTAATTTCTAGCGTGGAACATTCCGCGATCGCTCAACCTGTTCGCTGGTTGGAAACCTGGGGATGGCAAGTGACACGATTGCCTGTGGATAGGGAGGGACGAGTAAATCCCCATGACTTGGAAGACGCCCTGCAACCGAATACGGTATTAGTATCTGTCATCTATGGTCAAAGTGAAGTGGGAACGTTACAACCCATTGAAGCACTGGGGCAAATTGCTCAGGATCATGGGGTACTATTCCATACCGATGCGGTACAAGTAGCTGGACGATTGCCCATTGATGTACGGCAGTTACCTGTGGATTTGCTGTCAATGTCAAGTCACAAGATTTATGGACCTCAAGGAGTGGGGGCGCTGTATGTCCGTCCTGGGGTTGAATTAGTGCCACTGTTGTGGGGTGGGGGACAGGAAATGCAACAGCGTTCAGGGACACAGGCTGTTCCCGCGATCGAGGGATTTGGTATCGCCGCCGAATTAGCAACAGCAGAACTAGGAAAGGAAACACCTCGGTTAATTCAGTTGCGCGATCGCTTGTTTAATCAACTTAGCGACATCCCTTACTTAAAACCCACTGGTTCGCTCCGACACCGCTTACCTCATCATGTTAGTTTTTGCCTAACCAATATCCCAGCATCTCAATTGGAGGGAGTAACAGGCAAAACGATGGTGCGTCAGCTTAACCTGGCAGGGATTGGCATTAGTGCGGGTTCTGCCTGTGATAGTGGCAAACTAAATCCCAGTCCGATTTTATTAGCAATGGGCTACTCTGAATCAGAGGCATTGAGGGGCATTCGCCTGACGTTGGGGCGACAAACCACCGAAGCCGATATGGATTGGACAGTGATGGTACTCAAGCAGGTTCTAGCCCGGTTATTACCAAAACCCGTACTATTAAACGTTTGACACCCGGTTGTGATACCAAATCTGGGGGGCACTACCCCCGTTATAACCCAGTCCGCGCAGGCGAACGAAAGTTTGTGTAGAAGCGATTTCAATCGCTCCTCTTGCAGGGGGTAATAAAGGCTGGGGAGTGTCAACCTTCCCCACTGCTGATATAATTTGTTATGCTAAACGAAGTTGCTGGTGTAGCTCAGTGGTAGAGCAGCTGATTTGTAATCAGCCGGTCGCAAGTTCAAATCTTGTCACCAGCTTAGTGCTATTTTTAGATGCAGATATAGATGTAGATAGGTTGCACGAAGGTGGCTCAGTGGGTTCATCATGCTTTCCCGGCTTACCCTGCTGGTACATGAAAAGCTAATTCAACCTGACCAGAAATTTCGTGGTAAGATGGGTATCTGTACTGAACAGACCAAAATACTGATCGGTCAAAAGTATTCAGTAGAGTTTCAGATACTGTTTTTCAGATAAAAGTAAGTAAACTATAGATGGATATCAAACTGATTTTAGTGGTCTTAACCATTCTTTTTACCGTGTCCTCTCTCATTTTTGGCACTAAGAACGGGTTCTACGATTCAGATAACTATCACGGCAACGGTTCAGCCCACTAATCTGGTATAAGCTAGCCCAGATATTTATGACATGATATTGAGCAGTAGTATGCTGCTTGTATACCCTCTGCTTGTATACCGTCAATACACTGGTTGATAGAATCGGGTTTTCTAGACAGTTAACGGAAAAGATTAGGCTAAAAATTCTGAGGAATAAGGTTTAGAAGCATTGTCGATGTATTTAGGGTTCTTCAAGTGAGTTGGTTGTCAAGCAACTGGCAAAGCGCAGAACCATCTTCTCAAAGTTCATGAGCAATCAACGCCCAGTGACATCCTCAGCAGAGGATGATCAATTAGCCTGTTTTGCCTATGGTGTTGGTCATGGTGCAGAGGGAGTGTGTTTGCTGGTGCAAATGGGACCCTACCGCATCCTAATCGATTGTGGGTTAGAAGACATTTCGCCGCTAAAAGCTCAAGCTAATTTTCCGGCTGATGTTGTTTTATGTAGCCACGCCCATAGCGATCATGCCCAGGGGTTGCTAGCACTACACCAAGCATTTCCGCAATTACCAATTTACGCCAGTGAAGTCACAACTCAACTATTACCCCTAAACTGGACGCATTTAACTCCAAAGGAGATTCCCGGATTCTGTCAAGCGCTTCCTTGGCGATCGCCGATTGAATTCCGAGAAGGATTAAGCGTGCAATTGTTTCCCGCAGGACATCTACCGGGAGCCGCCGCATTTTTATTAACCTATACCAGTCCAAATCGCACCTATCGACTCCTGTATACAGGAGACTTCTTTATCTCAAATTCGCGGTTGGTCGAAGGGTTGTCCATTGAAGCCTTACGAGGTACAAACCTAGATGTTTTGATTATCGAAGGGAGTTATGGTACAGCGCGACACCCCCATCGACGCCAACAAGAGAATCAACTTGTCGAACGAATTGATCAAACATTGGCGGCAAATCGCTCTATTTTGCTACCAGTACCTACCTTGGGTTTGGGTCAAGAAATCTTGATGCTGCTACGGAGTCATCACCAGTTTACTGGACGCAATCTGGATATTTGGGTGGATGGTACGGTTGCCAAGGGATGCGATGCCTACTTAGAACTCCTACCTCATCTCCCCCCATCGGTACAAAACTTTGCTCGCCATCAACCCTTGTTTTGGGATGAACGGGTGAAACCGCGTGTACGTCGCTTAGATCAGCCGCAACGAGGTGCGATCGCTCAAAACACCAGCATTGTTCTAACGGACGAAACGGCTGACTTGAGGGTTTACTGTCATGCTAACCCCACATCTTGGACAGTGCTGCAACCCGAACGCCTGAGATATCCGCCTCCAACCCATGACTTAGGTAGTACGGATATAGAAACTTATCTGTTAACCGAGCATAGCGATTGTTTAGGAACCACTCAGTTAATCCATAATCTTCGTCCTCAACATATTATTTTTGTTCATGGCTCTCCCACGTATCTGGCTGACTTAACTGGATTGGAAGAGTTGCAAAATCGCTACCATCTCCATACCCCATCAACAGGAACTCTGATTGAACTGCCAATTGGAGAGACATTTATCCAACCCGCGCCACCACCAGAAACCAATTACGAAGGAGAGCTAACCGAGTTGGGTACGGTGGTGACCATTACCTTACCAGAGGCAATTGCGGCTGATCCGCGCTGGCAAGATTTTGCGGATACAGGTTTAGTAGAAGCTCGTTGGCAAGGAGAGGAACTGGTATTACGCGGCTTGTCCCAACGTGAACTGCTTAATCAGAGCAATTCGGTGAAAATGCCTGCTAATATTGAGTGTTGTGCCAACTGCCGTCATCAACGGGGTCAGCGCTGCTGGAATTCTGCCTCTCCCCTTTACTCCTTTAAAGTTACACCAGAGGGATATTGTCCAGTGTTTGAGCCTACCGCACCTCCCACAGAAACTTAGCGACAACTTTGTCGGGGCGGGTTTATTCATATCTGGGTGCAACCCTGAATGATAGTAGTAAAACCCGCCCCTACATTAAACCCGCCCTTCTAAAAGAGCAGAGGAGTGGGGGGTAAACAAAAGACAAATGACTAATGACACCTAATTTATTACTCTTGATTTGACTCAGGAAAGCGCGGGTGGATTTGTTCCGCTTCTGGACAATCGTCAGACACGAGCGGGTCAAAATTTCCTCGTGTCACAGAAGCCAGTTTTTGAGTAACTGAACCGATGCTTTCTAAGCGAACCATTTCCTCCCAGGAGCAAATTTCGTCTTCTTCGTCAGTTTCGTAGCGAATGGTGACTAAATCCCCTTCAATATCAACAATATGAGCGCGTTCAATCCAACGTTGCTGATCCCGCAAGAAAATACAGACCTCACGACCATCGCAACACAGTTGATAAATCTTGCGGTGTAGCATAGTTGGCTTCTCCTAAGCAGATAACTCTTTCAATACGTCTGGGAGCAAGTCCCCCCGGTCTTTAGGATAATTCAGGGATAGTTTTTATCCAAGCTTAACTTCGGATAAGGTGACTCAGTTTTCCCTCGTCAACGACGATATCCCTACTATTGTTATACTTCTCGGTCAATGCTTAAAAGTTTAGCTGGCATTTCACCGGAATTTGGATCATCAATTCAGGATATTTTTCACTAGACAGAAAAAACCTTGAGATCTTTAACCGAATCGGGACAACATTTGCTATGATTTGGCTCAAGGTAAAAGTGGAGAGCAATTTCACCTGTGAACAAATAACCGATATTTGAGGGATTGGCATTGGTAAAGAGCCACACAAAGGGAAAAAAATCGTGTAAAAAAATCGTGTATTTCGCCATTGAGACTAGCGCACTGTAATCCAGGTTATACATCCTGGTTGATAGGTACTATGAAGGAATTAACCCTTTGGTAGGATTTTAGCACATTAAACTGGTGATTTATAGGGGAATTGAGCCTCACTCCGTTAACTGAGTCAATGGAAAAAATACGGCGTGAGATGAATCGCCGGACAAGTAAGCTAACCCTATTCAGTTTCGCGGTGCTTAAATCCAGATTTTTGCTAACCGACGAGTACCTTTATTGGCTTCGAGCCCAGCCGATTTTAAATTTTTCCCTGAAACGTGAGACCAAACCTGCTGTAGATCCTTGGTTACTGATCACTCTATGCTGATCCGGGTTGAAGCTGGGGGATTTACACGCCTGTTACAGCGCTTTGCCTGTGCAGATCAGGAAATGATAGAAAACGGTTATTATGAGCCTCCCGCTCTATTTGACCCGACTTCACCGCCTTATAAAGAACGGTCAAAGCTTCAAGGTCTGATGTTTGATACCCTTTTATTTCCAGAATTTGGCGAATTAGCCCCTCAGAAGCAACGCTGAGGCAGCCGGTTTTAAGAGCCGATTGGACAAGAGTGCGAAGAATCATGGTAACCAAGCATTTGTAATCATAGGGGGTACTCCTAACACTATCGGCGATCTTCCTGTTAAAGACCTTGATAAGTGTCAGTTGCTTGGTGTGATTTTCAACGCAATTTAGAGTGATGTGTGTCACTCTATAACCAACTTACTGCCTGTAGGCACCCCTGAACCCTCAAATTACAAGAATTGCTTATGTACTATCCTAAAGGCTTTTTGTTAAGAATTTGTAAAATTAGCACCGTTTTTTTGAGAAGAGTTTGTTAAAGTTAGTCGTGCCGCTAACTCCAGCCGCTCAATTATTAAGGAAATCAACAGACAGATGTTTGCGATCGCCCTGAAACAGGAGCAATACTCAACCTATATCCTCACTGCCCAAGACTCTCAGTCTCGGTTAGAAGTCGTTCCCGAACGCGGCGGTCTGATTTCTCACTGGAGTGTTCAAGGTCAGGACATCCTCTACTTTGATGCCGAACGGTTTCGAGACCCGACGCTGAGTGTACGGGGGGGTATCCCGATTCTCTTTCCCATCTGTGGCAACTTACCGGACAATACCTACACCTATAAAGGTAAACACTATCAGCTCAAACAACATGGTTTCGCCCGCGATTTGCCCTGGCAGGTCACAGAACGAGTAACCGATGACTTAGTTAGCCTCACCCTAGTCCTTAATAGTAACGATCAAACTCGCGCTGTTTATCCCTTCGACTGGCAACTCACCTTCACGTACCAACTTCAGGGCAATACCTTGACACTAATCCAGCGCTATACGAATCAGTCGGCTGAGGTGATGCCCTTCTCAACAGGACTGCATCCGTATTTCTTCACTTCAGATAAAACCCAACTCCAATTTGAGATTCCGGCTTCAGAGTATCAGGATCAGCTAACCGGACAAGTTTCCCCCTTCACGGGTGGCTTTGATTGGAGTGAGGATGAAATTGATATCGCTTTTCGCCAAATCACAGCTCAATCGGCAACGGTGACAGACCAGCAACGGCAACTAAAACTCACCCTGACCTACGATGACCTCTACTCAACTCTCGTCTTCTGGACGGTTAAAGGCAAAGACTATTACTGTTTGGAACCTTGGAGCGCTCCTCGCAACGCATTGAACACAGGAGACTATCTCACCAAGTTGGCTCCTGGAAAGAGTTTGGAGACTTCCGTACAACTCAACGTCACTTTTTTTTGAAAAACCCTCTACATTTTTGGTGATTTCTGCTATTGTAGGAAACGGCGCTTGAAAACGCGCATGACTTTGGGTCGCTAGCTCAGCGGTAGAGCACTCGGCTTTTAACCGATTGGTCTTGGGTTCGAATCCCAGGCGACCCATTATGTCATATTTATTTATTTTTCTTTATAGTCAGGCACTATCGAGTTGATAAAGAAGACTAATTTTAGAATCTTGACAAGATAATTTCCTATAAACTGAAAAATATCTTAAGATTATTCTAAGAATTAAGTTTCTAGAAACGACTAGCTGACAAAACACCTAAAGTTAGGAGGACTTTTTTATGGCGCTCGTACCCATGCGGCTGCTTTTAGATCATGCGGCAGAGAATGGCTATGGCATTCCAGCCTATAACGTTAACAACATGGAGCAGATCCTGGCAATTATGCAGGCTGCTGATGAAGCTGACAGCCCCGTGATTCTACAAGCATCTCGCGGCGCTCGCAAATATGCAGGTGAGAACTTCCTGCGCCACTTGATCACGGCAGCAGTGGAAACTTACCCCCATATCCCCATTGCTATGCACCAAGACCATGGGAATGGTCCAGCCACTTGCTACTCGGCTATCCGCAATGGTTTCACCAGTGTGATGATGGACGGTTCACTGGAGGAAGATGCCAAAACTCCAGCTAGCTTCGAGTACAACGTGAATGTCACGGCTGAAGTGGTAAAAGTTGCTCACTCTGTCGGTGTCAGCGTTGAAGGGGAACTGGGTTGTCTCGGTTCTTTGGAAACGGGTATGGGTGACAAGGAAGATGGTCACGGTGCAGAAGGTAAGCTGTCCCGCGAACAATTGTTGACTGACCCGGATCAAGCGGTTGAGTTTGTTGAGCGCACCCAAGTTGATGCTTTAGCTGTAGCCATTGGCACGAGCCACGGGGCTTACAAGTTTACTCGTAAGCCCACGGGTGAAATCCTTGCCATCAGCCGGATTGAGGAAATTCATAACCGTCTACCTAATACCCATTTGGTGATGCACGGTTCCTCCTCTGTACCCCAAGAGTGGCTGGATATGATCAACCAATATGGTGGTGCAATTCCAGAAACTTACGGTGTGCCTGTAGAAGAGATTCAAAAGGGCATTAAGAGCGGTGTTCGTAAAGTGAACATTGATACCGACAATCGTTTGGCTATCACTGCTGCAATCCGTGAAGCGGCTGCCAAAGATCCCAAAAACTTTGACCCGCGCCATTTCATGAAGCCTTCTATTAAGTACATGAAGCAGGTTTGCTCGGATCGTTATCAGCAATTCGGTACGGCGGGTAATGCTAGCAAGATTAAGCAAATGACATTAGATGAGTTTGCGGCTAAGTATGCTAAGGGCGAGCTAGCGGCTGTTACGAAGCAGACCGTAACTGCTTAATCGTTAACCGCGTAATACCCATTTGAGCTAATCCCCCGTTAACCCAACGGGGGATTTTTGGGTCAGGGAACAGGGAACACCTCGGCTTCGCTCAGTGTGTCATATCATGTCCGGTCAAACACCCCTAATAAAAACGCCTGAAACCCCTATTATTACAGCATTGTAATTATGGGCAATCGTTAGGACATGATATCACAGGGAACAGATAAAAATATCCTAATTCACAAATATCCATGTTCGGCGAGGAATTCAGGTGAAATATCCTTTATGGGTAAAGAATTCGCGCTAGGGACTTGATACCCTAGTAATCTCTCAACATACTTGCCTAAAATATCGCTTTCTAAGTTCACCCAGCTTCCTGGCTGCAAATAACTCAAATTAGTTTGGGCATAACTGTGGGGAATAACTGCCACCTTAAACCAACTCCCTTGGGGATCACACTCAGCAATGGTTAAACTGACGCCATTGACTGCAATACTTCCCTTTGGCACCAAAAACCGAGCAATGTGACGCTGCCATGACTTTTGTAAGGATGCTGGTGCAGTAAAACACATAATCCAGGAATTTGAGGTTTTTACAGAATTCTGAAGTGAACCAATGCCATCAATGTGACCCGTGACAAAATGTCCCCCTAGTTTACTGCCTACTCGTATCGATGTTTCCAAATTCACATAAGTGGCTGCTTGATGTCGTTCCCCCAGAGTAGTACGGCTCAAGGTTTCATCTGAAGCTGTTGCCACAAAACCTTGGGACAAAATTTCTTCAACAGTCAAGCATATTCCATCGACGGCTACACTATCACCAATGGCAAGATTGTGTAGAATTAAGGCTGCCTTGTCAGGAAGACAAGACAACTGAAAACGATCGCCGCCTAGCGGTTGCAGGGTGCCTAGTGCTTGAATTAATCCTGTGAACACGATGTTATCAAAGTAGCTGGTCGTGGATCGCCGATTATAGAGGCTTCGTGATAAAATGATTTTGTAGGTAGTGAAGAGTAAGTCTAACTAAGAAACTCTTCTGAACTAACCAGTGTTTAACGATTGGTACTACCCAAGTACCGCGATATACATCAAGCCAGAGTGACAATTTAAGCACTTGAAGCACTTACTTCATAGCTGATCAAAACGAGTCTATCTTAACGTTAGGAGATAAAGCAAGGAGGTGGCAGTTCACCAAAGCGAGGGAGATTAACCACTAGAGAGCTATTGGGGACAAGGATAAACGGTTATGTGTTTTTTTCATAAAGTCCCGAAACAAACGTCCTGAGACTGGGGCATACTTGGAGAAGATAATCTTTTTGATCTGTGTCCAATTCAATGATAGAGGACTGATTTTGGGGTTAATCGGTGAAGTAAAGGAAAAGTAGTATACTTGTTCTAGTTTTAATCCATCCAATGTGGCTTGACTGCTTCGCTTTGATGCCCTCGACGCCGACTGTATTCTAGAGGCTAAGCTAATGATTGAAATGAAAGTTGCTGGAATTGCATTAGATGCTGTCACCCGTAGCCCAATCGTGCTGCTGAAAGACTCACTAGAGCGACGCGCTCTGCCGATTTACATTGGACAAGATCAGGCAAAAGCAATTATCAGCGCTTTGGAACGCCAAAAAGCTCCCCGCCCTCTGACACATGATCTGTTTGTGGGTCTCATGGAAACATGGGAGATGAAGTTGGAGCGGATTATTATCCACTCCCTCCAAGATAATACCTTCTATGCGATCCTCTGCGTTCGTCAGGGTGAAGCCAAAAAAGAAATTGATGCTAGACCGAGTGATGCGATCTCGATCGCGCTTCGCACAGATAGTCCAATCTGGGTGATGGAAGAAGTTATCGCTGATGCATCAATACCCGTTGATCGAGATGCGGATGAAGAGGAACGACAGGCTTTCCGAGAGTTTGTATCGAGCATCCGACCGGAAGACTTTTCCCAGCATAAAGGATTTAAAACGGGCGGTGAAGCTTAAATGATACAAAGATGAGAAATGCATTATCGACGGTTTGGGAAAACCAATCTGTGGCTATCCGTGTTTTCCCTGGGAACCATGCGCTGCTTGGCGGGTGAGTCCGATGCTGATGAAACCATACAGCACGCGATCGCGAATGGGATTAATCATCTAGAAACCGCCCGTAGTTATGGTAAGAGTGAGCCATATTTGGGGAATATCCTCAAAAAATTACCCGTACCCCGAGAACAACTCACGATTACCACCAAGCTACCGCCAACGCCTGATTCTCAGGTCATGGAACAGTGGATTGATGAATCCTTAGAGCGTCTACAGCTCGACTATCTGGATTGCTTAGCCATTCATGGGATCAACACCTGGGAACATCTGACCTGGGTCGATTCCCCTAGAGGGTGTATGCAGGCGATACAAGACGCCTTAGCAGAGGGTCGGATAAGACACCTTGGCTTTTCCACTCATGCTCCCCTAGAGGTCATATTAGCGGCAATCCAGACCAATTTATTTGAATTTATCAACCTACATTATTACTACGTCTTTCAGCGCCATGCTCCAGCCGTAGAATTAGCGCACCAGAAGCATATGGGGGTGTTTATCATATCTCCGGCGGATAAGGGTGGACGATTGTACAATCCCCCAGCGAAACTGGTTGAACTCTGCTATCCCTTCTCGCCACTGGAGTTGAACTATCGTTTTTTATTGAGCGATCGCCGAATTACCACCTTGAGTGTAGGACCTGCTAATCCACAGGAATTGGACGCACCGTTAGCCGTTGCAGATCAAGATGGCTCCCTGACTCCCCAGGAAATCGAGGTATTTTCTCGATTAGAAACCCAAGCTCACACGGCTTTGGGAACGGATCGCTGTAGCCAATGTTACCAATGTTTACCCTGTCCGGAAATGATTAATATTCCAGAGGTATTAAGGCTGCGGAATTTAGCTGTAGCTTATGATATGACAGATTACGGGACATACCGCTATGGCATGTTTGAAAATGCGGGTCACTGGTTTGCTGGGGTGAAAGGGAATCGGTGTACAAGCTGTGGTGACTGCTTACCCCGTTGTCCGGAACAACTGGATATTCCTGGTTTGCTAGCTGATACTCATCAACGTCTCAATGGATCTCCTCGGCGTCGGCTGTGGGGATAAATTGGAAGCATCCCAATTTAGCAGGTTAGCTGTTTGAGCCGCGATAAGTGTATCCAAGCCAATATCAAATCAGCTTTTAAAGTCAAATTCGGGTAAACTGGGTATCCAATTCCCTGATTTTAATTGCATCTCTATGGTTCCTATGCCCAGTTACCGCCCCAAACAACTCTCCCTTGGTCCATTAGAGGCAGAAATCTTAGAGATTATTTGGCAACTCGGTTCCGCTACCACCAAAGATGTCCACGAACGAATCTTAGCTGATCCAGACCGAGAGTTAGCCTATGCTTCCGTAACCACGGTATTGCGCCGCCTCACCCAAAAAGGCTGGCTAACGTGCGATCGCCAAGATCGGGCATTTCGTTGGCAACCCTTGCTCTCGCAGGAGCAGGCGCGGATGCTGCAAGCCCATGATCAGTTGAAGCGATTCCTGGCGGTGGGAAATCCGGATATCATCGCCGCCTTTGCCGACAGTCTCGACCAAGCTAGTCTAGAACAACTCGACGCGATCGCCCAGCGTTTGCAAGCCATCCGCGAAGCGAGGGAGGAACAATGATTCATCTAATCCTAATTCTGAGTGCTTTAGCCGTGGCTTGGTTAACCCGAATCAGTTGGTCAGGAAACGAGAGTAATTATCAGCAGCGCTGGCAAAATGCTTTAACCAAGTTCTTATTTCCGCCACTGCTACTGATGATGACAGCAATCTCTATCGTCTGCATGGGACCCCAAGGGCAAATGGTTTGGCGATGGGAGGGCTGGTTCAGTTATGGGTTAGCTGGCACTTTCTTAGGATTTGTGGGAGTGTCAGGGTTGAAACTGGCGTTTGCCGGATGGCATTCTCGGCAACAGGTTCGCACCTATCCTCAGCAAACCCTTCATGGTAGAGCAATCCGCCTTCTCGACACACCCTTAGTTTTTAGCGCTCAAGTCGGATTTTGGCAACCGGAACTGGTGGTGAGTCAAGGCTTATTAGAGACACTGGATACTGATCATTTGCAAGCGGTTCTCACCCATGAAGACGGACATTTTCATTATCGGGATACATTTTGGTTCTTTTGGTTGGGCTGGATGCGGCAATTTTCTTATGGATTAACTAATACAGAAGCGCTATGGCAAGAACTATTACTGTTACGAGAAATCAGAGCCGATCAATGGGCAGCACAACGGGTTGATTTTTTACTGTTAGCGGAATCCCTGTTGACGGTTGTAAGCACACCGCTGATGCATTCTGAAAGTGTCTGTGCGGCTTTTAGCTGTACTGCACCTAAAAATCGTCTTGAGGAACGGATAGAAGCGCTCTTAGCTGACATACATTTACCTAACCCGACTCATCTATACTTATTTATCTGGTGTTTATTATCATGTTTGCCGCTATTTTTAATACCGTTTCACCGATAATTTTCAGTTTTTTAGAACAAATGACAAATGACAAATGACCAATGACCAATGACCAATGACCAATGACAACTTAGTGAGAATCGTGATTGGGTTGGTTTGGCGTGGGAAGAGAATGATTGTCGGGATGAAAGAGGGATTCTTCAGCGCCGATAGGAATACGAATATTCCCCATACCCATTGAACCAATACTCACTAAGCCCATCGTTTGAAAACCAACAGCTACCGTTCCCATAGAAACTAACCCAGCCGAGAAGACTCCCATGGCTACAGAACCTAGGGAGAACACTCCCATGGGAACAAAGCCAATTGAAATTACTCCCATGGGGACTACACCAATAGATACGATTCCCAGTGGAGCAATTCCGATGGCAAAAACTTGAGGCTTGTGGTGGTGAGAAGAGATTTTGGACATGGGACACTGAAGCTGATAATATTTGGCTCTTGATTCTGGCAAAGCGGCAAACCATTGTCAAAAGACAGGCTGTCAAACTGGGTGTAGGGTGTGGGGTGTGGCGAATAGGTCAGCCGTGCTACAATTGTCCCTGTGCATCAAGTCTTTGTTTGACAAAGAATTAAGACTGCCATCGACCCAAACGCGATCGCCTATACAACTGCCCAGCTAACCATTAAGTTGACACCAAAGACGCCTCGTGCGCCATGTACTGACTTATCGGGTTAAGTTATAGACAAAACTAATCATATCCAGTAGAAATTCTAATCATTAAAGCGAAGCGTTAGGTCTAAACTCCTTTAAACTTAAGCGTAAGGAGACGAATGCATAACCGGGGAAACCGCATCTACAACTCTTTATCTGAAAGAACATAACAATAAAGATAAGAGTTCCCATAATAAAGCCCCAGCTATAAAATGCTAAATTTTTTACCGCCAACCTCAAGCACCGGGAGTCAGGCTTCCGATCCTTTTTTCACGCTCTCTTTGGATATGCTGTGCGTGTTGGGGGAAGATGGTCATTTCCAGCAGCTTAATCCGCGATGGGAGGAAACACTCGGCTTTACTCACCAGGAACTTTTAGCGCAACCTTGGCTGAACTTGATCCATCCGCACGACCACCCGGTAACAATCGCGAAGCTAGAAACCCTAACCCGTAATCCGACTGCATCGATCCGCTTTAGAAATCGCTGTCGTTGTGCTGATGGGTCTTACAAATCGCTGTTATGGAATGTCTCAATCCATCCCGAAAACAAATTGGTCTACGCTGTGGTGCGTGATCAAACGGAATGCAAGCAATCTAAGGAAGCCCTACGCGATAGTGAAGAACGCTTCCGTTGTCTGGTGGAAAATGTCAAAGACTATGCCATTTATATGCTAGATCCAGAGGGACGGGTCATCAGTTGGAATCAGGGTGCTGAACGGATTAACGGGTATCAAGAAGAAGAGATTCTCGGTGAATCCGTGTCTCGATTTTATTTACCCGAAGATGTTCAAGCAGGTAAACTACAGCAAGCCCTGAAAATCGCGGCAGAAAACGGTCGGTTTGAGGATGAAAGTTACCGAGTTCGCCAGGATGGATCAAGGTTTTGGGCAAATGCAGTGATTACAGCGCTGTACGACAAGAAAGGGCGATTGCGCGGGTTTACCAAGGTAGTCCGCGATATCACTGAACGCAAACTGGCACAACAAGCGCTACAAAATGCTCATGATGATTTAGAACGACGGGTTACCGAACGCACGGCTGAACTGGTACAGGTCAATCAGCGACTCAGACGGGAAATTAAGGAACGTAAGCAAGTCGAACATCAACTGCGGCGATCGCAAGCCCAGTTGGAACAACAGACTCAGCAACTGCAAGACGCCCTGCAAAAGCTCAAACATACTCAAGCTCAACTCGTCCACTCCGAAAAAATGTCGAGTTTAGGGCAATTAGTTGCTGGCGTCGCTCATGAAATTAACAACCCGGTCAACTTTATCTATGGGAACCTGAATTACGCCGAGCAATACTTTCAGGATATATTAGAGTTACTCGAACTTTATCAAGAATCCAGTCCCCAACCCTCAGCTAACGTTCAAGAGCATATCGAGCTGATTGACCTCAATTTTATTACTACCGATCTGCCGAAATTACTGCATTCGATGAAAGTGGGGGCAGATCGGATCTATCAAATCGTGCGATCGCTGCGGAACTTCTCCCATCTGGATCGTGCTGAGAAAACCTCGGTGGATATTCATGAAGGCATTAATAATACCCTGTTGATTCTGCAAAGCCGCATCAAAGGAAAAGCAAGGCAAAGCACCATTACCGTTGTCAAAAACTATGGTGACTTACCCTTGATCGAGTGCTATGCAGGACAATTGAACCAAGTGTTCATGAATATTCTGTGTAACGCACTTGATGCCTTAGAAGAAGAGTTAGAGAAAGGCGCATTGGGCGAGAGTACTTCATCCAAAAACCCCATGATTGAGGTTGGTACGCAGGTGATCAACGAAAACTGGATTGCTATTCGGATTGCCGATAATGGCGTGGGTATTCCCGATTCCGTTAAGCAGCGACTATTTGACCCCTTCTTTACGACCAAACCTGTTGGTAAGGGTACGGGATTAGGCTTATCTATTAGTTATCAGATCGTGGTGGAAAAGCATGGTGGACATCTCAAGTGCTTTTCGTCACCAGGTCAGGGAACAGAGTTTGTGATTGAAATCCCCATTGAACCTAATCTACAGCAGTACTGTTGTTCAAAGGTCTATCAAAAGCAGGTAGATTCAAATGTTCGATCATCTCAATCGTCAATTTCTAATTCCTTAAATCGCATGGCATTAAATTAAGGGCATTATGAATTGTCAGGGAACAGAATGAGCAATGACATAAGACAAATAACGATTTACTTAAATGATCTTAAATTCTTTGAGTGCAGGCAAAAAGTTTCGGTTTTCATGACTAGGGCGACTAAGTTTAATTAGGGCAAAGCGCTGGGTGGGAGTTAGAGCTTCCCACTGTTCAGGCATGAGGGAAACGCCAAATTCTTGGGCTTTCGTTTGAACATCCTCAGGAATTATCGTCGCGTCCATCCAGGCTGGATTAGGATCGATAGGCAGTTCTGAGGCAGGTTTCCCGGTATAATTCGTCACTAATTTTTGTAAATACTGCTGATAGGCTTGGCTTTCTTGGGCTGTGGTTGTGGGCATTTCCACTAACGTCTGACGTTCTTGCTGGGTGAATTGATGCCAGTGGGCTAATTTAAGTTTGACGCCACAGGTGTCTAATTTCATTCGTACCTGCATAGGGATGCAGCGTAAGGAATCGACGAAATCTTGCTCAAATTGGAAGAAGTGAGTCATAGTTTAAATCACAATTATGTAAGGAGATGGTCACTGTTTAAGCTGAAATAATATGACATAAGACAAATTCAATGAGTTTTTTTTGCTGTAGTGCGGCGGATAATCCAGTAACTGATGGAGAGAGAGAGAATCGCCAGGGCTAAACCAATAATTTCAAGTCCTCCGGTTTTGTCAAGGTTGAGAATGATAATTTTACGGGCAACGGCAATTAGGGAGGTGACGATAACCAGTTCAACTTGAACAACATGCTTCCGCAGATAAGCAGTAATATTTTCCAGAATTTCCAGGGCAATCAGAACATTTAAAAATAGCCCAAAAATTTCAAACAAGCTTTCATTAAAGAAACCGAAAGGTTCAACCAATAATTGTTGAGAGAGAACGATAATCAGATCGAACATTGCCACCAAGATGACAGCAATCATCACTACAGACAAAATCTTGGAGACAATGCCCTCAACCTGTTCAATCGCACCCAGAAATGCACTGTCCCCACAAGAATTTTTGAATAGAAGGAGTAATTTTTTCAATCGTTGCATCTTTCTATAGGAGTCACCCTGCCACAACGATACTATCATTGATTGGATAGTACAAGCATGATTTTACTTATCTCCTCAGAAACTGGAGATGGGGACAGCAGTGATGGAGATGGGGGAAGTCCAGTTGCCAGATGAGGCTTAGAGGTTAAACTCACCCGGCGGGATTACATCGGCAATTCTTTAGCCTAACTCGGTTTATCAGTGGTTTGTTTAGTCTTGATGATTCCTAAGGAAACAATGTTTTAAAACCCAGAGACTGGGGAACTCTAAATGAGCAATCATTTTGTGGCTAAACTTCTTTCAACTTGGATTCTAAATCAAAAGGCTGTCCATAATCCCAAATTTTCATGTCTAAACGATGATTGTATACCGTGATTTCCAAGTCAACGGGAGTCGATTGAGATAAGCCTTTGTGGGCATGACGAACAACATTTGTAAACGCCTCAACTAGAGCGATTTGACCTAATTGCCAAACCTGTTGGGGAATGGGTAAATGCTGAAGCTGTCCATACCATTCTAAAATTTGCTCTACAGAATTTAGGTCGCTATTGACGGTAAGCCTCAGGTTTCGATAACGCGACTTCGTCCGGTTTCTGCGATAGTAATTGACCAACATCAAAATCAGACGTTGACAGAAACAAACTAACCGAGCAAATAAATTCTTTTGGTGGCATTTCGGTAGTCTTTTAACAGGTTCTTGGTCATAGGCTTTGCTGATGAACAAACAATTTTTATGGTCTCGGGTACGAATGTATCTGATCTCATCGGCTATCTGGGAAATAATTTTAATGCCCATTCCGCCTTCAGGGAGTTGCTCTAGGGTATTTGGCATTTGCATTTGCATAAGAAAAGTCCCCTCATGGAAAGAAACTAATTTTTAGTATCCACGATTTTAAGGTCGTGCATTGTGATAGGTAGATTGACCGTAACGTGATAATTTCTGTTGGTCTGGGTAACTGATTGCACTCCCTAAATGTAACTTGAATCACACTAATACGGTTAATGCAATCAAATTCGTTACTTTATCTCTATGAAAAATTTTCAGTCGCATCGATGACTGAAACGATTATCCAGACTAGGTTTTGGACTCAGGACTGGAGGGTAGAAGTAACAGACCCACTAAAATTTCCCTTGACTGCCTTGCTTGTTTGGTTTAGAGGTGTTTGCAGGCGGTCGGTATGATGCAGCAGTAGCTTCTAGGGGAAAGGTAGCGTAATCACCTTTATACATTCTAAATGATCAATGCGATCGCGCCTAGTAATTGGTCTAATTGTTAATTGAACGGTTGAGACAAGCCGATAGTCCCTTTACTCTGGAGTGCTGATCCCCTCACACGACGGGGGGTCTGGGTTGGTCGCGCCATCAGCATCGCTGGGTTTCATCGTCGGGTTCGTCTGGATATAGTCCTCCAGCCACTTGCAACCGTATGTCAGTAGTTCATCTAACTCATCTAATTTTCGGATTTCCTTGAAATCCCACAAAATTACAGTATTGTTCGCACTGGCTAATGCTAAGGTTTGACCGTCAGGAGAGAAACTCACGCCTCTAATCCCGTCGCGATGTCTGGGTAGAGTTCTGAGGAGACTCCCATCCCAATTCCAGAGTTTCACTGTTTTATCATCACTGGCTGTAGCAATGATTTTCTCCTTTGGTGAGAATGCCACACTCCGAACCTGATCTCGATGTCCTTGAAGCGTCGTAATGTATTCTCCTGCGATTGTCCAAAGTTTCGCTGTATTGTCCTCACTGGCTGTAGCGATGATTTGACCATCTGGCGAGAATGCCACACTCCGAACCCAACTTTTGTGTCCCCTGTCTCCTGTGAGTGTCGTAATCAATCTGCCATCCGGCTTCCAGAGTTTTACAGTTGTGTCATCACTGGCTGAGGCAATAATTTGACCATTGGGACTAAACGTCACATCCCTTACCCAGTCGCGATGATCCTTTAGTAGAGTCTGTTGCCATTCGCCGTCGAACCTCCAGAGTCTGACGATATTATCTCGACTGGCTGTAGCAATCGTTTTACCGTCGGGAGAGACACTGACATCAAATACCTGGTCAGGATGCTTTAGAATCCATAGCCGTCTACCGTTGCCTGTCCAAAGTTGGACGGTTTTATCATAACTTGCTGTGGCGATGGTTTGACCATCTAGGGAAAAACTAACATCCAAAACCTCTTTGTTGTGACCTTCAAGATTTTTTAGCAGTCTATAGTCTGGTGTATGACTTCCATTGGTTGAAGAATCCTTTTCCCATAGTTTTACGGTGCTATCTGCACTGGCTGAGGCAATCCTATCACCGTTAGGACTAAAACTTACATCCCAGACTTTATCTGTATGTCCGTTGAGGTTTTGTTTGAAGCTTCTTTTACCCAGTTTCCAGACTTTTAATGAGTGATCCGCGCTGGCTGAGACTAGGCGATTTTCAGATAAAAAACTCACATCATAAACACCATTGCTATGTCCTGTTAGGGTTGTTTGCAATTTCCCATTATTAACGTTCCAAACCTTGATCGTGTTATCCTGACTCGCTGTGGCAATGATCTTGTCATTAAGACTAAAACTCATGCTTAACACTGAATCTTTATGCCCCTTAATAGTTTTTATCGAGCCATCATCTAGCGACCAAAGTTTAACCGTCTTATCCCGACTGGCTGTGGCAATCGTCTCACCGTCATGACTGAAACTGACAGCCCAGACTATATCTGAATGCCCTTCAAGTGTCTTATAGGGAAAGATTTCCTTATCCTCATCAGTAAGTTGCCAGAGTTTCACAGTGTTATCCCGACTGGCTGTAACAATCATCTTACCATCGGGTGAGAAAGCTACACTATTCACGCTTTTATCATGTCCTGTAAGTGTCTTGAGCCGACGACCCTCTAAATCCCACAATTTTACAGTTTTATCTCGACTAGCCGTGGCAATTATTTTGCCATCCGGTGAAAAACTAACATCATAGACACCTTCGTTGTGTCCCTCAATAGTTTGGTAAGAAAAGTCTTCAAAACCACCTTGACCATTAGCTTTCCAGAGTTTAACTTTCTTGTCAAAGCTGGCTGTCGCCATTATCTGACCGTTTGGTGAAAAATTAACGCTCAATACTCTATCCTCATGGGCTTTAATTTCCTGAATTAATTCGCCATCTGGTTTCCATAGTCTTACAGTTCCGTCATAACTAGCTGAGGCAATGGTTGTGGGTTTACCATCCTCATTGTTTAAGACACTTACATCCCATACAAGACTTTTATGCCCTTCTAAGCGATTGTGTTCTTCTATCCAGTAAATTGACTGTTTTAGTGCGGCGACAATTTGAGCATGAATCTCTTTATAAATGTCTTGATTGGAGAGTAATGTGCTTTTTTGCCTCAATTGGCTTCCCGCATTAATCGCTTCGATCAAAGACTCAAATTTTTGACCTGATGCAAACAAGGCTTCTGACGTCTTAATTCTGGCTAAGAGTTGGTTTTTTTCTGCTGCTTGTCTCTGGGATTCTGCTGCTTGCCTCTGGGATTCTGCTGCTTGCCTCTGGTGTTGTGATAAAACCGTCGCTATGACTAAAATAAAACATACAGCAACCGCCGCAAAATTTTTCTGTTTTTGGACGTCAATCAATTGTTTTTGGCTGAATTGACTTTTAATTTCGTCTAATAAGTTTTTACTTCTTGGGTTGCGAATAAAATAGGTTAAATAATCGTGAACAATTTGATAGCGTATTCCATAGCTATCAGTAATCTTAAAAACTAAACCAGATTTAACTAGAATGTCTAAAACCAAACTTAATTGTTGAGAAGTTCCTGCCTTTAATTGGTCAGGTTTGATCGCCAGATCCGCTGCCAAGGCTTTGAGCTGTGCCTCCAAATCGGCACGACTTTTGATAGGACGAGGTTTTTTCCCATGGGTGAGTAAATATAAGACCAATTCAGCCGTGCGTTGGTTTTCAGCACCACAATCTTTAATCACTTCTCCTAAATAGCGCTGCACCAGTTTATCCTTCGGACCGCGTTCTTGATACTCAACCAGGGTGGTAATTCCTTCCGTTTGCAGTTGGGCGCAAACCACTTGCAGCTCAATTGGACGCACTTCTTTAGAACGGCTAGCTAAATCCTTCACAACTTCATGAATCAAAGCGGGTTCTAAGGGAAACTGAGAGCCGTCCGTTAAACGTCGAATAAGATTCTTGGCATCTTTCCGGGAAAAATTGCCTAAAGGGTAGAGAATATTTTTACTGAGAATATCATTCTGGATAGCGTCTAGATGGGGTAAATGATTGCCAATTAGTAAATCATGGAGATAATCCTTCCGCATAGAAAGGACAACCTTGACACCAGGGATATTGAGGCATTTACCGAAAAACTCAAAAATTTGTTCTTTTTGCTCAGATTCGCTGCAAATAAAGAAAAATTCCTCGAACTGGTCAAAAATTAGAACAGTTAGCAGATTGTGATGTTCATTTTGAGTCAGTTGTTCGATTAGAGTAGCGGCTGAATCCGGTATAGCGGATAAAGTAATTCCTTGTTTCTCCAGCGCTTTAAACAGTGACTTGCCCAAATCATTCACCCAATCCGTGTAAACCCGCAGTGGAACGGCTAAAATATCGCGAGTATCTGTACCAATATTCTGATACCTTAGAGTTGGGAGTAAACCGGCATTGACTAAGGAACTTTTACCAACGCCTGATTGACCATAAATAACCGTTAGTTTATGCTGAGTGCTGCCAATTCTGGCAATTAAACGTTTGATATCATGTTCTCGACCGGAAGCCAAAATCTCTCTAGCCAGAGTCTCCCGGTGCTCGGACTGGGTTAAGGAAAAAGTTGCCTGTCGTCGGGATTGCAAACGTCCCGCACCAATAAAAGCTCGGAAATTAAACTGCTGTTCGATGGAGCGCCGACATTGTTTAACGTCAAAGGCTTCCAGATAGCGGTGTTGTTGGTAGTATAGGTCTCGTAACTCATTCAAAATCTGAATATAAAGCAGCGGATTATTTTCCGGTTCAGCCTTTTTCGCGGTTTCTAGAGTTTTGATCGCCTCCTGAATCTGTCCTAACTGCTGTTGCGATCGCGCTAATAATAACAGATGCCAACTGTGATGCTGTTTCTGTGTCGTCGCGTCTGAGAGTTGCAACGCTTTTTTGACAAACGCCTTTGCCTTATTCCCCTGGTTCTGGAACAAAGCAACTTCGGCGAAAAAGCCATAATTTTGAGCTAGTGACGCCGGATTGCCATGGTTTTTATGTAATCGCTGGGCTTTTTGAGCCAGTTTATACAACTCATCCCAATTTTCTAAGCGTCGCCACACCTCACCCAGTTGACCAATAAATTTAGCCACTAAATCAAGACGCCCCACCTGCTCAAAACGATCAATGCATTGCTGAAAATAAAACAAGGCTTTGTGCCAATGATGACAACTTTGGGCTTTATCTAACTCGGCTTTGCGGCAATAACATAACCCGATGTGAAATAGTAGCACTCCCTCTTTTTCTCTCAATGTTGGCTTTTGGGGTGGCGATTCTCCGGCGACAGGGGTTTCGGACGTGATGTAATACACCAAAAGCAGAGTCCAAAAAAGCTTTTTTGTGGCAACTAAACTACACCTGATGAGAAAATGCTTGACCTGCTGCCAAAAGGCAATACTGTGCTGATAGTGTGCTAATGCCAGATCAATTTTCTCCTGACCATAAGCCTCTCGACCCCAAACAAAGTCCAGACTCGCTTGTAAGGTTTCTGGTATATCTCTCCCTTGGTTTTTCACCTCCTGCAAAGCGGCTTGAATTTCCCCACTTACACCCCTACCTAAGATGGCATCATTGGCTAAAAATGGACTAATGCCCAAGTCTAAAACTTTCGTAAATAAAGCATTAGTGTTCTGGTGTAGCTCATGGATCAGGGTTTCCGGTGGGTAAGTCAACACCGTTCGCTTTGCCCAACTCTCAATATCTGGAACCAACCGAATCAGCTTTCGCACGATTTCATCGTTAACCCAAATCACTAAAGGAAAGGGACAGTTTTTGCGAAACTCTTCCCGCACTTGGTTCATTGAAGTGAGCAGGTAATCGAGGTTGTCAACGGATTCCAATCCTAATACCATCAACGCCGATGGTATTTGTGTCGCTACCTCCTGTTGAATCGTGGAGTAAAGTCGCTGGTTAGACGAATGCAGGACAAGTTCTCGGATCGGTACAGCGCAAATTTCTTGGAGTTGTTGCACCGATCGCGATCGCAGACTAAGGTAGTTACAGTGAGCCAAAATCAGGGAAAACTGTCCCTCAGACATGGCGATCCTGATACTCATAGACGAACATACTGCGAATCAGCTTTTCGTATCCATCATCGCCAGTAACTTTTTTATCCTTAGCTACTCGATGGAGTAACGCCCATTCATGGTCATCAACAGCTAGCTTCAGCGCATTTTTATAGTTTAGAATTACCTTTGGTAATACAGTCGGATTTTTAAACCGCTGAGTCAACGGACCAAACTCATTAGAGAACCTCAACGCCAAGGGCATAGTATAAATTAGATGACAGTTTAAACTGCGTAATTGCTCACCACGGTCTACGAATAAGTATTCTTGCTGATTACGTCCCCAGGGTTTAACAGAACTGTCAATTCGGTCAAGGTTATCAACGATCACGACTAGCCCTTTTTTCCCATCGTCTTTGAGTCTCTTAATTCCGGGTTCGATGAGTTCTGAGTTAATTGCCTCTAATATCCCATTCGTGCGCGGTTCTAAATATCCCCTTAATTTATTCCGAAACTCTGGACTGGCTTTAGCCTTTGCCGTAATTTTGCCAATTAAAGGAGCAACAAATGATAGCCCTTCCTCCTGGCTCACCTTCACTTTACCGACTCCTGGAATGCCGACATCAACTGAAAAATCTCCTTCTGTACTAGCGGCTACATCACCCAACCCTGGAACCGAAGCCTCCGCCGTCAGTTCAATTTCGGTTTGCAACAGTTTAGCTACTTGTTTAAGAATAGCTTTAGGATTCTGGGAACAGTCCCGTTCCATCCTATCCAAGCTTTGACTCACCCGCGCCGCGATCGCGAGTAAAATATCACTGACATCTACGTCTGCCATTTCCAAATTTTTAGAGGATTCAAAATAGACAATATGAAATCCTTCTCGCTCTAACTGGGCTTTGAGTTGCAACAATTCGGTAGACTTGCCACAGCCAACGTGTCCGGTAAACAGTTGGCAAGTCGGTGTATCCGGTGACCAAAATGCAATTTGATTGCTTAATTCTTTGATTACATGTCCACCTCGTACTGGCGAGAAATCAATATAATAGTTTTGATCCTTGGCGGTATTGTTCACGAACAAAGTTTTATTCTGATTCTATTTCAATCAGGAAAATTTGACTTTGGTGAGATGAATATCTCTACAATTCTTCACAAATAAAGGAGAGTGTTTTTGGTGTCTAGTCAGCTAGTTTGAGGAAATTCCAACCGAAAAAAGGCTTGGTTTACT
>JGI12048J13642_10003617_pt1 | contig 29760 bp, 26 predicted proteins | sample ElkSlonscriptome_16_FD_13642 | JGI IMG/M metagenome (IMG submission 13642)
CTCGTCATCGACAATCAGAATTTTTTTAGCCATTGGAACAAGCAGTTAAGTCTATTGGGTCTAGCGGGGCAGTGGTTTTTACCATTTAGTACTTTGCCGCTGCATGATAAAAGAATGACTCAGATGTATGGGTTATCGCGATTTCACGTTGTCAATACTGTACTTCAAAGACTTCGATAGCTCGACGTTTTCCTTTTAAATTCAGCGTACCGATGCTCTTGAAGACGAACAGATGTCGAGTGGCCTCATACACGTTGCGACTGACTAAAATTTGTCCCCCTTGGGCGATCGCCTGCAACCGTGAGGCCGTATTGACTTCGTCCCCAATGGCGGTGTAGTCAGTGTGTTGTGGAGAACCGATGTTGCCCACAATGACTCGACCTGCACTAATACCAATTCCGGTGTGAAAGTTTTCCCGAATCCACGCTAAAGGGAACGCTTGGATGCGCTGCTGCATGGCGATCGCCGTTTTAATCGCCTGCTGTTCTGATGCGGCCATTGGGGATGGCGCACCAAATAGCGCCACAATCATGTCCCCGACAAATTTGTTGACGGTACCTTCGTGAGTAAAGATGATGTCAACCATATGACTAAAGTATTCATTCAAATAGCCCACAATCAATTCCGGTTCCAGCCGTTCACAGTGAGCTGTGAAGTTTCGAATATCTGAAAACAGAATGGTGATGTTCTTACGCGTGGGAGCAAGGGAAATATCGTCTTTAGCCTCCAAAATCGCCTGGACAAGCTGAGCAGGCACATAGCGCTCCAGGTTGCTCTTAACGCGGGCTTCCCGGATTTCTTTTTCGTGTAACAAAGCATTTTCGATCGCAGCGGCAGCTTGAGAGGCCAGAGCATTCAGCAGCTTCAAGTCTCCGGCACTATAGCTAGTAAGCTTTCCGCTGTTTGAGGAATTGCTGTTCGCCTGATCGCCATCCAAACAACTACAGCCCAAGACGATCATGCCCAGAACTCGTTCCTGAGTCTTCAAAGGCGCACAGACCAAGGCATGATAGCCCTGCTCAACCTGATGACAGCGGCGATCGCCCTGCACGTCGTTGACGATCTCGCCATTACCGCTGCTGAACACGGTTCCCAAAACACCTTCTCCCGGTGCGATCGCTACCGTTACAGCAGCAGAGTCAGCGTCTGAATCATTGTTTGCCGATTGGGTTTTGCCTATAGCTGGAGTCGCTAGTCCAAAATGAGCGATCGCCTCAAACAGTTCAGCTTCAGTATTGGAGACAGGAACCACGGTCGTTGAAACAGTTGTGGGAAAAGATGGCGGAATTTCTTTGTCACTCTTTGCACCAATCTGCGAGGAATCGGTAGCGATCGCTCTTGTCAGAGTCGCACCTGAGTCGCGACTTCGCTCTAGGTTCAAATCGGCAGTTTTGTTTGAGCTATTGTCAACTGAACGTGCCGTTGGACTCAGATCTTGACGGAGAATGACCGCTCCCCGATCTCCCGGAATCAGCTTTTGGGCTTCGTCTAGAACGAGCGTTGCAACAGACTTCAAATCGAGTTGAGCGGTGATTTTTTCAGAAATATCGTAGAGCAGAGAAATTTCTTTGTAACGATCCAAGGTTTCACGCGCGAGATGCTTTTGGTCAAGTTCTCGCTGAGCCAGCATTGATAACAGGTGGGCGATCGCCTCAGCCTCCGGGTGACCAATAACCCAGCCCAAGCAAACTCCTTCGAGTTCAATCGCATATTGATTCGGCAACTGATCGGTCTTTTCCCCCAGCCCGATCTTTCCGCTCGTGTCTTGAACGCAAAACGGATGGGCGATCGCCCCACCTAGCTGTGCAAGGACAGCTTGAATATCTTTTTTGCGCAGAAGTCGTTTCAGACTGAGTTGAGCCATAGGGACAGATATGAGGGACTAGCAAAGAGTCTCAACGCTCTTATATCTTTGAGAGTTCCTCTTTTTGACAACAAATTGAACAAGACTCTGAGCGGAGTTTATCCAACCGTTGTCATCACTTATTTATTCGCCTTCAAGGAGTTCTAGATTGCTTCTGAGTAGAATGAAGGGCGCTCCAAATCCAGCCGAAAATGCCAGGAATCCAGAACAGCACCTTCTGCCAGTCTCGCAATGCCCAGTGTTGATGTCCGAGACCTTGACGGTAGGGCAACACGAAATACAGGGCTGCTGACAGGCTGAGCCCACGAGTTCCCCAGTTTTGAGTCGCCACGGCAAAGGGAATCAGCCAGGTGAAATACCAGCTATGAATAATCGGAGACAGAGCTAACAGTCCAATCAGATAAGACTCCAAAAAAACTAGAGCACTGGGAGCCCGCAACATCAGCCATCCAGTCCATGCGGCCAGTGGTAAAGCAAATAGCCAGTTTTCCAACTTCGATGCAGGCCAGAGCCGACCGACCAGCTCTGGAATCAAATCTGCGCTGCGCCCCCCGTAGACGTATCCTGATCCACCCGGAATCAAAGGGCACGCCCCGTCATGACAGTAAGGAAATGCCGTAACCAGTACAGGCAAGAGTCCCATCACCAATGCCAGGATCGCGATGCCCCAACCCAGTTTTCGCAGCGCTCGCCAGACGACAAAGACGAGGAGCGGCAGTGACAGCCATTTCAGTGCCATGCTGATTCCTGTCCAAAAGGCACTGACGAGATAGGTTCGAGCCGCAAAAGGAGACGTTAGCGGTCGGTCGAACGTCAGCCAAGCTAGAACTAAAGCCAATACAAACCAGCTATCGTAATGTCCCCCTCCAGCAAAGCAATACAAAATTAGGGGATTCCAAGCGTAGGTCAGCGTCATAACGTAGCCAAAACGTCGAGCTAAAAGATGACAAATGAACAAATCCGCCACCGCAATACTGACCTTGAATAGCCATACGCTAGGAGCGATCGCCGCCAGTCCGTGAAAAATCCACTGGGTCAACGGCGGGTAAATCGCTGACACATTCGAACGGTTGATCAAAGGCCACCAATCCGTTCGCAGAGGCTCAAGCACAGGATCGATAGGGGCGTAATCGTAAGGACTAAACCCCTGCGTCTGAATCAGCCCTTCCCAGAGATAGCGCCAAATATCGTCGCCTGGAGCCATCCCAAGCAGCAGCACTCGACTACTGAGGGCGATCGCCCAAAACCAAAGTCCTCCCAAGCTCGCAATTCGCCAAGAGAGAATGAATCCCAGACCCATGACTCCATAGCCGCACCAAAACGGGAGTAGTACTCCCTTTTGCTGAAAATCTCCGTGGGGAATCAAAATGATGCAGCCCAGCACAATCAGAAGGCCGCTGATAAGTGAGAGTCGAGAGTTAGGAGCCCGGAGCAAAGAAAGAGAATGGAGAATCCTAGAACGAGTTTTTTGCCCGTAGAGCATTCCGAGGGTCGAGAGAATGATGACTCCAGCTTGGAGACTGCCCCGCAACGTTCCCGAAATCTTGGATTGCCCTCCCTGTCGTGGAAAGTAAGCCACCGGAATTTCTCGAATACACAGCCCGTGTTCAACTGCCCGCACCTGCATTTCGACCGTCCAGCCAAAACCGCGATCGCCCATCCTAAAACTTTCTAGCGACGACCGACGAATGACACGCAGAGGACCGAGATCATCGTAGCGATAGCCCCATCCCCAGTGGATCAGCTTGGTAGCGAGAGCATTTCCGAACTTCTGAATCAGCGTCAAGGCTGCTCTTCCTTCAGCCGTGGATCGGCGATCGCCTAATACCAAATCTGCCTCTTCACCCGTCTGCAGTTCCTCATCTTCTGTCCTAGTCGATTCAGAGCAGTCAGGCCCAAGCCAACTAGAGCTAGGCGGATTAGAACCCGCACAAAGTCTCAGCATCTGTGGCAATGCAGACAAATCATCGCTGCCATCGCCGTCACAAAAGATGATCCACTCGATGTCAGGCGGAAGAGACTGCATCCCAGTCCAGCAAGCCTGTCCGTAGCCTCGACGAGATTCTTGCAGAACCTCAGCACCAGCCGCGATCGCCCGCTCGACACTGTCGTCTGTGCTGCCGTTATCGATGACTCGAATGTGAGCAATACCCAACTCTTGCAGCGATTTGACAACAGCGGTAATGGTTGTCGCTTCGTTGTAGACCGGAATTAAAGCACAAGCCAAATTGAGATTTAGAGATGTCATGAATGCTGGAATACCACATTCAAAAAGACTCTGAATGAGATTTTGGCAAGAATTATCTTTATTTTTTTAGGACTTCATAACCATAGACGGAATAAACACAGATGTGCGGATGGGGAGATCGCGTTAGAGTATTGCGTAATTGTGATGTATGCCCAAGGGTGTTCTCTCATCTGCGTCATCCGAATTTGAATTCATTTGCTCTTCAGTGGTTTTCCAACGCCTATGGTTGCTCCTTTCAAACACGGCTCTCTCTTCCGTTTTTCCTCCTTACGGGCGATCGCTATAGGAACGCTTGCTTCGCTGTGCAGCACAGCCATTGGAGCTGTGACGATGACAGCAGAAGCCCTGGAGGTGGAGATTTACCCTCCTAACCCGCAACAGGGAGATACACTGTCCGTTCGCATTCAAACTGATACGCTGTCGCCAGAAGCCGTCAGCGTCAATATGAACAACCGCACCTATCCGGTTTATCCGAGTGCAAACAGCAACGGCTCAGTCGAAAATGCCACTGTCGCCCCCGGAACGCTCCAGCAGTTTCAGACACTCCTTCCCACGACGCCTCTCGACCCCCCTGGACAAGTCACCATTCAAGTGAGCGATGGCGAAGACGTTCGCAACATGGCGGTCTGGTTGCGCGATCGCTCTTTCCCAACCCAACGCATTACAATCCGAGGTGGCGGTTCTGGTCTCACCGAAATAGAAGCAGCCCGCGTTCAAGCGTTCAAGGAAATCGTGACCCCTCAACGATTTTGGAATGGCCCTATGATCCGTCCAACCTCGGGACGAGTCAGCACCATCTTTGGCGTGCAGCGCTACTACAACGGCGTTTTCGCCAATGACTATTATCATCGTGGAGTTGACTACGCCACAGGTACGGGCACGCCCGTTGTGGCTCCGGCAGCCGGACGCATTGCTTTAGTGGGGTACGAGTCTCAGGGATTTCGCGTTCATGGCAACACCGTCGGCATCGATCATGGTCAAGGCGTTCTCAGTATCTTCATTCATCTGAATGGAGTTGACGTACGAGAGGGAGACTTTGTTCAAGCTGGGCAGCGAGTGGGTTCCGTCGGGTCAACAGGCAGCTCGACCGGGCCACACCTCCACTGGGGAATCTATGTTCATGGCATGGCTGTCGATCCCGTACCTTGGAGATACGATGGGATTCAATGATTGCGAATGATTGCGGAAAGAGTCTTTGCATTTTCTATTCCAAAGTCTCACTCTTTCTTGATAATCTTCCAGTGAATTCAATCGGATCATGGGAACAATAGTGTCAGACTAATCGATCCCCGTTTATCAACTAACAACGAACGGCGCTTTGGAGTAGAGACCGCTATGAGTATCGAAAAAATTGTGGATCAAGCGCTGCAGGATGGCTACCTGACCCCGGCAATGGAAGCTGAGGTGGGACGTATCTGTGACACCGCTGCAGAACTCTCGATTGACGAATACATGGCACTTGATCGACTCATGGGTGCGCTCCTGACCGGAGAAGTCGTAGCTGTGCCTCGCAAGCAGTTTATCAATGTGATGGAAGAGCTGGCACTGACTGAAGCTATCTCCAGAGTGGCCGAAATTGAATCCACCACCGATATGACGATGGACTTAGGCGACATTGCAGCCTATGCCCTCAATCGACTACCGCCTATGTACGCGACGACGGAAGAAGGCGCGGTCTATCAGCGGAGTCGAGCAAAGGAAGGACTTCAAGAACTGATTGCAGAAAAAGTGGATGAGGCGATCGCCCGCAATTTGGACAATCCTGACTTCTTCCCAGAGCGACAAGCCATTCGATCTAGTCAGAAAGATGACGTGTTAGACCAGGTTAGCGCTCTGCTTCAAACCTGTGCGCATAAATTTGAAATCAATTCTGCGGGTGACGCTGGAGAGGCGAAAGCGACAACCGTCAACTGATACGTCAATCATCACGCTTGACGCGTTCGATGATTGTTTCATCAATTTAGCGGTGTGGATCATGACGTATCCACACCGCTTTTTCGTATCAAAAAGCCCCAATAAAAAGCCCGACAACCGGGGTCAAGGGTTGCGGGGCAGAGAACAGTTAAACGCTTAAAAATATCATCTCTAACGACGCAGGGATACCGTACCTTTTATGTGCCGCTTTCCTGATCGTCTGTTTTCCTGATTGGCGGTAGAAAATTCGGCACTGCGTATTTGATGAACTTTTTTCCAACAGCACTATATTCTAGTGCTTATATCGGCCTCTTTTGCGTCACCCTACGAGTCAGAACTCTGCTGAGCCTCGTCAACGCTTTCTTTGTTCACATTCCGTCTATTGCATCATCGTCAATTAGCTGACGAACCTGGGCGATCGCCTCTGACACTGTTCGAACTTGATACAGGCGTGGCAATAAGGAACTGGGAGTTTCTGGCGATCGCCCTCCCTCATTTTCCCCATTGCTTTCCAAGCAGCGAAAAAAGAACTGAGCAGATAGATCGTCCTCACCCACTAAGATTACAGGTCTACCAATCTTAAGCGCCAGTGCCACTTCAGAAGCGGTTCCAAGTCCTATGCCGCAGGCAATGACAACTTCGCTAGATAACACATTCATCACATTGCGAGCATGACCCATTCCTGTGAAAACCACGAGATCGACTGAATCAGATACTTCATTCTGAGATGATCCTGGCAACAGTCCTAGTGTCAATCCTCCCGCTGCTTTTGCGCCTCGATTTGCAGCATCCATTACCCCTTCGTTGCGGCCTCCGGTCAGCAAAACCCATCCTGCCCTTGCAATATGCTGACCTAGCTCAAATGCGCGATCGCACTCTCGAGGCAGCGCTCCTTTCCCTGATCCCATCACTCCGATGATTCGTTTTTTCATCTACAATTCGGCCTTTTTGGTGTCACTTCATCAAGACATCAACCCTGGCAAATTGTTAATCACTAGCTGCAACATCCGTAACCACTGACTCACTTTAAAAATTTGGTCATTGATGTCTACATAAGCATCGACTAACTCAGTCGTACTCCATTCCATAGAGGAATCGTAAAGGCCATATCGGTAGTCTTGAACTTCTGAGTCCAGCCGCAGGACATCGGCTCGCAGTCTCTGTGCAAGCAGCACGGCATCTCGAAACCCTTCCAAGTCTTCGACGGGTTGGATCGTCCGGTTAGATTGCCTCAGACGCTCAAGGCGCGTCTCAAACTGTGACAAATAACGATCGAAGCGACGTAGAATTTCATCGACATCAGAAAGACGCTGTTCGACATCGCCCGAATTAAAGCTCAGGCTGGCGCTGAGTTCCCTTTCAAACCGTGCGCCCCTGCTAACTAGCGCCGACTGAAGAGCTTCGCTAACACCCAGATTGGCTCCAAAGATCGCGTGTCTGACCTGCACATGGTCGAGCTGAGCAAGCCGCAGATCGGCTCGTCGGAGGTTGGCTTCCCTCAGGTTTGCGTCTTCGAGATTAGTGCTTCTCAAATCCGCATCTTGCAAAGAAGCGCTGACAAACTGGGCGCGCCGACAACAGACTAGACGGAGATCGGCGTGATGCAATCCAGCAGAGTAGAAGTTTGTTTCTGTGCAGTCTGCTCCGTTCAAAAAAGCTCCCTTAAGGTAAGCGTTTGTAAAATTTGCTGAGGTTAGAGACGCATTGCTCAAATCCGCGCGAGGCATTATGGCATTGCAGAAACTGGCGCGGTGGGCGTCTGCATTACTCAAGTCAGCACGACGCAGTTCAACTCGATCGAAATTAGTATCGTGCAAACTAGCTCGACTCAGATTAGCTCGATCGAGGTGAGCTTCGCTGAAATTGGTACGGTGGGCGATCGCTCCATCTAAATTACAGCCAATTAGGTTGGCATGACTGAAGTTGCTGTCGCTCAACGTTGCACCTAGTAAGCTCGCACGAGCAAAGTCGGTTTGGATAAGGCAAGCATTCGTCAATATTGCATTACCAAAATCGCTCCCACTCAACTCTGTGCGATAGAAATTGCATTCATGCAGAGTTGCACCCCGAGCATCGACACGGCGCATCACCGCACCTTGGAGACTCGCACCTTCGAGGCGAGAAAAGCGGAGATCAGCCCCAATACATTGGCTTCCTATAAGGTTTGCTCGATTCAGCTTTGCCCCCAACAAACTAGCCGCAGACAAGTCGGCATGGCTTAAGTCTACACAAGGCATCTGAGCTGCATTGAGATTAGCGCGTCGAAGATTAGCTCCTTCGAGATTTGCTGAGCTGAGGCGCGATCGCCGTAAAAAAGCTCCCCTCAGATCGGCTCCGACGAGCTGTGCCTGACACAGATCTGCTCCGAGTAAATTCGCACCGTGAAGTCGAGTGCCGTTTAAACTCGCGTCTCTGAGATCGGCCTCTGTCAAATCCGCTCCACCCAAATTAGCCTGCGACAGGTTCGCCCCCTTCATTCGGGCTGCCACGAGACTAGAACCCATTAGATTAACACCGCTGAGATCAACAAACTGGAGATCGGCTTCTTGCAAGATAACTCGATTGAGATTGGCTCCCTGAAACTTTACTTCTGCTAGCCGCGCCCCTTTGAGTGTGGCATTACTTAAATCCGCTTCTTCAAAAGTTGCGCCTCTCAAATCAGCATCGATCAAGTTGGCTCGATGCAGCTCCGCTTTCCGAAAGTTGGCTCGACCTAAGCGAGCTAGGTTGAGCCGAGTGCCGCTGAGTTCTGCTTCGGTGAGATCGGCACCGTCGAGATTAACGGCGGTCAAATCAGCATCCTTCAGCAAAGAAGCCTTGAGACAAGCTTCTCGAAAGTCGGCATTTTCCAGATTGCTGCCCCTCAAGTCTGCTCGTGCAAGATTTGCCCGAAAAAAGTTAGCGCCACTGAGATTGGCACCCCAAAGAATCACGCCCTCTAGGTTGATGCAGGAGACGTCCAATCCGCTCAAGTTGATGCCTGAGAGGTTGACGCCAGCAAAATTTCCGTCTAAGCAAATTCGCGTTCTCTCTGCGAGTATTTCATCAATACTTGCTTGTGCATCATCACTAAAACTTGAACCGCCGCGCGGCCTTATCTCAAGAAATTCAACAATTTTCCGCAAAGCGTCTTGACTTGCCATGCTGAGATCCTCCGCCTTCAGTCGCCCTGATCAACCCATCCGATAGCTAAAATCAATCAACATCATGAAAATTATTTGTGCATATTATATGACAAAAAAAATGCTGATTTAGCACAAGATTTATTCTTTTTTTGAAAAAGGAACAAGCATACACGGCCACCTGCATCTTTTGTGCGCAAAATTTGTGTATATAATGAGCTTAAAATACTCAAAAGGTAAAGATCATGTATCCAGAGCAGCAACCCCCGGCTCCCTTAGAGTGTCCACAGTGCGGCAAGAAAGTTTTGATTCAGAACGGAAATTTCTTCAAATGCCTGTGGTGTAAGTTTGAGTCTAGTCTCGATGAAACTCCTAACGGCGCGTTTCTCTTCCCATTCATTGCTGCAATGTTGTTAACCCTCGTACTCATCTAGATGAACTACGGCAGAAACTGAGCCGTGGCAGAGAGCGATCGCTCTCTGCCACGGCTCATGGGTGCACAATCTTTACCAAAAATTGAACAACTAGTGAACTATTTTTTACACTTGAAATACACATCAGATGTATATTTAACAGAGTTCATTGAGCGACACTCGCAGTTTGAAGAGCATCGTTACGTCGAACTACGGATGCAGCCCATGGAACAGAGTGATATGTCTGTTTTGTTTATTCCCTGTGGATATAGTGCACATTGAGGAGAGAATTATGCGCGATGAAAGCGATATCCAAAACACAGCCCAGGATGCGTCAGTAGAGTCATCCGAACGTGTATCAAAGAAAAATGCGAGTACCAAACGAAGTAGAGCAGCAGTCTCCAGAGCTAACAAAAAGCGCCTCAATCTTGAACTTTCTCCAGATGCTTATGACCTGTTGCAAAAACTAGCGGATTCGTCTGGAAAAAACATGGCAGACGTTTTGCGCACCGGCTTAGCGTTGTATGGCATTGCTGAAGATGCAAAGGAAGAGGGTCGCGCCCTCGGCGTAGTAGATGGCGATCGCGTCGTTAAAGAAATTGTGACGACCTAAGTCCAATCTGCTAAAACTCACGTCGTTCCTTTGTTTTGGGTCATCCTCAATTTTGATTCAAACCAAAAGGGCAACTGCTAACGACCGTAAGATGAACGAGTCCGAACGGAGGTGCGATCGCGCACGCTCAGTCGGGCTCGTTTTTGAGGATCTAGTTCTCCAGGTTTCAGCAGCTGTGTACAGTCTCTCAATATTGAGTGTCTCGATTTTTTACAAGGTTGGGCATAATGCGATTAGGAATTTAATGGTCTCAGACCTTATCGCTCCCTTTTGAAAAATCGTTAAGATTGCAGAACGGCAAAAGCCTTAAATACAATCTTCGGTTTGCATTCGGTGTTTTTGAACTTACATTCGGGTTTGACCATCGACGAATGAAGCGTCGAATCATCCGCGTTTGAGTGCCCATATTTGAATGCGGTCTTGAGCTTAGTCTATCCATCATGTCGGGCGTTTACTCAAAAGATAGGTGCTTCCATGCCAAAATATCGCCACCCCGAACTCGAAGGTAGCGAGTCCCAAACTCTGTACACATTTGAACTCAAAAGCCGACGGAAAACTCGGCTAGTCCGATTGTGTTGGGTACTTCTTGGGCTTGTCATTGGTATGGGAGGAACTGCAGCAACCTACATTGCACTGACAACGCAGTGGACTGATGTCATTTCCTCAATTGATATCCCGCTTCAAACCAACCGGGACAGCGGTCAAAAGTATCAAGAGGGTCTCAGCAAAGCGATGAGCGCTGCTGAACTAACGCAATCCGCTGAATTTAAGGAGGACTGGGTGCGGGTCGCAATGCTGTGGCAAGAAGCAATTACTCATATGGACAACGTACCTGCCAACAACAACGAGGGAGCAGTCGCGCAGCAAAAAGTCGGGGAGTATCAGCGCAACCTTCAATATGCTCAAAGCAACGTCCAAACGCGCCCATCCCGTAACCCTAATGTCCAAGAATTCTGGATTCCGGGAACCGATCGTTCAGTTGTCATCGATATTCAAGGAACTCCTTCACGGGTCATTCGATACGATACCTTCTGTCAAGAAATTTTGTATTACGGAGATAGTCGCGTCGAGCTTCAGCATGGTCAAGTTAGCGAATACGACAACGTCGGTAACAATCTCAAGGTCGTAGGCGATGCAACCACAGCTAGCATCTTCCAGGGCGATCGCAGCTTTTGGACATTGGGCTCCCTCAAGGAAGAGGTCTTCCGGTTTCAGGGCGCACCCGATCGCATCATCAATTATGAAACGATTGGCAAGGAGATGCTCTACTACGGCAATAGTTCCATCGAACTTGAAGACGGTAGTGTGGTTGGCTATCGAAACGAGGATCGCAACTTGAAGGTGGCTATCCCAACTCCATCAATTGATTCATCTGAGAACGTCTCACCCTCTTGGTCACTGGGCGCGAGTCGTGCTGAGGTTCTCAACACTCAACAACAAACGCCAACCCAGGTTACCCGCAACAACGCAGCCTGCAAAGAAACACTCGCATTTGGCGACAGTAGCGTAGAGCTCAAACATGGAATCGTGACGGGCTATGACAATATCAGTCGTAATCTTCGAGTACGCTAGTTTCTTGAGACGTCTACCTTCGAGATGTGTGATCCTAGTGCAAGCAAATCATTCGGCTGCGTTAGCCGAGACCTTCTGAGGCTCACGCCCCAGAGCTGCGATACTCAGGGTGACAACCACAATTCCCAGGATTTGAACGCTATTGAGGCTCTCTTGAATGGTGATCCAGGCGAGCAACGTGGTCAGCGCTGGATTGGTTGCTCCAACCATCGCAGCAGTCGTTGCACCAATCACACGAATTCCGAAGTTGTTAAGCAAATGACCGACCGAAGTGGCGATCGCCGAAAGCAATCCACCAATCCATAATGCTGTCCAAGGCAAATTTGGAGTCGATTCATATCCTGATGCTAATCCCATCGCCAATCCAATACCCGAAAGCACCATTGCAGTTGCAAAGCTAATCCAAGTAAACGGGACAGGATGCATCAATTCAAAGCTCTTTTGAGCATTGACCGAATAGAGCGCATAGGTCAGTCCAGAGGCTATGCCTAATACCACACCTAGCCAGCTCGCCTGAGCATCAGAAGCGCTACTGTGAGGAATTGTCAATGCGCTGCCCAGCAGAACAAACCCCATGACGACCCAGCGATAACGGCTCAGAGAGCTGTTCAACAGCCTCCAGGACAGAAGAGCGGTGAAGACTGGATACGTAAAAAATAAGGTAAGAGCAATTCCAGTTGAGATTAACCCAACCGACAAATACAGCAGCGCCAAATAGAGAAACATGAACAGTCCGCCCGTGAGCGCATGAGCCAGCAAGCGGCGTTGTTTCGGAGACTTGAGCTGACGAATTTCATCCCAGGACTTGTCGTAGAACCGAGACAAGGGAATGGCCATCAGCGGCACTCCCAACATCATGCGCATGAATAGCAGCAAAAAGGAGTTTTGTAGGGTTGGCTCGACAAACCCACCCGTGTTAAAAACGCCTAACACGGAACTTTCGTTGAACAATACGCGAACAATGACGTTTTGGAAGCAAAAGAAAAACGAAGCTGCCAAAACGATGAGAAATCCTATCACTGCCTTGCACCCTTTGCTCAATTAGAGTCTCTTCAGTTTTGCAAGGAGACTGCAAACGCTAGGTCAATCCTCTTCTCCATCAGAAGCACCGTCTGAGTCCGAATTTTCTGGGGTGTAAGCGACGAGGGTTTGACGAATAGTTTCACCTTTGGGCAATTTGAAGAGGCGATCGCCCCCCTTCTTACTGGTCGCACGAATGGATTCTATCGGCACTTTCGCTATTCGCTCAGCATCTGTAAACACGGTCACGAAAGTCTCAGGATGAGCTGGAGTAATGCTGCTTACTCGATCGGTCTTATTCGCAAACTGCATCATCTGAGTCCCGATGTCACCGCGATTGGCTAAGTGTAATTCTTCTCCAGCAATGCGCTTGCAGTACCCTTGGCGAGTCATCACCGAAAGTTCTTCTGTATCCTCTGAAAGCACGACACAGCCAACGAGATGCTCCTTCTTGCTAAGCCGCATGACAGCATATCCCTGAGCAGTACGCCCCATTTCAGGAAGCTGCTCCTCGGTCGCTCGAAATTTCAGCATTCGTCCACCAGAACTAGCCACAACAAGGTATTCACCCGGTTTGACGAATAGGACATGGCGCAGCTCGTCACCTTCTTTCAGTTTGAGCGCAGTTAGACCACGGGCACTGAGGTTTGAGAAATCAGACAGAGCTAAGCGTTTAATGCGACCTGATTGAGTCACTAGCACGATATCGTAATCATCGTCATCTGGTCGGATCATCTGAGCTGCAATTAGATCAGGATCACCCGTAGATTTAACTGCCGAAGGCAGCAGCATGATTAACGGCGAACCTTTGGAATTGCGAGCGGTCTGGGGAATATCATTGACCAAAAGGCTGTAAGCTTTGCCGCCACGAGTAAAGACTAATAACTCTTGTTGGGTGTGGGTCATTTCGACCTGAGTGACAATATCATCATTGTTGGGTTCCAACGATGATGACATCTCCTCGATTTGCTTGGTTCTCCGCCGCTGAAATGAACGTGGAGAACTGCGGCGCACATAGCCCTGCTGGGTAAATTCCAATACAACTTCATCTTTGACGGCTGCTTCAGCAGCGACCATTGCCTCTAAGCGTTGCTGTTCTCGCTCGAGTTCAGCCATGCTCAAAATTCGGGTGCGTCGCTTATCCCCAAACTTTTTCTTAATCGCTCTCAAGTCTTTTTTGAGCGCCTTGAGAAATTCGTTGCGATCGCCCAAAAGTTGCTCCAAATGCTGAATCTGCTGAGTTAGCTCTAGATATTCAGACTGAAGCTTTTCTCGTTCTAATCCCGTGAGACGCCGCAAGGGCATCGACAGCACCGCATCGGCTTGGCGATCGCTCAAGTCAAATGCCTCTAGCATCTGTCCCTTTGCGGTTGTACCATCAGGGGCATTTCTCAAAATCTCAATCAGATCGTCTAAGTTTTCGAGAGCCCGCAACAGTCCCTCAACGATATGACGTCGCTGGTCAAACTGGTCAAGCTCATTTTGGTACTGACGGTTTAGAGTTTCTTCGCGGAACTCAAGAAATGCTTGCAAAGTCTCTCTCAACGACATTTGGAGAGGTTGCCCATCGTTGAGCGCCAACATGATTGTGCCAAAATTATTTTGCACAGGGGTCATGCGATAGAGATCGCTGAGCACCTTAGCGGGTTGAGCATCCCGCCGCAGTTCAATCACGATTCTCATTCCTTCGCGATCGCTCTCGTCCCGAATATCTGAAATGCCTTCTAGCCGTCCATTGTTAACAAGTTCCGCGATTTTTTCGATGCATCCCGCTTTATTGACTTGAAAGGGTAATTCAGTAATGACAATAGCTGGCCGTCGATGCCGCCCCCGTCCGCCTTGCATCTCCTCAAAGGTCGCCACTCCTCGGATGGGAATGCTACCGCGTCCCGTTAGATAAGCATCGCGAATGCCTTTTGTATCAATAATTTCTCCCCCAGTTGGGAAGTCAGGGCCTGGGATCAGCTCTAGTAGCTTTTCGTCTGACAGGTTTGGGCGATCGATGAGTGCAATCAACCCATCTACAACTTCACCCAGATTGTGGGGAGGAATGTTTGTTGCCATCCCCACAGCAATACCTGAACTGCCATTGAGTAAGAGAATCGGCAATTGAGCAGGAAGCACAATAGGCTCCTGCTGTGAACTGTCAAAGTTGTCAATGAAATCAACGGTAGCTTCCCCAATCTCACTCAGCAAGCCTTCATTGCCAATAGCGGCAAGGCGCGTCTCGGTATATCGCATTGCCGCTGGCGGGTCATTATCCACAGAGCCAAAATTTCCATGGCCTGCCAAAAGAGGATAGCGACTAGAAAAAAGCTGCACCATCCGTACCAAAGCGTCGTATACGGCCTGGTCTCCGTGGGGATGATATTTACCTAGAACATCCCCGACCACACGAGCACATTTGCGAAAGGGGCGATCGGGAGTGAGCCCAAGTTCGTGCATGGCATAGAGAATGCGACGATGCACTGGCTTCAGACCGTCTCGCACATCAGGCAAGGCGCGTCCGACAATCACGCTCATGGCGTATTCCAAATAGGAACGCTGCACTTCTGAGTGCAGTGCAGTGGAAACAACCTGCCCCGAAGAAACGATGTTGAGTTGATTAGCCATGAAATTTTGGTGATGTGGATGAGTATTGAGAAGGGGTAGGACTAAAGAGCAAGATGCAATATCCGAAGCCGATAGAACTAATAAATCGATCTCCCATTAGCAGAAACTGAAAGCACGAGTATAGTGCACAGATACCATAGTTATCACAGCCCATCTACAATTTTGCTAATTCCTCCAATTTCACCGGAGCACCTTTTCGTCTGGATGAATATTGATGATGCTCTGGTAAAGTTTCCCGAATTTCAAGAGGAGTGATGCCCTGTAGATATGAAATTAAGGTATCTTTGCAGTGCAGCTATGCAATTGAAAGTATTTGACAACTTAACAGGTTCTCGGACTTTTTGTAGGTTTGGCATAGGCTCCGAAATGACCGCAGTAAGTGTGGGGTCAACACTAAACCAAACGGGAGTGTACCTCCCGGCGGGGGCACACCCCCAGATAGCATCGTTTGCTTATGGATACTTACTTAGTAGTTTATTGTCCAAATACGCTGTTTTGGCTAAAAACAAGAGCGAACGTTCTAGTATTTCTGATATCACGGGTGCATTTGGCTTTGACTGTTTGATTCAACGTTTTCTGATTTCACACTATTTCTGTAAAACAGTGGTCTATGTAGCAAGTCTGGAGTTGAGTGAGATTTGGAGCTTAGATCGACGACTTAAAGGTAGATCTGACTCATGTCTGCGGCATCTCGGAGCGGCTATGCTATTGAGCCGATAGACAGGCTGTAAGGATCTATCTCTCTTACGACGTTGCTCTAAAGTCACTGATGTTATCAGGATAGAAACAGAAAATTAGTTTGAGAACTAGTGCAGGAATGAGTGCTGACGAAGGAGCAAGAATGGCTGGTATCAAAATGTGAAGCTACAGAATTAGACGTTCAAGTAACGCCTAAGAATTCCAGAGATACTGGAAGCAGAATATCTTGTTCATGCCTCAGTATCTAATTTAAGCACCGACGACCGAATGAACGGACGAGACTTTATGAAAACAGTTTTGATTGTGGAAGATGACCCTATCAACGCACGGGTTTTCTCCAAGATTTTGACCAAACGAGGAGGACTAGCTGTCAAACACACTGAAGATGTGGATGAGGTTTTGCAGATTGCTCAGTCTGGAGGAGCAGACGTTATCTTGATGGATGTTTCTCTCTCTCGCAGCTCCTACCAAGGAAGACCTGTTGACGGCATTAAGATCACGCAAATGCTTAAAGACGATCCCAATACTGCAAATCTACCCGTAATCTTAGTGACAGCCCACGCTATGCAAGGCGATCGCGAGAACTTTTTGCAACAGAGCGGCGCTGACGCCTACATTTCAAAGCCTGTCATTGATCATCAGAGCTTTGTTGACCAGATTAAGAAACTCCTCCCCGATGAAAGCTAGGATCAAGTGCAGACTGTGACTCACTTCGTTTGAGAAGCTACTTACTTACAGAACTTACTCAAAGGTTGAGTTGAATCCTGCTGGATTATCTCACCAGCCACAGTCGATATCAAGGCATTCTGGGCAAGCTGCTACGCCTGCCATGATAGCGAATAGTTTGTGAAGGAGTGGGTTGGCGAGGAAGACAGCACAGAGAGAAATGCATGGTTGACCCAGCTCTAGAGCAACTTTATAACGGGTTACTTGGATGAATTAAGTTCAATTGTACTATAAAGTCAATCCGCAGATGCGATCGCTTTTGAGGCTCCGGGCAAAGGTTTAGACTGAGACACGGCAAAGATGACGTGAATAGAAAAGGCTAGGTGTATTAGTGATCAGGCTGAAGCGATGGTACGTAATGGGACTGACGACTCTGGTAGGAGGGGCGATCGCCCTTTTGCTTTCTCTATCTCAGGGGTCGCAGGCTCAGGAACCGACATCAGAACCCGCCAACTTGTTCGACCTTATTTCCCCTGACGAACCGTCAACAGTGATGGATGCTCCAGAGGTGCGGGGGGTATGGCTGACCAACATCGACAGCGATGTCTTGTTTTCCTCGTCTCATTTGAAAGCAAGTCTTGAGCAGCTTGCCCAGATCCACTTCAACACGGTCTATCCATCAGTTTGGAATTGGGGCTACACGCTTTTTCCAAGTCCTGTGGCTGAAGAGGCGCTTGGCGTAGAGGTTGATCCCCATCCGGCATTACAACAACGAGACATGTTGGCAGAAGCCTTGGAGGAAGGGCATCGTCTGGGTTTGGCAGTGATTCCTTGGTTCGAATTTGGGCTGATGGTGCCGTCTTATTCAGAACTTGCACGTCGCCATCCCGATTGGATCACGGCTCGTGAAGATGGCTCAACCGTTGTCATGCAAGGGCGGCATCCTCGTCGCTGGCTGAATCCGTTACATCCCCAGGTTCAAGACTTTTTGGTTGATCTCGTCGCCGATGTTGTTACCCGCTATGACGTGGATGGCATTCAGCTCGATGATCATTTTGGGATGCCCATTGAATTGGGATATGACCCCTATACCGTTGCGCAGTACCAGGCCGAACATGACGGGGATGATCCTCCGAGCGATCGCCAAGACGCAGAGTGGATTGAGTGGCGATCGCAACATGTTACCGCTCTTATGGAGCGCATTGTCCAGCGTGTTCAGGCGATCAAACCCGACTGCATCATCTCACTGTCTCCCAATCCATCAGATTTTGCCTATCAAAACTATGCGCAAGATTGGAATAGCTGGTTAGAAAAAGGCTGGCTGGATGAGCTGATTGTTCAAGTCTATCGCTCTGATTTGTCGTCATTTACATCAGTACTAGACGACTCAACGCTTCAGGCCCAGCGCCAGCAGACGCTGACCGGTATAGGAATTCTGACCGGGCTCAAAAATAGTCCTACACCAGCCCCACAAATTCGTGAGCAGGTTGAGGCCGCGCGCGATCGCCAATATAGTGGCGTCTCTTTCTTCTTTTACGAGTCTCTGGGCGATCGCAACGAGTTTTATCAGAGCTTGTTTCCACATCCTGCTCCCCGAACATGACGTTCTGCTGGTAGAGATCTGTCAGGCCAAGATTCCACCTCGTGCCTTCTTCCAGAGAGCATAAGATTGAATATGTTAGCGATGCGAATCAGGAAGTTTCCACAAGTCCAAACCTCTAACCAGACTAACGCTCATTAGCCACTCAACAACGCTTCAACAAATTCGTAGCTAGAGAAAGGCCGCAAGTCCTCGATGCCTTCTCCAGCGCCAATAAACCGGATGGGCAGTCCTAGCTGCTTCACAACAGCCAAAGCAACTCCTCCTTTTGCAGTTCCATCGAGCTTGGTGAGCACGACGCCACTCAAACTTGCAGCTTCGGAAAAGACCTCTGCTTGCCGCAATCCGTTTTGTCCTAAAGTTGCATCTAGAACAAGTAGAGACTCTACTTTGGCATCCGGAGCCTTCTTATCGACAATGCGCCGAATCTTACTAAGCTCATCCATTAGGTTTTTCTTGTTCTGAAGTCGTCCCGCCGTATCCACCAGCAGCAACTCGGTATGACGAGATTTTGCTGCTTCAATGCCGTCATAAACGACCGCAGCCGGGTCAGTATTTTTTCCAGGGTTCGAAATAACATCTACGCTGCTTCGTTGCCCCCAGATTTTTACCTGTTCTACGGCGGCGGCTCGAAAGGTATCTGCCGCAGCGATTAGGCAGCTGTACTCGGACTTGCGAGCAAGATGGGCGAGTTTTCCGATTGTTGTCGTTTTGCCTGCCCCATTGACCCCCGTCATCAACCAGATGTTGAGCGTATCTTTTTCCGGGGCAAATGCTTGCTCGTAGTCTTTCTCGTAAGGCTGATCGAGCATTTTACGAAGAATTTCTTTCAGATAACTAATAGCTTCTTCGGGAGGCAAGGCTTCTTGTCGAAGGCGCTGTTGAAGAGCATCGATCACATAGTCTGTGGCTTCAATGCCGACATCGGCCTGAAGCAACAGTGCTTCGATTTCCATGACCGCATCTTGATTGAGCGGCCCCTGTCCCACGATGCCACGCAGCTGGTTGATCAGGCTTCGACGGGTTTTGCCCAATCCTTGCCGCAGTCGCTTCAGCCAGGTGATTTCTTCTACTGAAATGTCCTCAGGCCGACGACCTTGAGCCGCCAAAACACCGGCTGACCAAATGAAGTTGTCATCAAATCCTTCATCTGAAACCAGGTCGGAAGAATCGGGAGGCGACGGAGATTCAGGTTCAACTTCCTCAATCGCTGTCGCTTTAAGTCGCTCTAGTCGGTCTAGTCGTTCAGTCTCGGCTTTTGCCCAAAACGGAAGCGTACTATCCGATGCAGTCCCTTCGGGGATCGTTCCGTCGAGTGCCGAGACTTCGACAGCATCTCCAGAACTATCTTCGTGAGACAGCTCATCGGGCGTTGCCTTATGAGGTGGTTCATCGGGCGTTGCCTCACTCCGATCTGCTGTAGATGAGACAACGTCGGTAGTCTCTTCAGCAGCAGGCGACAGAGACTCTGAAGAGGGTTCGACCTCAGCAACAGTCTCCGGAATATTGTTTTCTATGTCAGTCTCATCAGCTTCTTCACCAACTTCTTCCGGTGACAGCTTTTGTGACTCTTCTGGAGCAACTTGAGCTGAAGATTCAGATTCAGATGTCCGATTGTCAGAAGCAGGCTCAGAAGATTCAGTCGCAGCTTCAGAGCTAGACGGCTCAGGCTCAGGCTCGGTTTGAGCCGCCTTCTGCTTCTGAATATTTTGATAGGCAACCTTAGCCCAGCTGAGATAGTCTTCATCGACCGCAGATTTTTCAGAACTATCGTCACCTGAATCGGGGCGATCGCCATCAGCTTCGGCTTGGGGTTTTTCCGTTTCTTTAGCCTCCGGTGGAGAGGCAGCCGGAGTTGCATCACTTTTACGGGTAAACCAGTTAAACGGAGCCATACATCTTCCTCAACATTGCCAGACTCTAAGACGGAAATGCCTACACAACGTAGCCGTAGGCATGGGATTAAGAATCCGAATGTCCATCAGACCTGATCATAAACGAATCAGTAACGCCTGTTTCTCTGTTGGGAAAGCTTGATATTACGAATAAGTCGTCGATGCACGCTTTACGCAGCCCAATTCTGTATGAAATGTAGCGCTGCTCAGTATTTCGGTGATGGAAAGCGCGGGTGGCGTAGCTCAGTGGGATTGAGCGAGATGAAATGAACATAAACTACGCCGCTTTAGGGTAAGGCTGTATCTCCTGCTGAAAGTCTTCGATGGTCTCATAGATTTGGAAAAGAGCATCTGTGCTACTCACTTCCATCAGCATACGAGCTTGACCACTTAGACCACACAATCCCAACTTTGCGCCTGCCTTCTGAGCACGATTGTGAGCGATAATCAGGGCTCCCAAACCGCGACTATCCATAAAAAGAACACGCTGGAAGTCAATCACCAAATGTTTAGCTCCCAATTCCAGAGTTTCACTCACCCAGGTGGTCAGAGCGACTGATTCGATAGCACTGAGAATGTGGGAAGAGGGTCGATAAAAACTAAGGTTTTCCATTTTCTGAAGGCTCACTCCAAAGACAATTTAAGAAGGTCTTATGGCGATCGCCCTGATTCTTGCAATCCAGACTCAGTTAAACCCATTCGTTTGAATACAAAACCGCTACGGCTCGATTCTGAAACGAAGAGTCTGACTTGTGTACATCGGTAGAACCTGCTTATAGCTGTTCTTACCCATGCACTCGATTCGGTCACTCTTAAAATTTAGCGACAGAAGGTTATCGACGACACCTTTTTGCCGTGTAATTACAGAGACTTGATAAACAGATAAAAATTTGTTGGTTTTGCAACCAACTCACTTCACATCTTCAAAAATTAAGGTACTGATATGGGGAACTGTTGCCCTAGCTCAAGAGTCTAAACTACGAATCGAACACCTGCAAAGCGATTAGAGGATTGTTGTGCCCCGGTAGTGTAGCTCTGAGTTCACTCTGAATTGTTTTTATCGAAACGCCAACAAGCCTCTTTAGAGACTACATCACAGCAGATAGTGATGTTTTCCGTGAAACCACATGTTAGCTATTCCTATCTTTGAGAAAATCCGAATATTTTCTTTGAGAAAATCCGAATATTTATGCATGCGCTCAAAAGTAGAGATGGTGAGCATTTTGCATGCACATAACATGCCTTTCGAACCAGAATAACAGGTTCAAGAAGTCTGAGAACTAAAAATTCCTGTACTTGTTGATTCAAATTTTGCCGTGGGCTTAATAAGACATACCTCGTTCAGATGTATTTCTATCTGACACCATCTTCACTTTCGGACGGCATCTATGACATATCAATTGAGGGTAACTGACTTACCTCAAAGCGAGCGCCCTCGTGAACGAATGCTAGCCCAGGGATCAAGACATCTATCCACTGCTGAGCTTTTAGCAATTCTTTTAGGCACGGGACAAGGTCCAGGAAAACTCTCTGCCGTAGGCTTAGGGCACTATATCTTGCAAAAACTGGGGCAAGATCAGCGAGATGCCCTTGCTATCTTGAGAGATGTCAATGCTCAAGAACTCATGGATATTCCAGGTGTAGGCGAAGCAAAAGCATGTTCAATATTGGCTGCAATCGAGCTGGGCAAAAGAGTTTTGGCCTCCCGTCCACCTGAAGCCATTGTGATTGACGATCCGGCGATCGCGGCCTCAATTTTGAGCAACGACCTCATGTGGCAATCGCAGGAGCGATTCGCGGTGCTGCTGCTTGATATCAAACATCGCGTCCTTGGGGTTCGGGTGATTACGATCGGAACAGCTACAGAAACTCTGGCTCATCCAAGAGAAATATTTCGTGAAGTCATTCGTCACGGAGCCACCCGAGTCATCGTTGCTCACAACCATCCTTCTGGCAGCGTAGATCCAAGTCCTGAAGATATTCATCTCACTCGCCAATTGCTCATGGGCGCACAGTACCTGGGTATTCCTATTCTGGATCATCTCATCCTCGGAAATGGGGATCACGCGAGTCTCAGACAAAAAACCGATCTATGGATCGAATACCCGCAGGGCGATTGACCCATCAATTGGCAACGTAGTGAAGCCTGCGCTTTCCATAGTTGAAACTTATAGGAAAAAGCTTTCTTCATCATCTATTGCGATGAAAGTGTAGCCGAGTCTAGGGTTGCAGAGCAATCCTACCTTGCTCTATACTATAGCCTCCAGTCAAAAGCTTAAGTTCTTGACTGGCTAAACTGTGTTGATGGGTCATCAAACGCTGATGAGTTATCAAGGATAAGGAGGACATTATTCCTGAACCACTTACCCTAACCGTAAGTTTGAGAGGCACTCGCGAAGTTAGGGAGACTTGCCAACTATTTCGACTTGCTGGACTTTTAGATGCTTTTTCAGAGCCAACGTTCCGAAAGGTAATGGAAAAGTTTGTCGAAGAAAGCCCCAAGAATTTGATTCTTGACCTCTCCCAGATTGATTTCATTGATAGTTCAGGTTTGGGTGCCCTCGTCCAGCTGGCTAAAAAAGCACAGACTGCCGATGGAACTCTCCAAGTCGTCACGAATCCTCGTGTTACTCAGACGGTGAAACTTGTTCGTCTAGAAAAATTTTTGGCATTGCAACCTTCTGTGGACGATGCTCTCAAAAATGTTGAGAACTAACTGACTCGCCAACTTGCCCTTGCTATCTCAGTGCATAGGCAAGCTCTTTGGAAAAGTCCGAAGGTTCTAGTGGCTTAAGCAGTTTTAGTGGCTTAAGCAAAGTAGCAGCTTATTTGCACAACAGAGTAAACAACTATTGTGTAGCGTTCAAAAGAAAACGCTACTCTTAGTTCATTGAGTTAGCGGTCTCAAGATGGATTTAGCTGTTACCACGGTCCTTGCAAAGCATCTTTTGTATAGGAGAGTGGCTAGATAGCCTGCTGTCAGCATCTTTTTGAGAAGAACCCTTCCAAGTAGGCTTTCTGTTTGTGGTTAATGTACGGTTTTTGTAGCTGAGGCAAATTAGGGTGGTGACTCCTGCCGAAATTCGGAGACTTTCCCCATCGGCATTTGCATATATTGGAGATGCAGTTTATGAACTCTACGTTCGGCTGCATTTTTTAATGCCACCCAAGCGACTCAAAAGTTACCATGGGCTGGTTGTTGAATGGGTCAGAGCTGAGCATCAGTCACAGCAGTTGCGATCGCTCGAACCGCTTTTGACATTAGATGAGCTTGATTTAGTACGCAGAGGACGAAATGCGACTACTAAGTCTCCTCGACGAGTTGATCTTGAAACCTATCAGCGTGCAACTGGCTTTGAAGCCTTGATCGGGTATCTCTACCTAACGGATCCGGAAAGACTTTCAGAACTCATTAAGCATTTGTCTATCATCCCTTCAGACGCAGATTCTAATCCTCCTCATCTATCAGGAATAACGCATCATGACTCCTAAACGCCCCTACTCTAGAGATAGTAAGCCGTCTCCTAAACTACGTCCACGGCAATCTGATTCACGTCCTCAAGGAAAAAAGTCATTCAAATCCAGACCTGATAAACCTCGGTTCAAAGATTCTCAGTCAGAGACATCTGATTCGTCAGACTCAAAACCGTATCGCTCAGGCTATTCAAAATCAGCGCATTCAAAGCCCAGTCCGCCGAAACCAGGGCGATCGCGCAATGAGCAAGGGGGCGATCGCCGCTCTCGTTCATCAGAGTCACAACCGTGGAAACGTCATTCAAGTTCGGGCTCAGACCGAAGACGAGAAGAGTGGAATGGCGATCGCTCTCGACGCGATTCATATTCAGATCACGATCCCCAAACAGAGGAAGAAGATTCAGATCTCATCTATGGGCGACATTCTGTGTTGGCTGCCTTAGAAGGAAAACGTCCACTTAATCGAATCTGGATTACAGCCCGTCTCCGCTACGATCCCCGTTTTTTCACCTTGATTTCACAGGCAAAAGAAGAGGGGACGGTTATCGATGAAGTCGGTTTCGAACGGCTCAATCAAGTCACCAAAGGCAAATTGCATCAGGGCATTGCTGCTCAATCGACTCCCTATGCTTATTTGGATCTATCAGAGTTAGTTGATCGGGCAAAACAATCGACCCAGCATCCTGTTTTAATTGCTGCAGATGGAATCACCGATCCCCACAACTTGGGTGCAATTATCCGCACGGCTGAAGCAATCGGCGCGCAAGGAGTCATTATTCCTCAACGTCGTGCCGCTGGTGTTACGTCTACAGTCGCAAAAGTAGCTGCCGGAGCCCTTGAGAGTTTACCCATTGCGAGAGTGGTTAATCTTGCCCAATCCCTGGAAGAATTGAAAACGATGGGGTTTTGGATTTATGGAACAACGTCAGAATCGGGTGACCCTACTCATGCAGTCAAATTTGATCAGTCAACCGTGATTGTCGTGGGAGCAGAGGGCGATGGCCTTGGCATGCGCACCCAGAGCTGCTGTGATGTTCTTGTTTCTGTGCCCTTGGTTGGACGAACTCAAAGTTTAAATGCTTCCGTGGCAACGGGCATGGTGCTCTACGAAATCTTTCGCCAACGATGGGCAAACACATTTCGCATCAGCTCTTTACAATCGGAAGAGTAACAGAGTATAAACAAACATAAATCTTCGTGAATATAGACACAATCTATCCTCATGATCACGGAATACAGCTTTAGCAAACGCCGATAGCGGGGAGCGAATTGTTATGTGGACAAGCTTGTTGCAGACTTTAGGTCTAGCTTGGTGGGTTGAAATTAAGACGGAACAACCTCAATGCACGTATTACTTTGGCCCATTTGCGACTAGCAACGAAGCCGAGAGCGCTCGTCCAGGCTATGTCGAAGACTTGGAAAAAGAAAACGCCCAAAATATTCGGGTGGCAATTCGAAGAGGCAAGCCTGATCAGCTGACTATTTTTGAAGAGTCGAAAGGTTCTGAAGAGGGAAGCGATCGCACACCCGCTTTCACGCTGTAGGCTTTGCTTACACTACCAATCTGATGTGAAATAGGGGCAAGCCTCCTAACCGATTTGTTGCAGTCACCCAATCAGCGCCGCTTGATGGTCAGAGCGTAAATGTCTTTCGATCTATTTTGAGGTGCAAAAATCCTTTGGCATCTCAGATTCTAATATTTTGAACTAAGTGCGGGACAGATTGCTTCTGGCTCGCGCTCTTTGTTTTGAGCTGATTCGAGAATATAATGCGTTTGAAAATAGGACTTTCGAGCATCGAATATTGGTTCAGAGCCGATGTCTTCTTGATGCCTGACACATCTCTTAAAATGACAAAAACTCGTAAGTTGTTGTTGACGTAAGGAAACCCAACACTGCCGTTAGAATCTGACGGTGTTGGGTTTCGCAAGCTCAACCGCAACCTACATCATCCAAGACTCTGACCATAAAACAAGATATGTCAGGCAGCCAGGGTGTTCTCTTGATAGGTTCTAGAGTTGCTTGATTGAGTTAATCGAGGATCGCAGAGTGCAGACCTTAAAGAAAACCAAGTAAATGTCCAGAGTCGAGCCAGCATTCGCTAAAGTTGAAACTGAAGTAGGGCAGCTCGGCATTGTCGTTAATTGTCGTTACTAGAGTGGCGGATGTTCCTATGGAACGCTGCTCTTGACACGAGCGTCGTTTAATACAGCTAATACAACTTTACTTTGGGTTGTTTACGTATTCATGGCAGCTTCAACCTACGCTAACTCCTCAGTTGAAGTCTCTTCATCTTTTGATGAAACATCTGTCTTTGGCTCCTCTATGGTCGAGTTCGTTCCTCGAAGCCATCAAGATGCCGATCTACTGAGACAAATCGGATTTTTGCCAGGTCTCAGAGAATTCCTGGCGATGCGGCAAGTTCATGCTCTAGAACATGCAACGGTATGGGTATTGAGCGAGCTTGACGCGGGGTTCAGTGTTAACTCTGCGCGATCGCACATTGATAATGACACGCTAAGCGGCATGTCTACGGAAAATGGGTTTTATCTCTACGGCGACATGAACACGTTGCGATTGCGCCAAGCTGTCCATATCGCGCTTGAGCGACTTACCCATGGCGAATGGTATTTAGCCATTCATCCCCGCTGCGGCACCAATGTCTCGGTCAATATGGCACTGACTGCAAGCATGGCTCTGGGAATGCATCTACTCATGCCACGGGGCTTTCTAGAGCAAATGTTAGGGTTAGGAATTGCTGCTGGCGTTGCAGCACATATGACTCCCGATATTGGAAACCTCGTGCAGCAACATATCACCACAGCCATTCCATTCAATTTGAAAATTGAGCAAGTACAAGCTTTAGAGAAGGGGATCAGACCTTCGAAGCACTTCATTCACTTGCAATGGGTTGATCCCAATTGACAGCAACGAATCGCAAGAACCAGCGATTAAAAATACATAACAAATTCTTATGCTAATCCTGATGCGAAGAAGAGGGCATCCATTCTGGGTTGATCCAGAGCCTGGCTGTCGTGCGATCGCCCAAAACTCCGTATACCTCCTTCAAGGTTCGCAACAAAACTTAAGTATGAAACAAGCCTTAGGTATCCATTCAAGTAGTAGTCTGGAAGGCAATCAGTGACTCTTATTCCGCACTTTGGCTCAGGCAAGATTTTGTTTCTGGATTTTATGCATGAGCATTCCTTGAGAATGAACTCAATGCCAATCAATCCTTTCATCCCTGGTTTCTGTGCGGTCATTGTTTAGCAAGATACATACAAAAGGGAAAAACGTATGGTTCAGCGTGGTTCTAAAGTTCGCATTTTGCGCAAAGAATCCTACTGGTACAACGACTTCGGCACCGTTGCTACAGTTGACCAGAGTGGTATCAAATATCCCGTTATTGTTCGTTTTGACAAAGTTAACTACACCGGATTCAGCGGTGCTACGGGCGGTGTAAACACTAACAACTTTTCTCTCGATGAGGTTGAAGAAGTTGAAGCTCCTAAGAAGAGCAAGAAAAAGTAGTCAGTTATGGTTGAATCCGTTCACGCCAAATTTACAGTTGAATGGGTGACCCGTGCCTGAGTTACCAGAAGTAGAAACAGTACGTCGAGGGCTCAATCGAGTGACTTTGGCGCAACCCATACAGGGTGGGAGCGTGTTGCTTGAACGCACGGTTGCCCACCCTGTTTTTGTGCGCGAATTTTTGACCGGATTAGAACAGTGCACAATCAGCCGTTGGTATCGTCGCGGAAAATATCTGTTAGGTCATTTGGTCAAGCATCACCAGGACGAAAAGGCTACTTGCAGCGAGCCGCTAGATCTGCTTGCCACTGCTGAGGATATCGAATATGCCGCAAGTCACGCTGATCATGCAGGTTGGCTTGGAGTTCATCTCCGAATGACGGGTCAACTCTTATGGCTGCATCAGTCTGATCCGGTACAGAAGCATTGTCGGGTTAGACTCTTTTTTCCGAGTCAGAGAGAGTTGCGGTTTGTTGATCAACGTACGTTTGGGCAGATGTGGTGGGTTCCTCCCGATCGCTCTCCCACCGAAGTGATGGGAAAGGGCTATGCGGCATTAGGCCCAGAACCGCTATCGTCTGCATTCACGGTGGATGGTCTGCGGCAGGCGTTAAAGCGTCGTCATCGTCCGATTAAAAATGCATTGTTGGATCAGTCCATCGTTGCGGGGATCGGCAATATCTATGCGGATGAGTCGCTTTTCCTTAGCAGCATTCGGCCTACAAAATTGTGCGACCGCCTGACTCGAAAACAAATCGAAGCTCTCCACGCCAAGATTGTCGAGGTGCTAAAGAGCAGTATTGGTGAAGGTGGAACAACGTTCAGCGACTTTCGAGATATCGAGGGCATCAACGGCAATTATGGCAGCATGGCGTGGGTCTATGGCCGTGATGGGACACCTTGTCGCGTCTGCGGCGAACCTATTCAGCGGGTCAAGATGGCAGGGCGATCTACCCATTTTTGCAAAACCTGTCAGAAATGATGTCTTCAGTTCATGAGGTCGATTCTCCCAGTTCTCCAAGCACATGGCTTTCCTTAGTGATCGGAAATTCTCGACTCCACTGGGGCATCGTGACAGCAGCAGGGGCGATCGCCACCTGGGATAGCGAGTATTGGGATCAAAAAGCGCTTCAGAAAGTTACAGATATCTCTTCAATTCTGCAAGTTCTGAGTTCTGCGTCAAAGTATCCTTCTGCGCGATCGCCCGCAATCGATTTGCAATCGATTCTCGTATCCAAATCTCTCCATCCTGAGTTATGGCTAGCATCTGTTGTGCCGACCCAGACTCATGTTTGGCAGCAGGTTGTTCCCAGTCATGTGATTACTCTTGATCAGGTTCCTCTGCACAACCTGTATGGCACTTTAGGAATCGATCGGGCTTTAGCTCTTTTGGGAGCGGGGAAAAAATTTGGGTTTCCGGCGCTCGTGATCGACGGAGGAACAGCTCTGACCTTTTCTGGCGTCACTGGCGATCGCCAGTTTGTGGGCGGGGCGATCGCTCCTGGATTGCGGCTACAGAGGCGATTGCTCTCTCAACATACAGCCGCACTGCCTCCACTTGAGACTTTAGAAATCCAGAATCTTGACCGCTGGGCTACTCAGACTGCCAGTGCTATTCAGAGCGGCATCGTGTACACGATGCTCGCGGGTGTCGCAGATTTCGTAAAAAGTTGGTGGCAGATGTACCCCAACAGTGCGCTCGTGTTCACGGGAGGAGATGGAGAGTTTCTTTTCCAACAGATGCAACAGCGTCTAGGACAAGACCAAAGGATGCCAAACGCGTCTAACCCTTCTACTGATGATCTGCATTTCTGCTCCTCTCTCGTGTTTGAAGGAATCTGCACCCTGCTTTCGTAACAGCCCCGGTCACAAATCCGGCGATCGCGCCCGCAATCACCATTAGAACGATCGTCCATTGAGCCTGACTGCCACTCAACCCAGCCCCAGGCAACCCGACCAACGTCACGCCCCACAGCATCACCATCGCCGTAGAATTCCAGCCCGCCCAAAGAGTCGCGGAAGGCAGGTGATTGTGCAGCAGCCACCGCTGCCCAGCCATGAGAACCAGCACGAATACGATGATGCTGGAGGCGATAGCAGTAAAGCTATCAACGCTATTTTGCAGCACATCAAGTCCGACCCAGTACACCATTCCGTAAAGCCAGCCATAGGCTGCCAACAGGGCAACGATTGTCCCCCCGAGATTGACACCCACCCACAGCCACCGACGCGATCGCAACCAGGGCCTCAGAAACAAGACTTGAATACACGAACACGCAATCAAATAAGAAACGATTGAGGCAAAAAATGTCATAAACACCTCATGAATTAGAACTCAAGGTTTAGGTTCAACACAAAAAATGAGGTATCGATAGCCAATCCCGTCACGATGAACTTTTTCGGACTACAGGGGATGAAATGCTCACAGGTGATGAAACGCTCATTTCACAGTCGGTTTGAAGAGAGTTGTTTCCGGTGTAGCGCAAAGTTAAGACAATTATCGTACCCGCCTGTGTC